>Ga0078972_1017286_pt1 | contig 10394 bp, 8 predicted proteins | sample YelNatPaOPGAMG01_FD_67568 | JGI IMG/M metagenome (GOLD analysis project Ga0078972, IMG submission 67568) | Hot spring thermophilic microbial communities from Obsidian Pool, Yellowstone National Park, USA - OP-RAMG-01 (SPADES assembly) (version 2) | ecosystem: Environmental > Aquatic > Thermal...
CTTGGCAGATTACGTCGGGAGCGGGGTACGGTGAGATGCGCCGCCTCCGGGATCACGTCGCTCAGGTCGAGCAGATCGAGGGCACTCTCGTGCGAAACCACCGCCACACCCTTCCCCACAGCGAGCCAGGCGGCGAGGACCTCTTCTCGTGGGGATGAAGGGTACTCGCGCAGGCGATAGAGGCCGCGCCGGATGCGCATGAACCGACCGCTCTTGGCGTGGTGGGAGAGCAGCGCAAAGCTATAACCGCAGGCACGAGCCTGTTCGGCCGTGAAGTAGCCACCCTGCTCCGAGGCGATCTCGAAGAGGCGAAGGCGATCGGGCCTCATACGGGAAGGGTGCGGCAGCTTTGGTGCAAAAACGTCACTCATAACTCAAATGATACTTGAGTTATGGGCGACTTGCAACTGTACTGACAGCTCCCCATTCCTAAAGGCGGCGGGAACTGTCAGAATCAGCGACGAGCCCAAGGCCAACTGGCCGCTGCGCCGCCAGGCCAGGCTCCAGCGCCCTCGTAGCGCGTCTAGGTGTCACTGACCGATCCAATGTGTACCAGGCATAGTCGCTCGCTGTATATTAGCCACAGTCGGCATTCATTCGTCTACAATGTCACCGAACGAACATGATTCACTCAAATGATAATGGCACCGAGGGAATCGTCCGGGCGATGTCAATAGCCGCCCGAACTACACTTCCCATAGTCGGCTGGATGTAGACCACTGGGCGAATAGCATTAGCTCTCAGGCAGGGTCTTGCGATCGCATGCAGCTCACTGACCGGATCGAGCTGCCCCATGCCTGCAGGCGACACCCTTACGCCCTCAGGGAATCCAGCCCGGTGGCGCCAGTGACGTGCCTCTTCCTTTGACGACGAGAGCCCGAGCGCGCTCGAGCAGCGGCAACTGAAGGCGGATGGGCCCAAGAGAAGCGGTAAATCGCCAACCCTGCCGATGGCACGCCGGTAGTCCGCCCCATGGCCCAGGGGCAGGAAACTGTCTAGGGCCAGCTTCCTGCTCCTGGGCCTCGCCTGCTGTGGCTTGTCAATGGCGCCAACGACGTGACTGCCCTAACCGGATAGCCGCCGCCACCAGGGCTTCTTGGCTTGCTGTGGCAAGCCCTTGATCTTCGAGCGCATCCGGTCCATGTCTTCCTGTTTCATCGCCGGCATATTGTGCGCTTGCTGCCTGTGTTGAGAGAGGCTGCTCAGGAGCTCCTCAACAGAACCCTCGCTCACGATATCCATACCGCACATCGGACACTGGATCGAGATAGACATCGCTCCCTCCCCGGCCATAGTGGGCAAGGCCACCGTGCCCTAGCCGCGATGGCTCATTGCCCTACCTGCTCGACCCGACAAAACGAAACCCCGCAGAGGCAGTCGGGCAAGCTGGCTGCGCCTGCGAGGTTAGCTGACGGGTTAGGGCCGTGCCCCTGCCTCGACTGCGAGGCATTCACCCCGAGAAGCGGTTCCCCCGTTCCACCTTACGGTGGACTCGGCGAAATGTGTTCATCTCTTTTGTCCAAGTCTACTGAACACGCCAGGGACCGTCAAGCGGCCCAGGGCCTCGGCAGACATTCCAAGACGAATGTTATGTCCAGTAAGAACCGGTTACGAGGCAGCATGCACGCCCTTGTTTGCGTTCTTCGGATACTGGCATCGCAGCCATGCACGGGTATTGCCCTGGTTCCGCAGCCCAGCGCTCCGCCGCTGCCGTGGCCCAGCAGGGCAACTTCGTCCTTGCCATCAAATGTCTGGCGCAACATAACGTCGCTTGACCTGGCACCTGCCAGGTAGTACTGTGTCCGCAGGCTGCAGATCGGGTATCTCGTCTTGGCTTGCCCGTCCGATGCCGCGGCCTGCTCGTGAACGCGGTGGTGCCTCCACTCAGGTACCAGGTTGGCTTGCCCGGAAAAGGAGAAGGGCTTTGCTAAAGCGGTTGCGCATTCTCAGCGTCCTGTTTGTGATGTTCTTTGCCCTGATGTCGTCCGGCGTCGTCATTGCTCAGGGCCCGCCGACTGATAGGCCGGAGAACCCTCGGGCCTTCCCGCCGTTTCATGTGCGGGGGCTGGCTGCAAGCAGTACTCCCATCAACGGGTACACGCCGAGCCAGATGCGAGCCGCCTATGGTTTTGACTCGCTAAAAGCTGATGGGGCCGGCCAGACCATCGCCATCGTTGACGCCTACGATGATCCGACGGCCGCCAGTGACCTGAATGAATTCAGCAGGACGTTCGGATTGCCCTTGATGAATACGCCCGACAACTCCGGCGCCTGCTCGCACCCGTGTTTCAGCGTTGTCTATGCCTCGGGCTCCCGGCCTGCCACCGACGGCGGTTGGGCCCTGGAGACATCGCTCGACGTGCAGTGGGCGCACGCCATCGCGCCGGGCGCGGACATCGTTCTCGTCGAGGCGAACGATGCTTATCTGTCCAGTTTGCTGACCGCGGTCGACGTAGCGGTGAGCAGGCACGCCAGCGTCGTCTCTATGAGTTGGGGGGCGAAGGACTTCTACTCCGAGTCGGGGTACGACAGCCATTTCAAGGCGACGGGCGTAAGCTTTGTCGCCGCCTCTGGCGATAGCGGTAACGGCACGATCTACCCTGCGACCTCGCCCTTTGTGCTGGCCGTGGGTGGCACCACCCTGCAACTGGGTTCCTCCGGTACTTGGAGCGAGACGGCATGGAGCGGTTCGGGTGGGGGCACGAGCAAGTTTGAGGCGGAGCCAGGCTACCAGTCCAGCTTCCCTATCCCCAACACGCGTGGCAAGCGTGGCTCTCCAGACGTGGCCTATAATGCCGACCCCAATACGGGCGTACCGGTCTACGACAGCACCCCTTACAACGGCTCCACTGGCTGGTGGCAGGTGGGTGGCACGAGCGCCGGCGCCCCGCAATGGGCGGCGCTCATTGCTTTGGCCGACGAACTCAGGGTATCGGCAAAGAAGACGACGATGCTCTCAACCAACAGCCTGAGTTCTCCGTTCTATACGGCGGCCGGCAGCGCCAAGAAGTTCAACCCTTACGGGGCCTACAATGACATTCTTGCCGGCAGCAACGGCACCTGCAAGACCTGCTATGCAACCGCTGGCTACGACTTCGTAACCGGCCTCGGCAGCCCGCGGGCGAATGTGCTGGTCCCTTTCCTGGCGGGGCAATAGAGCCGAGCAACGGGCCAGATAGTGCCGCTGCGCCTATCTTGGGGCGGTGCACCTGCGAGCGCGGTGGTGCAGGACAGCGCCTTGTGGGTGTCGAGCTCAGGCAGTAAGGCGCGATGGAGAGGTAGCCGCGGAGCACTTCGGCTTCGCCATGCGCTCCCTGCGCCAGGGCCCACGCGGTTGGCTCTGGCGCAGGGCCAGGGTGTGCTCAGGGTCCTTATAGGTGCACGCTGTGATGGTATGGGGTCTGGGTGGGAGTGCTGTCGCTGACCCGCTCTCGCTCCTCGGGCACGAGAGCCTGAATATGACCAGGGTGAATGTCGCCCCTTGCGTGAGACCTGCAGGAAGTGGTGGGGCAGCTAAATGGCGGCTATGCGCTGGGTTAAGAGCGGGATGGACATAGGAGAGTGCTAAGAGGTCCCCTCCTGGGGCACACATTCGACTAGAGGCTATTACCCTAGCGAAGCCCCGCCCCAGCCGCCCGAAACCCGACACGTTCGGCCAGACTCAACCGTGCGAAGCGGCACGGAGCATGAAAGGGGCACGCACTTAGGCCGGGCACACCCTCAGTCCGAGCGGAATGTCAGGTAGACGACCCGGTCCGTCCAGTCGTCGCTCGGTAGGCGAGCCGAGAGTTGGCAGAGGGCCCGTAGAAGGGCACCTACGTCGCTAAGGTGCAGCCGTCTGCCGTCTATGAGAATGACCCCGCCGTGAGAGCGGCCGCTCTCGGCCCACTCTTTCAGCATGGGCGGCAGAGTGCGGCAGTCTGCGCTCACTAACACTCGGCCGTCCAGTCGGGCGGCCTCAAGCAACTGCTCGTCTGCCGCGCTGCGCATGTCGCCACCCATCCAATCGGCCAAATGCACTGTGTCTACGCTGCGGCTGACCAACTGCTCGGCCAGGGCCCGAGGCAGATGCGAGTCAAGCAACGGCCACATCGCCGCCGCTTTGAACGTCTATGGCCAACACCTCCAGCGCAGGGACAAGACGGCGGATCGTCTCCGCGTCGATCGCATTGTGCTCGATGGCGGCCTCGATCTCTTCAGCGAAGGCATCGGCGTAGTTGAGTGCTGCCTTGACTTGGATGAGTGGCAGCCCCAGGTGCCGGGCCACGCGCTGTTCATCACCCTGGCATTCGCGCACCAGCCAGACTACCTGCCACACGGCGACTCTGGTGCCCTGGATGTAGGCCTGGCGCCCGGCAGGTGAGTCGCGGAACTGGACGAAGGCAAATCGCTGCTGGCGCAGAGCCTCCTCAAGCAGCATGGCCGCAGCCTCGGAGGTGGTGCGACCCATGCAGCGGGCAACGCGGCGTAGCGCGTCCAACTGTTCTTCCTGCAGGCGCAGGCTAACCACGTGGCTCATATCTACCTCGCTTGCAATAAGGACAATGCAAACAGCGCACTGATGGCTGGCAAGCGCCGACGGCGCGTCCTGCCAGTGTGTGAGGACACCAGCCCTGTTTCGTTCATGGGGACACTGTGAGCCAGCAAAGACCAGAAGGCAGGAAGCAGACATGGCTGGCTTTCGACAAGGGCCAGAACGATCCACACACGGCATCCGCACCCCCCGCTTGAGGACTCAGTCCATGATCTCACATCCATCGAGAGAGTGCAGCCGCTGGCCTCCTGTTTGCTCAGGCGGGATGCAGGTTCCCCAGCACCCGCGGGTGTTAATAGCGGCCCGAGCTGTACTTCCCATATCGGTAGGTCCGGTAGCAGCTTTGGCATGAAGTGCTAGGCGGGATTGCCATACGAATGATTCTGAAGTGGTGTCTCAGCAGGCTCCGCTGCGCGGCGTGGCATAAGGCCGGTGCTGAACAGGCTCGAGAACCAGGGTCACTCCTCTCCCCCCAGTTTGCACTGGCAACGCCACACCTTTGCGAACAACCTGGTGGAAGCGGCGTCTCCCTTGAGAAAGTGGTCTCGCTCCTCGAGCACGAGAGCCTGAATATGACCAAGGTGAACATCACCCCTTGCGTGAGACCTGCAGGAAGTGGTGGGGCAGCTGAATGGCGGCTATGTGCTGAGACGAAAAGGGATGAGTCTAGACGTGACGATGCCAGAACCGGCCCCGCCGCCCCCTGAGCGCCATATCGGGAGCGGGTCAACAGTGAGAGCGAGGAAGCGCGTCCCTACCTGCCCCCTGGGCGCCCACCCTCTTCGGCTGGGGCCGGCGCTGCCTCCTCTCACCTTCGACTCCCCGGATGAGGCATGGTCATCAGAGCGATCATGCGGCTTGACGGCCATCGGCTCTCCAGCCGAAACGAGGGCTATGGCACCGGCATGGGGCAAAGCAACCGGCAGGGCAGGGCCCTCAACCTGGCAGGAAACCTGCATGCCCCCTGCCAGAGCCGCCAAGTGGCGAGGACAGGCCTTAGCCTCAGGAGGTCGGAATGAATCCTCTGATCCGAGAAGCCCGGGACGCTGCCATCAGCATCCTCAAGCCGTCCAAGAGTGAGCTCGAACACGGCCTGGAGCTGCATGCCCGATCGGTAGTCTGCGACGCATACGGCTTCGCTCCCCATGCAGCTGTGGATGGTGAAGCCCTGAGAAGAGCGATCGAGGCCGGTGCCTCTCAGGGTGAGGTGAGCGACATGATCGAGAACATGACCATGACTCGCCAACTCTGTGATCCTGCTGAGCGAGCCGAGTTCACCGGCGCCTGGGCCGAATCCGGCGTGACCTGCATCGTCCAGAACGCCGGCCAGGAGAGCCAGGCAGTGAAGACCCTCATCAAGCGCCTGGCGCGATTCATCTATGTGGCCGACAACATGCCCGATTTCCTGGTGAAGGCTGTCACTCCTGCTGACATAGTGTCAGCTAAGCATCAAGGCAAACACTGCCTCTACCTCAGCCTAAACGGCGTGCCCCTGGCGGAGGAGTGGCGCTCCCTGGAGGAGGAACTGCACTATATCGAGACCTTCTTCCAGTTCGGCTGCCGCATTATGCACCTCACCTACAACCGCAGGAACATGATCGGCGACGGCTGCATGGAGCGCGCCAACGCGGGCCTCAGCGATTTCGGACGCGCTGTGGTGCAGGAGATGAACCGCGTGGGAGTGATTGTGGACGTAGCCCACTCCGGGTGGCAGACCAGCCTGGAAGCAGCGCAGGCATCGCGGGCCCCGATCGTCGCCAGCCACTCCAGTGCCGCCGCCGTGAACGAGCATCGGCGCGCTAAGCCAGACGACGTGATCGGCGCCATCGCTGACAACGGCGGCTACGTGGGAGTCTGCTGCATCCCGCATTTCCTCGGCCGCAGCCGCGATATCAACGCCTTACTGGACCACATTGAGTATATCGCCCGCCATTTCGGCCCCGACCACGTGGCCATAGGCACCGATACCGCCTGGAGCTCGGCCAACTACGAAGCCGAAATGGCAAAGGTCCCTGAGCGCCGACTATCCAGGCCCATCTGGGAGCAGTTCTGGCCTCAGGGCACCCAGGACGATACGCCGGCGCAGGGACGCAGACGCGAGGAACTCAGCCTGGCCTGGACCAACTGGCCCCTGTTCACTGTCGGCCTGGTCCAGCGTGGGTTCTCGGACGACGAGATCGAGAAGATCATCGGTGGCAATGTGCTGCGAGTGGCGCAATCCGTCCTCCAGGCCAGGGAGTGCCGGCCAGCCTGAGCCGCCAGCCTGCAGCGGCCGAGGATCAGGCCCCTGGCCGCTATGATGCACTCCCTCAAAATGCCTGGATGTCAGGAAACCCGCCAGCTTAGGCGAGCGCAATGGGTCTACCCATCTGCGGTATGGCGACCTCTATGCCCGTGCCCGCTAGCTGCACCTCCCACCAGGAGGGGTCCTCGGTGTGAATGGGGACAAGCACCTGGGGACGCACCTCTCTGACGAATTGCAGGAGAGCTGGCCCAGGGGCATGGCCGGAGGCGTGGAGCGGCACCGCGCTCGCGTCGTCCGGGTCACCGTAGAGGGTGAGCTGCATGTGGTGCACCCAGTTGCGCAACCTCTGTAGGTCCACCGCCTGCTCCTCATCATAGGCGCGGCTGTTGGAGTAGAGGTAGATGCCGCCCTCCACCCCTTCCAGGTCGAGCAGGTCATTGGCATCCCAGAGGCTGAAGCAGAGTATGTAGTCGCCGGGGGAGCGAGACACGTCCTCCGGACTGCTCGTGCGGCCGGCCCAGCGCCGCCTGAGTTCCTCTTCCCAGGGTCGCAGCGCCGCCTTCGGGTCACTGTACAACCCCAGTTCCGGCAGCGAGCAGGGAGCGGCGAAGGCAACCGGGTCGGCCAGGGACATTGCCTCCAGGAGGTAAATGTCTTTCGTGGACACAAGAAGCCTTCGCCCTGTAGCCTGGGCCAGGGCGAGAAACGACTGCAGCCTCTCCACATTGCGCGGCCCAAAATCGGCCACGACCAGCCTGCCGGCGGCCTGGCGCACCAGAGGCAGGGCGTTATCTATCACCTGTTGCTCGGTTACGGGCACGTCGCTGCCCAGATGCGTGCCCTCGCAGAGCAGCACCCTGGGCTGGAGGCGGGCGAGCTCTTTGGCCAGGGTCTCGGTCAGCTGCCCCTGTTGCCCATGGAAGCGGATGTCGCCGCTGTAGGCCAGCCAGCCCGCTGCTGTCTCAAAGGCAAAGGCGGCCGCCCCTGGCACGGAGTGATCTACCGGCCACCAGCGAAAGGTAACACTCTCCAGCCTCCCGGGATGCTGGGGTGGGCAGTCGAGCTGCTTGCGGCTGGCGCAGGAGCGCTCCCAGAAGGCCCGCCCTTCCTCGCCCAGCTCGCCATCCAGGAAGGCCCAGGGACGCAATCTGTAGTTGGCCTTGGTGTCCGCCTGCAGTTCGCCACTCTTCGAGGGGCGGCGGGGATTGGTGTAGATGAGCTCGCGCTCGAAGCTGCTGGCGCCACTGACCTGCATCGCCCTGGCGATGAAGGCCGTCACTCGCGTCGAGTAGATTGGGACATTGGCGTCGAGGTAGGATAGGTCACCATTGTGGTCAAGGTGGGCATGCGAGATGAACACGGCATCCACCGCAGGCCGGCCATCATCCCGCCGCAGGGCGCGATAATGCCTGCCCCCGCTGAAACGCCGCCACAGGCCGGCGAAGACCAGGTCATCGCGGTACAGACCTTCCAGGGGCGGGATGAGCCCAAGCGCAAGCAGGTCGAGCAGGCCGCGCGCTGCCCGGGGGCGCAGGTATTCGTTGAAGAAGCGCTGCTGCCGGCCGAAGGCGGTGCCGAAGTCCAGGAACAGACGCGTCTCACCGTCCTCCAGCAGGAACTTGTTGCCGCCGATCTCGCCAACCCCACCGTAGCCGGTCACTGTTACAGCCACAGGCGCTCTCCTTCATGGAGCCTCGCTGCTGCAAGCAGCAAGCCAATGGCTTGCCTGGCAGCGGGCACTGGCTTGAGCGGCTGCAGCGCAGCCGGTACGTCCTGTTGCCTCGGGAGGCCGAACCGGACCCACTGTGGGCGGAGCATGAGCGTCTTAGCAACGTGGCCGCACAGCGACGCCTTGGTTTCTGGCTGGAGCGGCTGAATCTGGGCGGCGAGCCGCCCTCGAGCGATTGCGGATGCTGGCCAATCGCGACTATGCCGCGCTCGATCCCCTGCGGCCAGCTGCCGGCCCACGCTCGGTCCGTTGACGGCTCCTGCTCAACGTGCCCGAACGGGAACTGCTGGAGTGGCTGGAGCACTGAGGAGGTCGCCTTTGCTCAGGATTCTGCACTTCGCCGACTTGCATCTCGACAGGGTTTTAGGCAGCCTGGCGGCAAGGCGGGGCCGCAGCCCAAGCAAGCGTTGCGCACCTGCCTCGAAGGACTCATCAACCTGGCCCTGCAAAGAGGTTGGTGCCATCACCATTGGCGGTGATCTCTTCGAGCATGATCGCGCCACCGCGGCCACGGCCGCCGCCGCACTTCCAAGTCCCCGCTCAGCGCATCGAACCTCATCGTGCTCGACCGGCTCAACGAAGCCTTCGCGAATAACGCCATCTTCGGCACTACTCTCGTGCTTTTTCCATGCAAGAGCTGCCGGGTAGAAAGCATAAGCCTCGGCACTCAGGAGGTCGCTATGGGAGCAAGACAGTCTCTCATCTTCGTAGTCTTAGCCATGGCGCTGACACTCGGAACCGTCTCCACTGCTTCTGCCAACACCACCTACGTTCCGCTTGCTTTGCGCAACGGCCTCACGGAGATGATGCTCAGGAATGGCTGGTATGACCTGGGGCTTGGTCAATTCCAGCTTCAGGACGGCTACTACGAGAAGAGGTACGAGGATCTCCCTCCCAGCCAGGCGATACGAGTCTGGTTCATCCAGGCTGCCTTGGGCGACTTGAACGCCGACGGGGCCAGGGATGCAGCGGTCATTCTGGCGCAGAATGGCGGCGGTTCCGGCACGTTCTACTACCTGGTAGCGGTGGTCAACAGGAACGGCGTGGCGCAGCAAGCGGCGGCCCAGTTCCTGGGGGATCGCATCGTGATCAGTTCAGTAGTCATCATGGATGGCCGGATCATCCTAGACATGGTGGTGCAGGGCCCTTATGACGGCCTCTGCTGCCCGTCCCTGCGCGAGATCCGCACCTTCCAGCTACTGGGCGATCGTCTACAGCAGGTGGTATCGGCGTCGCCAACACCGATGCCAGAGCTCGGGCCGATCACCATCGTTTCCGGTCATTGCAGCCGCAGCGATCATGGGCTCTGGCTGGGCGAGGACTGCATTGGCGAGGTGCGCAATGACACGGGTGTCCCGGTGTACAATATCGAGGCGGTCGTAACTTCCCAGAACGCCACCGGGCAGCCAGGGGTAAGGGGCTCTGGCTGGAGCACGCTCAACATGCTCGAGCCAGGCGAGCGCTCGCCGTTCCGCATTTTCGTGTCCTCCGCCCTTGAGTGGCCCAGCTACCAGTTCGCGGTCAAAGGCTACAGCACAAGCGGCTTCACTGAGTACGCTCACCTGACGGTCGTCAAGATCAGCGATGATTGGGATAACTGGAACTACTGCGTGCAAGGCACGGTGCATAATGACACGGCGAGGAAATGGTGCGGCGTCGGGGCCAGCGTGACGCTCTACGATGATAGCGGTAGGGCGATAGACTCCCAGTGGCAACACGTTGATGCGTGGAACCTGGAACCCGGCACCGACGCTGCTTTCTCGAGCTCGTTTGACGGCTACGATGGCCATCTGGCCGGCCTTGCCAGTTACACCGTGGTCGCTGAAGGACAGGAGTGCCGCTAGTGACCACTTCATACCAGGGTTGGGTCCTCCAGTCTGCTGGCT
>Ga0078972_1017288_pt1 | contig 10393 bp, 5 predicted proteins | sample YelNatPaOPGAMG01_FD_67568 | JGI IMG/M metagenome (GOLD analysis project Ga0078972, IMG submission 67568) | Hot spring thermophilic microbial communities from Obsidian Pool, Yellowstone National Park, USA - OP-RAMG-01 (SPADES assembly) (version 2) | ecosystem: Environmental > Aquatic > Thermal...
GACCGGGGCGGGGGGGGGGGGGGCGCGCGGGGGGGGGGGGGCCGCGGGGCCGGGGGGGTGGCCCCCCCGCGACACCCTCCGCCTGGAAGCGTCGCTGCCTCTGTACGGGCACGAGCTTGGCCACGATCCCGAGGGCCACGAGATCCCCTTGATGTCGTGCCCCTTGGCTAGCTTCGCCGTGAGCCTCTCTCCGCTCAAGGGCGACTTCATCGGGCGCCGCGAGCTGGCACGGCAGTGGCGGGCTTACGAGCGTATCGTGCGGCGCGACTACTCGTTGATCGCCGATTTACCGCGCCTCACGCGGCCGGTCGCCATCACCGGCAAGGGCATCGCCCGCGAAGGTGCGCGTGTCTATCGCGATGGCAAGCACGTCGGCTGGGTGACGAGCGGCACGATGGTGCCGTACTGGCTCTGCGTGGGCGAGTGCTTGGAACAGCGTCTCACCGATGAGTACGGGCGACGCGCCATTTGCTTAGCCTACCTGGATGCCGACATCGTCGATGGCGATCGCGTGACCGTCGATATCCGCGGCAAGCAGACTGATGCCCTGGTCGTGGAGTGGCACCTGCGCTCCGATGCGCCGCCGTACGCGCGGCCCATCGTCGTCGAGCACGAGGAGCCCGAAGAGGAGGCGCCCGCGGTCGATCAGCGGGCTGCCGCGCTCCAGCTGATCGATGAGGCGATCGCCAACACTGAGTGGCGGCAACGGCAGTGCATCAACTTGATCCCCTCCGAGATGACCACCTCGCCAGCCGTCCGCCTGCTGTCGGTGATGGACCCCGCCTTCCGCTACGCCGAGCACAAGCAAACCGAGGCCTTCTACGACGCCGACGTGTTCTACTACCAGGGCGTCGACTTCATCCACGAGGTTGAGCGTCGTCTCGAGGCCGAGATGGCGCGTTTCCTCGGGGCGCGTGAGGTCGAGACGCGTGTGATCTCTGGGCAGATGGCCAATACGGCGGTCTTTAGCGCCGTGGTCGACTACCTGAACCGCGCCGACCGCCGCCGTGAGCCACGGCGCATCGGCAAAGTTATCAACAACCACATCGGAAAGGGCGGCCACCTGAGCGCCCAGCCGATGGGCGCCCTCAAGGATTTCGTTGCCCGTGACCCGCGCACGGAGATGCCGGCCGTGGAGGAGTTCCCCGTCTTGGCCGACAACCCGTACAAGATCGACGTGCCGGCGACGCTCAAGCTGATCGAGCAGGAGCAGCCGGAGCTCATCATCTTCGGCAAGAGCATGGTGTTGCACCGCGAGCCGGTCGCCGAGATCCGCGACTTCCTCACGGAGAGCCGCAGCAATGCTCTCGTCATGTACGACATGGCCCACGTGCTCGGCCTGGTCGGTCCGTACTTCCAGGAGCCCTTTGCGGAGGGAGCCGACTTAGTCACAGGCTCGACGCACAAGACGTTCTTTGGCACGCAGCGCGGCGTGATCGGCACGTGCTTTGACGAGTATGAGGAGCGTTACGATCTGTGGGAGGCCATCCGGCGGCGGACGTTCCCGGGGTCGGTTTCCAACCACCACTTGGGGACGCTTCTGGGCCTGCTCATGGCCGCTTATGAGATGAACCACTTCCGCGACAGCTACCAGCAGGCCGTCATCGCGAACGCCAAAGCTTTTGCGCGGGCGCTCGCCGAGGCCGGCCTGAACGTGCAAGGTGATCCAGCCATCGGCTACACGGAGACGCACCAGGTCGTTCTGAAGGTCGGCTACGGCCGTGGCCCTGAGGTGGCGCGTCAGCTGGAGGACAACAACATCATCTGCAACTACCAGGTGCTTCCCGACGAAGAGAGCTTCACGGCGGCGGGTGGCTTGCGTTTGGGCGTATCGGAGATGACTCGCTTCGGCATGGGGCCGGCCGACTTCGCCGAGCTCGCTGAGCTCATGCGGGCCGTCATCGTCGAGGGCGCTAACGTGCGCTCGCAGGTCGAGTCGCTGCGGGCTCGCTTCACTGAGCTGCAGTACTGCTTCAGCGGCGACGATCTCAGGGAACGCCTGGAGGGGCTGCACCGGCTCATTTGAGCGGCTCCGTGTGCACCGCGCGCTCTAGATGGTTCGAGTTCTAGGAGCGCTGCGCGGAGTTTGAGCGCTGCGCGCAGTTTGAGCGCTCCGCGCAGTTTGAGCGCTCCGCTCGGCGTTGGGGGGCAATGCGGCGGCGCTTAGCCCAGGGGGTGGCGCGCCTTCAGGCGCGCCGCACGGTTGGTCGTCTTGAGAGTGAGGGCGCGGGCTTTTACGCCAGCCTCGGCGAAGCCAATCAGACTCGGTCCAGCGCCACTCAGGGCGACCGCGGCCGCGCCGGCAGTCCGGCCCGCGCGCAGGGCAGCTTCGGCTCCCGGGATTGAAGCGAGGCGAACTGTCTGGTGCAGACGGTCGTCCATGACCCGGCTCAGCAGTTCTAGATCGCTGCGCCGCAGGGCGTCGATCACGAGGGCTGTGCGGCCAATGTTGAAGACGGCGTCCTGCAGGCTCACGGAGGGCGGCAATTGAGCGCGCGCCTCATGGGTGGCTGAGTGATGCTCAGGCAGGACGACGACGACGTCGAGCAAACGCGGCAGTTTGTAGTGGCGCACGATGAAGCCCGCTTCATCGCGCGCCACGACCGCCAGGCCGCCGTAGAGGGCGGCGGCGACGTTGTCGGGATGGCCTTCCTGATCGACGGCGCGCTGCATCATCTCGCGGTGGCGTAAGGGGCTACCGAGGAGGGCGTTGGCGGCTACCAGGCCGGCAATCGCTGCCGTGGCGCTGGAGCCGAGCCCCGACTCCGGCGGCACGGCATTGCGCGAGGCGATGGTGATACCGCGCGGCTTGAGCTGGTACTCGGCGAGGAGGGCGAAGGCGCCGGCCGCGATGGGGTTGGTTTCATCGGCGGGCAAGCGGCCGACGCCTTCGCCCTCCACCGAGATGTGCACTCCCTCGCCTTCAAGGCTCACGGTGACCTCGTTCCACAGGTCGAGGGTGAGCCCGAGGCAGTCGAACCCCGGGCCGAGGTTCGCCGTCGTCGCCGGGACGGCCACCGTAATTGAGTGAAGCACCGTGCTATATTCCATGGGCGCACCCTCCAACGCCGCGAGCATCTCGCCAAGCCAGTGGACAGACTTCGTCTCTGCCGGCCGGGGCATTCTCTGCTAAGCGCGAACGGTCCGACTTTGTGCGAGTGGACCGCCTACTTGCCAGTCGGTGTAAGAGCATACACTGCCCCGCCTATGTATGGCGGCACGGGTTGGCGCCGGAGTTCCAGCTCGCGCTGGGAGGCTCCAGAGCAACGACAGGGACGACTCGGGCGTGGACTGGGGCTGCCGACGGCGCTCGAAACCTCCCGCCGGCGCCGGGATCCCGGTTCGGGCTTGATGAGCGCTCCCGCAATTACCCGAGCGCGTTGGGAAAGGCGCTCTGGTTTGCTATAATTCCGTTCCCGCGTGGGCGGCTAGCTCAGATGGGAGAGCGCCAGCTCGACAAGCTGGAGGTCGTTGGTTCGATTCCAACGTCGCCCACCACAACGCAGCAGCGTGTCCGGGGTTGCACACGGCATAGCTGCGGCGGTTCGTTTCACTTCCTCTTGCTTAGCCTCAACGCTCAGCCCTGCGGCAGAACTGTCTGCTAGTCTGTCGTGCGGCGGCTAGGCGGCGGTCTGGCGTGCAGCGTCTGACGCGGTCTGGCGTGCAGCGTCTGAAGCGGTCCGCTTGTCAGCCCTTCAGGTGACGTGTCGAGCAGTCGCTGAGGTGGCCCGCCTGGCGGACCCAGAAGCGCCTTGCGGGATCGCGGTCCTCGGCGTGCTTGCCGCGCGGCGATGCTGCTGCCCTCCCTCAGCCGGGACTGGCGCGCATAGTGTCCGCGTGAATCGAAGTCTGGCGCCAGGACCGCGGCCTGCTACAATGTCGGTCACCGTTGCGCGACAGTGGAACGCCGTATCTTTGCACCTGACGAAAGGATCCTTACATGTCTGAGTCGGCCTCCCTTCGTAGGCAGGACAAGGCGATCGTCGCGGCGAGCGAGCTTTGGCGAATCCTCGACGAAGCTGCCGTCCTGCACCTAGGGATGGTTGACGAAGGCCGCCCCTATGTGATCCCGGTTAACTTCGCACGCGAGGACGACCTCGTCTGGATACATTGCGCGACTGCGGGGCGCGTGATCGAGTGTCTGCGTCGTCAGCCGTCAGTGTGCGTCGAGGTCGATCGCTTCCTTGGCATTGTCGAAGGTCCTCAGGATGACGCTTGTGCGTGGACGGCTCGCTACGAGTCAGTGATCGGTTTCGGGGCGGCCGAGATTGTTGCTCGGCAAGAAGACCGGGTCCATGGCATGCAAATGATCATGAAGAAGTACTCTGGTCACGACGGCTGGACGTTTGCAGAGGAGAAGCTTGCCAAAGTTGCGGTACTGCGCGTGCGTCTGGAGTCGCTGACGGGCAAGCACTCACCGGTCTAGAGCTTTTCGGTGGTGTCTGCGCGCTTGCTGCCGGCGCTCGGTAGCCACGGCAAGACAGCGAAGCGCCGCCATGTGAGGGTGGCCGAGCGCGAGGGACTGAGGGCAAGATTGCCAAGGGTTGGCGAAGCTTGATGTGAGAGTCACCCTGCGGGAGAGTCTCTTATTTTCTTACCCTTTATCGCGCACGCCGCGGGGGAAATCCAGTGACACCTGATTGGCGCAGCTCGTCGGGGGCCGATTTCCGGCCCGCACGTTTGCGGCGCAGTCAGCTCAACGTCGTCGACATCGCCGCCTCGACGATGGCCAACATCGCCCCTGCGATGAGTTTCTACTTCGGTTTTGGCTTCTTGTTTCTCACTGCCGGTGTTGCGTCGCCGCTCACCGTGATTGCCGCGGCAGTGGCCATGGTGTTCCTCGGCAACACGTTAGCGCAGTTCGCCCGTGCCCACCCTTCGACCGGATCGTTCATCACTTTCATCGGCAAAGCATTTGGGCCCACGACCGCCATTGCGACTGCTATCGTCTTGGTGGCCGGCTACGTCGTCGGCATCGTGGCCGTCATCGCCATGTCAGGTGGCTTCACCGCGATTTTCTTGCATCGCTATTTCCCCACCGTAGACCTCGCTTTCTGGCCCCTCTTCGTGATGGGGTGGGTGACGCTGGCGGCCCTTCTCATGGTGCGCGGGATACACATCTCAACGCGATGGGCGGGGACCTTCTTTGCTTTTGAGATCAGCGTTCTTGTGGCTGTGAGTCTTTTCACCTTGATGCAGCATCGCGCGCACCTCACGCTGCACCCGTTCGACCCTCACTACCTCGCCAGTGGGCTAAAGGGGCTGGGAGTTGGTTTTCCGCTCGCCGTGTACATGTTTATCGGCTGGGAGAACTCAGCGACACTCGCCGAGGAGACAGATGAACCTCGCCGCAATGTACCCCGGGCCATCTTCACCAGCATTGCGGCCATGGCGGCGGCCTATGTTCTCTTTTCCTACGCAACGATAGAGGGTTTTGGCGAGCGAAGTGATGTCCTTTCACACTCTGCTATCGCCTTCGTCGCCCTATCGAATGGTGTGCTTGGGGGGTTAGCTTTCTTCGCCTACCTGGCGGGCCTGACCTCGACCGTCGCCTGCGTTATTGCTGCCGTGAACTCTCAGTCGCGTCTCCTGTTCAATGCCGGTCGAGAGGGACTCTTGCCCGAGTGGCTTGGCCATGTCTACCGGCGTCGAGGAACGCCAGTGAATGCCCTCTTGACGTTTGTGGGGCTCGGGCTCCTGATCTTAATTGCTCTGGATCGTAGCCAGCGTGTCGATCCAGTGGCGATTTTCGATGAGGCCTCCACCCTGGGGACCATGATGATTCTCGTGGTCTATTTGGCAGCCAACCTCGCCTTGCCCTTTTACTATCGGCGTTACCGGCCGGCGGAGTTCTCGACCGTAAAGCATCTAGTTCTGCCACTCCTCGGCGCCGCTGCGCTGACGCTGCCCCTCTACGAGCTCTTTAAGCCTGGCGTGGCCTCCCCGTATGACTGGTTTCCCTACATCGCTCTTGGCATCATTGGTGCGGCAACGGCATACGCGGTGTGGCTTAACGCGCACGATAGCTCCCTAGCCGAACGCGTAGGCTCGGTAGTAGCCGATGAGCCTATCGAGGGCAAGTTTGCTCTGTCGCTGGATGAAGAGGACGACAAGCCGCTCTCCCGGTGCTTGCGACGTTCCGTGGATGCGCTTGCCGGAAGTGGCGAACTCGATGCTGCACTTCACGAGACGCTTCTTCAAATCTGTCGTGCCCTAGAAATGGATGCTGCGGCTGTTTTTGTCACGGGCATCGACGGCTACGCCCACTTTCTCGCTGGGTGCGGGACAGCCGGTAGCTTGCAAGGGTGCCCCGCCCTCCCGCTCACCGATCCGGTGATCGGCGACGCAGTAGAAGGGAGGCACGTCGTCGAAGTTGCCGACGCCTGGCCGTTGCCAGAGGCCTTGCTGAGCGTCGCCTGCCGCGGTTTTGGCTCGCTGATCGTTGCCCCAGCGATCAGCGATCAGGGGGGTACGGTGCTCGTGTTGAGCCGTCGCGCGACGGAGAACCTCGGTCGCGAACAAGTTGAATTCACGGCCTCGATCTCTCAAGTCATCGCTCTGGCTGTGACGAGCCGGACACTGAAAGACCAAGTGCAGCGCTCTGCTGCTGTCCTGCACACTGCTTATGCGGTTGCGCGAGCCATTACCCACAGCCTCGACCTTGAGCAGACCTATCATGAGATTGCTGTCAACGCGGCACGCGTTGTGCCCGGTTCGCGCTGCGTGCTTTTCGAGATGGAGCGGGATAGTGGTGAACTCGTTGCGGTGGCTGCCTCTGACGTCGAGGGAAACTGGCTGCTGCATCGGCGGGCTCGCCTGCAGGCCGGAGAGCGGGGATCGCTTGCCGGTGAGCTCCTGCCGGGCTCGACCTTGCGTGACGTCCGCACTCGCAGCGACGTTCGACCGCCAGCAGCGGGCAAATTTGCGGGTAATGAGCACCCGGAAAGGGACACGAGTGGGGCACTCGTTCCCGATGCCTCGCTCGTCGTGCCGCTCGTGGTTCGCGAGGAATTGGTTGGCTGTTTGCTGGTTTATGCGTCGAATCATCGCCACGGATATTCAGCTGCTGACATCTCTGAACTCCAGGCGGTTGGCGAGCAGGCTGCCATATCGATTCACAATGCCCTCCTGTTCCGTGATCTGGCAGCGGCTCGCGCGCGTGTGGAGGCACTTTTGACACAACTGGCTCGCACGCGCGAGGAGGAGCGTCGGTCCCTAGCCCGTATCGTCCATGATGACGTGGTTCAGTCAGTCGTCGGCGCGATCTACCGGCTCGAGAGTCTGCGTGACGATTTGCCCGCTGGCCAACTGACTGACTTCGATGAGGCGGTGGGTGTGCTGCGTAGAAGCGTGGCGGAAGCTCGCCTGTTGATTTGGGGGCTACGCTCTCCAGCACTTGACGGCTTGAGTCTCAGGCAGGCGCTGTATTCTTTGGCCGAGCGGGCCCAGGCCCAGAGTTCTGCTCACATCAAGGTCTCGGCCGCCGATATTGCCGAGTTGGGTGAGATGGCCAAGACCGGCCTTTACAAGATCGCCCGCGAGGCGCTGCTCAACTCCATCCAGCATGCTCAGCCGCGCCACATCCGCCTCACGTTGGCGCGAGTAAAGACAGGTGGCGATAAGCAAGCGCGGCTGCGGGTGGAAGACGACGGGAGGGGGTTCGAGACTTCTGGTCACGGTGGTACCGACGATCATTTCGGGAGAGAGCTGATGGCGGAACAAGCCGCCCTCATGGGTGGAACGTTCTCATTCGACTCGCGCCCTGGCCGCGGCACGTGGGTAGAAGTTGTGATCCCGCTTGTTCAAGAGGGGGGCGAGCGTGTCTGAGGGTGCACCTGTGCGTCTTCTGCTGGTCGACGATCACGCGGTGGTGCGCGAGGGCCTGGAGCGCATGCTGGCCCGTTGCGACGACCTTCGTGTCGTCGGCGTGGCGGAGTGCGGACGGGAGGCTATCACGCTCGCCACGCAGCTTGCCCCCGACGTCGTCCTCTTGGATCTTTCCCTGCCGGATCTGCACGGCCTAGAGGTCCTCGCGCGGCTACGTGCCGGCGAAAAGCCGCCGCGTGTCCTGGTGCTTACTGTGCACGATGACGATGAGGTCGTCCTGGACGCCGTGCGCGCGGGGGCAGATGGTTACGTGCTGAAAACCGCGCGGCGCGACGAGCTCTTGGCAGCTATCCGCAAGGTAGCCGGTGGTGGTAAGTCGTTCGATGCAGTCGTGGTAGCTGCGCTCATGCGCAACCAGAAGAGTTCGCAACCTGCGGTTACACTTACGATGCGCGAACTTGACGTGCTGCGGTTGGTGGCCGAGGGGCTGACAAACAGAGAGATCGGCAGCCGGCTGTTCCTCAGTGCCGATACGGTGAACGGCCACCTTGACAGTATCTACCGCAAATTGGGCGTCTCTGACCGAGCCCACGCGGTTGCCGTAGCGCTGCGCCGCGGTCTGATTAGCTAGGGTGAGTTGGATGCCGGTACCTTCTGGGTCGGGCTAACTCAGTCGCCGGCAGGCGCCCCAAGTTTGCTCGTTCAATCCCCCATTTGGGCTGTTCCGGATGCTCTGCTCGGGGCATGACAGCTCTACGAGACGTGGTCTAGTTTAGCGACGGCTGACTCCGTCCCGGGGATCCTGGCCACGCGAGGGCAGCGTTCGTCACGCTGGCGAAGTCTACAGACAGGGGGATCTATGACTCAGGAATTCGCCTACGCCCGGAAGGCAAGCGGTCTGGTGCGCGGGTTGTCGTTTTGGGATGCGTTTGGCATCTTGCTCGCTTTCCTCACGCCCATCTACGGGATCTGGTATGTGATCGAGGTGGGACTGACGCTCTTTCCGGCAGCCAACTTGCTCATCGCGATTGCGATTTCGGCGGTTACTCTGGGGTGGTCAAGCCCGATCGTGTGGGGTGTTCTCGGGGGCAGCATGCCCCGTAGTGGCGGCGAGTACATCTATAACTCGCGGATTATCAACCCGGCGGTCGCTCTAGGCGCGAGTTTTGCTGCCATCCTCGCCCAGTTCTACTGGAACCTGTTCAATGCAAGCCTCATCGCTGTACCGTCGCTGGCCATTCTCGGTCAATACCTGGGATGGAGCGGGCTAGCGAACTTTGCTACGAGCAAGCATGGGGGCGTCATCTTATCTATGGTGGGCATCGGCATGGCGTACCTCATTCTCGCTTTCGGCATGCACATCTTTCATAGGCTCTCCGTGTACGTCATTTTCGTCATGCTGGGCGGGGTAGCCATTCTCGATGCGGCGTTAACCTTCTCTTCAAAGGCGAAATTTGCTGCTACCTGGAACGCCCAAGCAGCCAAGTACCACTCGGTCACCTTCGACCACTTTGTCGCTGCTGCGCACGCTGCCGGCGCTGCGACACCGAAGACGTGGACCTGGAGTGACTCACTAGGGGCCACGGCGGGTGTGTTCATGCTGGTGATTTGGGCCTTCGGGGTCGCGTACGTTGGTGGGGAGGTAAAGCGGCCGGACAAGACGATCATGAAGGCGCAAATTGCCGCGATGGCTGCCCCGATTGTGCTCTGCGTTTGGGCCGTGACTGCCCTAAGCCGCATCGTCCCGTTCGATTTCTTGCGCGCCGCCGCTTATCAGGACTTTGCGGCCGCGACGAAGGGATATAGCCTCCCGTACTCGACGAGCTACATGTCGCTGGCATTCTTAGCGTCGGGAGCAAACCGAGTCATTGGCCTGGTGGCAGGACTCACGTTCCTCATCACCGCCTTCTGGCTCGTGGTCGTCAACCTTCTTATGTGTCAGCGAGCCATGTTCGCTTGGGGTATGGACCGTATGGGGCCGAAGTGGTTTACGTCGATCAACTCTCGAACGGGGTCGCCGGTCGGCATGCTAGCCTTTGTCGCCGGTATCTCGGCGTTTCTCTCTATCGCCTACTGGTATCTGTTCCCAAGCGTCTTGTCAGGCCTCTTCGCCTCAGGCATGCAACTGGTCTCGGTCTTCGCCGTCACGGCGATTTCAGCGATCATCTTCCCATTCCGGAAGAGGGCGGCCCACATCTGGGCGGCGTCGCCCTTCAACCGCTGGAAGATACTGGGAGCACCGGTGATCACGATCGCCGGCATCGTTTACTTGGGGTACGTCATTGCGCTGCTGTACTTCGCCTTCTTCGATCCGAAGACGACTGACATCACGGGCAAGAAGTTCTATCTCATGATCGTTGCGTGGGCGTTGGGGATCGCCTGGTACTACTTCTGGCGGCATCGCAGTGCCCAGAAGGGAGTCGACGTCGACACGATGACCTACGGCGAACTCCCGCCGGAGTGACGCGTTGCGCGCCGCCATTCGCTCCGTGACCGTGTCGGCGTAGCATCTTCGGGTGCCTTAGGGCGGGGCGGCGGCGGGCGCTGCTCGGAAGAGCAGCGCCCG
>Ga0078972_1017289_pt1 | contig 10392 bp, 9 predicted proteins | sample YelNatPaOPGAMG01_FD_67568 | JGI IMG/M metagenome (GOLD analysis project Ga0078972, IMG submission 67568) | Hot spring thermophilic microbial communities from Obsidian Pool, Yellowstone National Park, USA - OP-RAMG-01 (SPADES assembly) (version 2) | ecosystem: Environmental > Aquatic > Thermal...
TATTCTGGAAAGCCTGCGCTGGCTGGGACTTGATTGGGATGAAGGTCCAGAAGTAGGAGGTCCGCACGGTCCTTATTTGCAATCGCAGCGTTTGCCAGTTTATCAGGAAGTTGCTGAACGCCTGGTCAAGGAAGGTTATGCATATTACTGTTATTGTTCACCCGAAAGGCTGGAGGCAATGCGGCAGGAGCAGGTAAGGTTGAAACTGCCGCCGGGTTATGATAGGCACTGTCGTTGCCTGACCGATGCACAGCGGTCGGAGCTGGCTTTACAGGGTATCAAACCGGTTGTGCGGTTTAAAACGCCGCTGGAAGGACAGACAAAGTTCCAGGATTTGTTGCGGGGTGAAGTGGTTTTCGATAATTCAACCATTGATGATTTTGTTTTACTGAAATCGGACGGCTACCCGGTCTACCATCTGGCAAACGTGGTTGACGATCACCTGATGGAGATTTCCCATGTATTGCGTGCCGAAGAGTGGTTATCCAGTACGCCGAAACATATCATGCTTTATAATGCGCTGGGTTATCAGCCGCCGCAGTTTGCCCATTTACCCTTGATTCTGGGACCGGATCGCAGCAAATTGAGCAAAAGACATGGTGCAACAACTCTGATCGAGTATAGAGAACAGGGGTATTTACCGGAAACTATGATCAATTTCCTCGCTCTCCTCGGCTGGTCTCTGGATGAAAAAACCGAGATTTTCAGCAGGGAAGAATTGATCCGGTATTTTTCTCTGGAACGAGTAAGCCGAACCGCTGCAGTTTTCAATAAAGAAAAACTGGACTGGATGAACGGCGTTTATATCCGCAAATTGACTCCCCCCGAACTTGCCCACAGGGCTCTCCCCTTCCTGGAGAGAGATTTGCCCCCGGATGTGGAACGCCCGCTTGATGAGGACTATGTAATAAGTATAATGCCTCTGATACAGGAAAGAGCCAGAACGCTGGTTGAGATTACCGATCTCACAGTTTTCTTCTTCGTGGATAAGCTGGAATACGCAACCACTGACCTGATTATTAAAGGGAATACTCAGCAGTTTACTTATAACGCTTATCTGGAAGCCGAGAAAATTATTGAAAATACCCCCTTCAGTGCTGAAGAGCTGGAAAAAGAGTTCCGTGCACTGGCGGAACGTCTGGGGTTAAAAGCGGGACAGCTTTTTTCATCGCTCAGGATGGCCATGACGGGCAGGACTGTCTCACCCCCGCTTTTCCAGACCATGGAAGTGCTGGGTAAAGAGCGGGTACAGGAGCGAATGCGGGTTGCTATTGGCAAACTGGAACAGATGCCTGCTTAGAGAATTCCCGTCAAACGGGAGGCTTTGTCAATGAAAAACCTGCTTGTCGGCAGACTTATACGAAGATTATAATAAGAAAAACGCTGATAGATTTTCTTCTTTCTCATGTGCCACCAGGGTACCAGTATGTCAGAATTTTATTCATGCAGGATCCGCCATTTGAACATTGACAGGGCAATCGAACAATTTCTGGCGAATGTAGATAACCTGGAACACCTGCCTTTTGTCACGGATGAAGAGGTGGCCAGCCTTTACGGGGCAGAAGTATCAGAGTCTCTAGCGATATTAGCCCTGTATAACCAGAAAGAAAAAATCTGTCAGAAATGCGATCACAAATGCTGTCCGCTCGTCAATTGTGAACTCTACCTTCCTCAGTTTTCCCGGTGCCCGATCTATCCCTATCGTCCTGCTTTGTGCAGGATGCATTTCTGCGATCATTTCCCGGTTGGGGATGTCTCTTTTATCCGGGAGTTTGCGGATATCTTTTTAAACGGTTTAATTGAGGCTAAACGGGCGGGAAAGCAGAAGGTCAATCTTTTTGATTGTCCTCCTCTGGGAAAACAGGTTCCAGAATTTATAAAGCAGGTGTCACCGCTGGTCGAAGCGGTGAAAGCGGGGGATTTAAAGGAGGCGGCTGCCAGAGATTTAATTCTAGCAGAACTGGAGAAGTATCTGGGGATCACCACAGGTGTGGAGGAGACACCTTCCCTGAAATAGATTAGCCGCAGTAAATGTGTCAAAAGGATCACCAATGCTTGAGGGTTATCGTGCGGTTGCTTTAACTGATGAAAAGGGCGATTTTTGTGCCAGAATCCTTGCCCAGATGGGGGCAGAGGTCATCCATATCTATCAACCTGGAGAGAACCCCGGTCTTAATTATGTAAACGAAGGAGAGCATTGCATTTCACTGAATCTGGCTAAAGAGCGGGGCGTTGAACTTTTTAAACATTTGATCAGCAGGACTGATTTCCTGATCGAGAGCCTGGAACCTGGGCATTTAGCCGGGCTGGGATTGGATTATAAGAATCTGCAACACCTTAATCCAGCATTGATCATGGCTTCCATCACCGGCTTCGGCCAGAGTGGTCCCTACCGGAAATACCGTACTTCAAATCTGGTTGCCAGTGCTCTGGGGGGACAGGCCTATATATGCGGTGAACCCGATCAGCCTCCGTTAAAGCCGCCTGGCAGGCTGGGCTACTGCATAGCAGGTCTTTTTGCGGCAAACGGAATTTTGATTGCCCTCCAGAAGCGACACTCTACCGGTCAGGGGGATTACATTGATATATCCATACACGAATGCCTTGCAGGAACGCTTGACCACGTGCTGGTGCGCTATTTTTACGAAAATGAGGTCGCTTCCAGACAGGGTAGCCTTTACTGGAACAGCGCATTCAGGATTTTCCCCTGTAAAGATGGATATATTCTACTTTCCCTGTTGAGGGATTGGGAAACTCTGGTTGGACTCATGAATGCTTCAGGAATGGCTGGCGACCTGCTGGAAGACAGATGGAAAAATGCCGGAGAAAGACTGAGAAATCTGGATCATATCATTGAGATAATCGAAAAATGGACCAGGTCTAATTCGGTGGAAGAGCTGGTTCAACTGGCGCAGTTAATGCGTTTACCCTGGGCCAGGGTGGCCACTCTTGATGACGTTCTGAACAATCCCCAGTTGAATTACAGGGGGTTTTTCCGTGAAGGCAGTGACTCCCGATCCGGAAAACGGTTCCGGTATCCTGGTTCTCCCTGTAAAATGGAAAAATCCCCCTGGAAGACCGGGTTAAAAGCCGTCCAATTCAAGGATTATAACCGGCAGATTTACAACAGGGACATGGGGCTAAGCGACACTGAATTAATAGACTTGACCCGTGAAGGGATCGTCTGAAAGACCGCCCTGACCCGCTGCGGTTAACCCTGTAAACTGCTCCCGGGGAAGCATTTGCGGAAGAATGCTGGATGCCCTGAATTCAATTTATTCAGAGAAAGCTCCCGCTTTAAAAGGGCGAGAGAGGAGATATCATCTCCTCTCTCATCTGGTAACTTAGTCTTCCGGCAACTACCAGTTTCGCGGGTACCCTGGATAGCTTCCCTGGCGGCTATCCATTTTACGGTCGCATTTATACCATAAAACAGGATGGATGGTCAAAGTTAAAAATAGCATGGAAATAAAACAAACGGGTTAAATGAGAGAAAATCCGGTTGATATGCAGTGGATACAGCCATTTTCATCCGTATTCTAACGAATTTGCATTTCAGTCTTAAAACCGTGAAAATGAAATTGCAACGGATATGCTGGATATCAGACAACCCGGCTATTTAAAACTTTATCGTACAGGAGAGCTGGAGAGAAGGGTAAAGGCTCTGGAAGCCCGCCTGGCAGACTGTGACATCTGTCCTCATCGCTGCGGAGTTAACCGCCTCAAAGGGCAGAAAGGTTTTTGTCGGTCAGGCTTCAAGCCCATAGTAGCTTCCTGCTGTGCCCATCATGGTGAAGAGCCTGCCCTTTCCGGCGAAAGGGGCTCCGGTACCATCTTCTTTGGAAACTGCAACATGCGCTGCGTGTATTGCCAGAATTATCAGATCAGCCAGAATCTCCAGGTTCAGGAGGGGATAGATTTCAGGGATTTAGCCGGCCAGATGCTGTATTTGCAGGACGAACTGGGTTGTCACAATATTAATCTGGTTTCACCTTCCCATTTTGTCCCTCAAATATTAAGAGCCGTTCTGGAGGCAGTACCTCAAGGGCTGCATGTACCTCTGGTTTACAATACCGGAGGTTATGATGCGCTGGAAACCATCCAGATGCTGGAGGGTATAGTTGATATCTACCTTCCTGATCTCAGGTATTCATCTGATGAAATGGCAGAAAAATATTCCGGGATTAAAAACTATGTCTACCATAATCGCAGGGCGATCAAGGAAATGTACAGGCAGGTTGGTGACCTGCAGGTTGATGAGGATGAAATAACCTATCGGGGAGTCATCGTTAGGCATTTGATACTGCCCGGTGGAATATCCGGTAGCCGGGAGTCATTGACCTGGCTAGCTCGCCAGGTATCCCCTTTAGTGACAGTCAGCATCATGTCACAGTACTATCCTTGCTACCTGGCACCAGGTATACCGGAGCTCGCCAGAACCATCACTTATGCAGAATACAAAGAGGTAGTGGATCTGGTTGAAGAACTCGGTCTGGAAAACGGCTGGCTGCAGGAAATGGATGCTCCCGAGCATTATCTGCCGGATTTTACACGTCAGGGACACCCATTTGAATCGGAAAAAGAGAAAAGCACAGACTAGGGCTTTCTCTTTTTATTCACAAAGGCGAACTGAATCTTTTTGCCGTTATGCTTTTTGTTCTTTTTATTGACACTGGCAATAAATTCTTTGAGATCGATCATTTTTTTTTCTGCCATGGTCATTCTCATCCGTCGCTTTGAAATTTTCCGCCTTAATTTTAACACATAAGTTAGCTTTTACCAAATGCCAGCCGACGCTCAGAAACAGGGAGATTGCAAATTCTGGAAAATTTGCTAAAATATCACTGCTAACATCAACTATCTAATTTATCACTCCCGGCGAGCATAACCTGCTACTCAACCGGAAGTAAACGGTAAATTTATCTTTAAAGGCATTTGTGATAATATAGATTATTAGAACGCAGGAGTGTAGCTCAGCTAGGTAGAGCAGCGGTCTCCAAAACCGCCGGTCGCGGGTTCGATTCCTGCCACTCCTGCCATACAAGCCGAAGTGGCGGAAGCTGGTAGACGCGCCATCTTGAGGGGGTGGTGAGCGTAAGCTCTTAAGGGTTCAAATCCCTTCTTCGGCACCATAAGTGTTGCTATAACTGTAACTAAAAAGTTAACTATAGATTAACCAAACCTGTTAACAGGATAAAAAATAAAGCTAGCGGAAGTAGTTCAGTGGCTAGAATGCCTCCTTGCCAAGGAGGAGGTCGCGGGTTCGAATCCCGTCTTCCGCTCCAGAAATTAGGCGACGTTGCCAAGTGGTTAAGGCAGGGGTCTGCAAAACCCCTATTCAGCGGTTCGAATCCGCTCGTCGCCTCCATTTTTAAAACCGCGATGTTGCCGGGGTGGCGGAATTGGCAGACGCAGAGGACTTAAAATCCTCCGCCCTCAAAAGGCTTGTGGGTTCGAGACCCTCCCCCGGCACTGTTATTCCTCAGATTTGATTATCATCTATGAAGCGCTATTTTCATTCCCCTGTTGTATGTTATATACTATTTAGACGCAGTTGCAGGAACGAGCATGGTTTTCCTGGTCGTAGCTTTAAGTTATCTCCTCGGTTCTATCCCGACTGCATATATAGCCGGGCGCTGGCTCAGGAGCAAGGATATCAGGCGGTTGGGGGATAGCAACGTGGGCGCAGCCAATGCATACCGTGAGCTTGGAGCCCTGACCGGAGTTGCAGTCGGTATTTTTGATGCGGCAAAAGGTGCTCTGGCAATCTACATCGCCCAGAGATTTTCTCTTCCTCAAGTTCAGGTTCTGGTGGCGGGCACTGCTGCTGTGATGGGTCATAATTTCCCGGCTTTCCTGGGTTTCCGGGGTGGTCGGGGGGTTAGCACCTCAATTGGAGTACTGGTTTCTACAGTTACTCTGCCGATGTTAATTCTGGCAGTTCCTACCATTATCACCCTGCTGATCACACGAAATGTGACAAAATCAATGGTAGTGATGTTTGTCCCGCTTTCTGGGCTGAGCTGGTGGCTGGGCTTCTCCGGTTTGCTGATCGGCTTCAGCATTTTTCTGCCCTGCCTTGTTGGTTTAACCCATCTACTGCGGACGAAACATATGCCAGCCAGGTTGAGTCCCTGAATTAAGGGGGATGCGGGATGGGAGTTTTGAGCTGAAAACCGGCCGAGACAAGCTGGCGTTTCAGAGCGGAGATCTTATCTACTGCTGCCAGTTCACCTTCCAGTATGCATTCTCCACCCCGGTGAAATTCTGCTGGGCCTATGTGGGCCAGGTTTGGATGAATAACGATATCGGCACCTTCTGTAACGGTTCTGGCAGTCAGGTATGTGGAGATATATATTGACTGCACCATCACCTGTAGGATACCGGGCTCTTTGTCTGGCTCTGTCTTACTGCTGAGATAGCGGGCTCTTTCCATCCTGTCCGGGGTTACATCTACTGCGATAACAAAATCGGCTCCCATTGATTTAACCACGCTGACCGGAACAGGGTTTACCAGTCCGCCATCCACCAGGTACCTGCCGTTTTTTTTGACCACGGTAAAGATTACCGGGATTGAGATACTGGCTCTGACTGCTTCCAGCACCGGTCCATCGGTAAGAATTACTTCATCACCCGTAATTATATCTGTCGCCACGCATGCCAGCGGCAGGCTCAGGTCGGAAAAATGTACATCTCCAATTAATCTCTCAAGGAGATTGGTGATTCTTTGCCCCCGGATGAGACCGCTTCTCGGTAAAGTGAAGTCAATCAGAGATGTTACGGCTACCCAATCCAGTTGCATCGCCTGTTTTTTCAACAGGGTTGCATCTTTTTTGCGGGCATAAAGTGCTCCGATGAGTGCTCCGATACTGGTACCGGCAATCATGTCCACCGGGATACCTTCCCTCTCCAATACCTCAAGTACCCCGATGTGCGCCAGACCGCGAGCATAGCCGCCGCCAAGTGCCAGACCTATTTTCTTTCTGCGGTTTCTTTCCACGGTCACATCCAGTATTTAAGAGGTTCAATACAAGTATAGCATGAGCGCCCGGTGCTCATGAGAAGAAAGAAATGGGGGCGATCGCCCCCATATGGTAAAACCCGGAACAGGAATTTACTCAGAGGGTGGTAATTTATCCCCGTCCAGACCGAGTTCTTTGCGAGCCTGATTATTGAGCTTTTCCAGGATTCTTAAAAGCTGAGCGCGCTCTTCCGCATTCAAAACACCCATAATCCGGTGGATGGGGCCTCTTTTTGTGGAGTATTCATAGGTTTTCTGCCCCTTTTCGGTGAGAGAAACTCTGACCAGATTCTTTTTATCCAGGTCATGAACCTTTTTGATAAATCCCTTTTTCTCCATCCGCTCGATCAAAGCCGATACCGTGTGGGGCTGCCGTACGATAAAGCGGGCAATTTCAGAGGGGGTTGCACGGTTCCCCAGAGCCTGGACGATAAACAGGACACCTGCCTGCTCAGGGGAAATACCGTATCTTTGCAGTTCCTTTTCTCTCGCCCGGTAAATGGCATAGCGTGTGTGAGTGAGAAATACCCACAGGTCATGATCTTCATCAGAGTAAGAATAATACCGCGTCTTAGGATCGTATTCCATTTTGCTCTATTTCCCTCGCATGCTATTTTTACTGTGGATCAAATCCACGTCTTTTCAAAAATCTCTCCTTTTTAATTTCAGGATTACAGAATCATTTTTCAATTTGCTGATAGCAGATATCCTATAATCCTTCGAATACGATGAGCTGTAATATTATAACACTTTTTCCCCGGTTTAAAAATCTTCATCGCTGGAAATGTTTCTTTCCCGACCGGGTAGTGAGCCCGAATTTAGTCTTAAATATAATATAATATGTTTATTCGTGGTTCAATAATTCCTGTACTCACGAAAATAATTCCAATCGGACGCACTGGGGGCGGGAATTGCTGGAGATTTTCATGAGATCATTAAATTATCTGCAGGCTTTCCTGATACTGCTTTCCTTTTTAGTCATCACGGGTTGCGGTAAGGCAACCCCGTCAATAACGACCGGTGAGATTGAAGCAACCGAATTCATGGGTGTGAAGCTTACCCCGATCAGCCAGCAGAGGAATAATGCGCTGGCAGGCACGCAGCATATTGACAGAGATACTTACAGGCTTGTTATTGACGGAATGGTGGACAATCCTCTGACCCTCAGTTACGCAGACCTGCTTGCCTATCCTCAGATCTCTAAATTAATGGATTTAAACTGTGTTGAGGGGTGGGATTTTACTGCCAAGTGGACGGGTCCATCACTGACGTCGATTTTTGATGATGCCAGAGTACAACCCGGAGCATTGATAGCTATTTTTTATACAGCTGATGATTCTGTGGGGTATACGTCACTCGATTTGAGCTATATTCGTGAAAAAAATATCATCCTTGCTCTGAAATTGAATGATGTTACCCTGCCCGAAGAGAGGGGATTCCCGTTTCAGGTGGTGGCTGAAAGCAAATTCGGCTATAAATGGGCTAAGTGGGTAACTCGCATTGAATTATCTGCGGACACCAACTTTCGGGGCTACTGGGAGAGAGCGGGATATAATAACGATGCTAATATAAACGGTCCGGCTTTCGAGCAGGGCAGGGGGTTGTTTGCACCCTGAGTCCATCATTGCCTCTGGTTTAATTAACTTGATATAGCTTCACCAAATTGATACGCATATTTCAGATATTTCGCCTGTCAGGGAAAATTAACATTTCGGGGAAAATTTACTATAATAAATATCGCATGCCAGCGTAGCTCAGTCGGCAGAGCAGCGCTTTCGTAAAGCGCGGGTCGCGGGTTCGAGTCCGGCCGCTGGCTGTGGAATGGTTTTTGATGAGCAGATTAATTGAAAAAATAACCCGTCTCCGTCAAAAAGCGCCCGAACCCATGGGTTTCGGGTTTGCCATCAACAGGACTCCGCCTGAGAAACCCCGCCTGCAGGTAATCGTTGCTGCTTCTTCAGAGAACCTGGACAGGTTTACCAGCTATCTGGCGGGGATTGATGGTCTGTTGCTGGAGACAGAAAAACCGGAGGACGTTCAATCCGGTAAGTTTTGTCGCGAAAGGGATGAGATTCCTGCCGGGATATGGCTGCGGAGTAAAGAGGCTTCACTGCTTAACCAGCAGATAGTCCCGGAGTGCGATTTTGTGGTCTTCCCGGCTGATATACCGCTCTCAGCCGTTCCTGAAGAAAAGACCGGCAGGATTCTGCATCTGGATTTATCTCTCGGAGAAATGCTGCTTAGAGCGGTGAATGAATTACCGGTTGATGCTGTTCTGGTCGCTGGAAACAATGGAGACAAATCTGTTACTTTGAATTATCTGCTCTGCATCCAGCGTGTAGCTTATCTTGTGAACAAGCCGATTCTGGTACAAATTCCCCTGAATGCAGGAAGCCGAGAATTGCAGGCACTCTGGGATACTGGAGTGGTTGGCGTGGTCGCCGAATTTTCTGATTCAGAATCTGCTGGCAAAATCCCCGGGTTGGTCGAACAGGCAGCCAAACTCTCTCCGCCGAACCTCCATAAGAAAGTAAAACTTAGTCCGGTAATTCCACGGTTACAGCCACAGATAACTCAACCTGAAGAGGAAGAAGAGGACGAATAAGCGGTTGAGCAGAGTCCGCCCCTTTTAAAAATTCTGGCATCTCCTGGTTCCGGAATTTCCGCGTTGATTTCTCTCTGGCTTTAGCAGGAAACATCTCAGCCTGTACTTGACTTGTTTCGCAGGTGCAAGTAGAATTGGCACAATGAATGAAAGACTACTTCCTGTTGTTCTGCTATTGGTTCCGACAATTTTATGTTTGATGGTAATATCCCCTCATTTAGCGGTTGCTGACAGTTTAAAGTGGTCAGAGGTAGACATACCTGCACAGGGTCAGTCTGCAGGCTGGGTACTGGCAGAAGGTTCGGATATCCACGTTCTTACACGTGGTCCGGATGGTACTTTGTATTGTTCAGCAAATCCCTCCGGTACCAGTTACAGGCTATTTAAATCAATTGATGAAGGAAAAAGCTGGGTCCCGATCGGCAGGGTCACAGATGTGATTCGTGACATCGTAGTTGTTCCTGACCATCCGGGTTTGATTTATTATGCCAGCATTTCGAAAGTTTTCAGATCTTCCGATGGCGGCAATACCTTCAGTCTGGTGGTGCAGTATCCCGGAGGTGCAGGAGCGAATGGAATCGAAATAACCTCACTGGACGTAACCACTTATGGTGGAGAAGGCAATCATATTCTGATCGGAACACGGGATAGTGATCCTGCCCGCTACGGAGGAGTTTATCTGCTGGACGAAAACGATCCGTTTAGCCTGCAAGATCTGGGCATAGGAGATTTTGATGTTCTGGATGTGGTTTTTTCTCCCGCTTAC
>Ga0078972_1017290_pt1 | contig 10392 bp, 11 predicted proteins | sample YelNatPaOPGAMG01_FD_67568 | JGI IMG/M metagenome (GOLD analysis project Ga0078972, IMG submission 67568) | Hot spring thermophilic microbial communities from Obsidian Pool, Yellowstone National Park, USA - OP-RAMG-01 (SPADES assembly) (version 2) | ecosystem: Environmental > Aquatic > Thermal...
AGGGGGCCACCTCCGCCATAGACCTCTCCGACGGCCTCTCCTCCGGGGCCTGGAGGCTGGCCGAGGAGAGCCGGGTGAGGATCGTGCTGGATCCCTCCAGGCTCCCCCTCCCCAAGGGGCTTCTCGGGCTCTCCCGGGAGAGGCTCTCCCCCCTGGAGCTGGCCCTTCACGGGGGGGAGGACTTCGAGCTCCTCTTCACCCTCCCCCCCTCCCGCTGGGAGAGGGTGAGGAGATCGATGGAGAGAGCGGGCTGCCGGATCACGCCCGTGGGAAGGGTGGAGAGGGGGAGGGGGGTTTTCTTGGGGAAGGAGAGGCTGCCGGAGCGCGGATACGAGCACTACCGTTGAGGCCTCCAGGCCCTCCGGTACACGGCCCTGTACTTCCCGTGCTTCCTGGGTTTCACCGAGGGGCGGTGGAGGCTCCTCCTGCAGTCGGGGCAAAGGAGGACGGAGCGGTCCTCCAGCCGGTAGAGGGAGAAGTGGGGGGAAGAGCAGAGGAAGCACCTCCTCCCCAGGGAGTCCAGGAGCTCCTCACCCTCGGGCAGGGAGAGCATTTCCACGGCCCCCGGAACGTCGGAGAGGGAGGGGACCACCGCCTCCGCCTCCACCCCCTCCTCAGGCGTGCGTGGGCTGAGCAGGATGAAGGACATGCCCACCCCCTTCGCCCCCGCCCCGTCCGTGTCGGGGCGGTTCCCCACGTGCACGGCCTCCGCGGGGGAAACCCCCAGCTCCCTCAGGGCCCTGAGGAAGATCTCCGGATGGGGCTTCCGGTACCCCACCTCCCCCGAGACCAAGATTACCCCGAAGTAGCGGTCCAGCCCCCTCTCCTGAAGGAAGAGCCGCGGGGCCGGGCTCATGGAGTTGGAGAGGACCCCAAGCCGGTAGAGGGGGGAGAGCTCCTCCAGCACCCTCCTCGCCCCCCTCTTCAGCCTGCGGGGGAAGGAGAGGAGGTAGAGGGAGAGCATCTCCTCCAGCAGGCGGGGCTCCGGCTCCACCCCCAGGGAGGAGAGCTGGAGGGAGGAGAACTCCTGAAAGGACATCTCCCGGTGGTCCTCCCTCCTGCTCCTCAGCTCCGAGAGGGCCCTCCCGGTGGCCTCCTCCCACTCCTCCCTCCTCACCCCTAAACCGAGGGAATCCAGGAGGCGGAGGACCCTGTGGGTGTAGAGCCCGTGATCCGGCCTCCCCTCCGCCAGCGTGCCCCCCACGTCGAAGGTGACGGCCCTTATCCTGCCCTGAGCTTCCATAGTTCGTAGGCCCTCTCGTAACCCCTCTCCACCACCAGATCCACGAACCTCAGGTGCTCCCTCACCAGCCCCCCCACCTCCTCCTCCCCCACCTCCCTTCCGCCCAGCCTCTCCTCCCTCACCCTGGAGAGGAGGAGGTCCAGCGGCCTGCAGGGGGGATCCACCGTCTCCACCTCCATCTCGAACCCCCGCTCGGAGAGGAGGGAGACCAGCTCGGCAGGGGCATCCAGACAGACGTTCTCCTCCTCCGCCCTGGAGGCTATGAAGTCAGCCTCCAGCCCTGCCGCCTCCAGCCTGCTCTCCACCTCCCTCCGGAGCACCTCCTTCCACTCCCCGGCCCTGATCCTACCCAGCTTCGCCCTCACGGTCAGACGCAGCAGGTCCTCGGCCGTCTCCCTGGAAATCCTGTAGGAGGAGGGATCCCTGTACCCGAAGATCCTCACCTCCCTTCCGGAAAGGACCCGGAGGAGGGGGTCCAGCGCCCTGAGCTCCTGCAGGTCCTCCGGTATCCTCACCTTCCCCCTGCTCTCCATCTCCCCCACCACCCTCTCAGGGCTTTCCCCCTCCGCCAGCCTCCTCAGGTACCGGGTTTGGTCCATGGGAAGGTCGAGGAAGAGACAGCGGCAGGAGGGGCCCAGCCTGGAGGCCGCCCTCCGCTTGGAGGAGCGGGTCTCCACCGTCAGAAGCACCCTCATCCTGGCCAACCTCTCCCTCCTCTTCTCTCCCTCCCTCCCAAAAAAAATCAGGGAAGCTCCCCCACCACCGGTATCTCCCTCCCGCAGCGGGGGCACCTCTTCTCCCTCATCCTGCACTCCACCAGCTCCACGCCGAAGCGCCTGAGCAGGAGCTCCCCGCAGGAGGGGCAGTAGGTGTGCTCGTACCTGTGCCCGGGAACGTTCCCCACGTAGGCGAACTCCACCCCCTCCCCCACCGCCAGGTCGCGGGCCCTCTCCAGCACTGAAACGTGGGTGGGGGGAGAGGTGAAGCGGTGGGAGGGGAAGTAGGCGGTGAAGTGCAGGGGGGTCTCCGGCCCCGCCTCCCTCAGGTGCCTCCGGATCAGGGAGAGGAGCTGGTCCTCCCGCTCGTTGACCCCGGGGATGATCAGGTTCACCACCTCCACGTGGAGGCCCAGCCTCCTGGAGAGGGCCACGTTCCTCCACACCCTCTCCACGTCGGCCCCGCAGTGCCTCCTCACCGCCTCCCCGTCCCCCTTCACGTCCACGTTTATGGCGTCCAGGCCCGCCTCCGCCAGCGCCCTGAGAACCTCCTCCGTCATGTACCCGTTGCTCACGAAGGTGTTATACAGACCCTCCTTCTTGGCCAGCCTGAAGACGTCCAGGGCCCACTCCGCCATCAGGGTGGGCTCGTTGAAGGAGAGGGAGGTCCCCCGGCACCCCTCCCTGAGGGTGAGCCTCACGAAGTCCTCGGGGCTGAGGTGGTGGGCCCTCTCGGGGGAGGGCCCGGTCTTGGAGAGGGTCCAGTTCTGGCACCAGGGACAGGTGAAGTTGCACCCCCAGCTCCCCGCCGTGAGGGCCGTGGAGCCTGGCCAGAAGTGGTAGAAGGGCTTCTTCTCTATGGGGTTGGCTGAGAGGGAGGAAACGTCGCCGTAGATCAGGGTGTACATCTCCCCTCCCCGGTTGACCCTAGTGCCGCAGAAGCCCGTCCCTCCCTCCTCCACCTCGCACCTCCTCTCGCAAACCCCGCACCTCACCCTCCCTCCCCCCAGTTTTTCGAAGAAGAGGGCCCTGCGGACGGTGGGGTGGGAGGACTCCATCAGCTCCCTTAAGGGGGGGAGGTATAAGCGGTGGCGCCCTGGCCGGGATTTGAACCCGGGGCACAGGCTCGACAGGCCTGTATGTTTGGTCTCGGGGACTCCTCGCCCCCGATTAGACCGGGCTACACCACCAGGGCGCCCCACTCCTTTTTTTCCCAGACCTGTTAAAGTCTTCCCGTCTCCTTTCCGCCAGCGGGGAAAGCCGTGGCCCCCGCTGCAGGGAGCCAGGAGGAGGATCCTGGCTGGCGCACATCCCATTCCCCCCTCAGCCCGAAGCCTCCTCCAGGGAGATCGTGGAAAACCATGTTATCGCCCGCCGATAGGTCTCCTGCCAAAAGGAGGAAGCGGTTGGCGGCGTCCTGGAGTTCCCGTCCGCTTCCGCAGGACAGTACCGTCCAGATCGCTGGCGGGCTTAACTTCCGGGATCGAACGAGACCGGGTGTTTCCCCGCCGCTGTGACCGCCAACCGATAAAAGTGGGGGGAACCCCGTTTTAACCTTACCGCCCACCCGGCCCTCAGGGTTCCTCCTCCACCCTCACCAGCTCCCGAAGCTTCTCGGGATGCCTGGAGCTGAGGTGGTGGAGGGCTATGGAGAACAGCACCACCTCCCTGGCGAAGGAGGGGTTCTCCCAGCTCACCTCCCGGAGGAGCCCCAGGGCCTCGGAGAGCTGCTTCCTAACCTCCTCGGGAAGCTCCTGCAGCCAGGAGAGCTGGGAGCCCCGGAAGAGCACCTCCCCGCAGATCCCGCACCTCACCACCACTTCCATTCCTATCTCCTCTCTGTGGTCCCGCGGGGGAGATTTGAACTCCCGACATGCCGGTAACGGCTCTGGGTCTACAGCCGGCCGCTCTACCAAGCTGAGCTACCGCGGGACCATTCCTCTTGGGAGACCGGGGATAAATCCGTTTTTTCAGGGCTCCGCCAGGGAGGCCAGCCTCCTGAGGGCCCTGAGCTTTTCCTCCCTGTCGGCCCTGGCCTCCTTCAGGGCCAGCTGGAGGAACTCCACCACCTCGTCGTAGTGCCTCCGGTCCACGGGGAAGGGAACCCCGTCCTTTCCCCCCACCGTGAAGGAGTACCTGACAGGATCCCTCCAAGAGGGGGGCTTACCGTAAACCAGGGCGGAGAGGAGCGCCAGGGCCCTGAGGGTCCTCGGCCCCACCCCCCTCACGGCCACCAGCTCCTCGTAGCTGCCCGGATCCAGCTCCCGCACCCTTCCCAGCACGCGGAGGGTCTCCCTGGTCAGCCCCGGTATCCCGTGCTCCCCGGGCATGACCAGTTTTTTCCCGGGGGGAAGGCCGAGGTACTCGTCCAGGGAGGTCTGCTCCGCCTCCCTGCTCAGGGCCAGGAGCTCCGAGGGATCCCGCTTCGCCAGCTCCAGGCTCCCCCCCCTCGCCCCCTCGCTCTCCCTGGCGGTCAGGTCCAGAACCACCTCCTCCCTCCTCTCCCCCGCTATCCCGGAGTGGGGCTCCTCCACGAAGCTCCTCACCCCCTCCGAGACCCAGTGGTACCTCCTGGCCCACCTCTCCCTCATCCCCTGCTGGATCACCGCCCAGTCCCCTTCCTCCGTCAGGAGGAAGCAGTGGTGGTAGAGCTGATAGCCGTCCTGCAAGCAGGCGTTGTCCACCTTCGCCGCCATCCTGCTGGCGCGCTGCAGGACCTCCACCCTGGCCGAGGATAAGGACAAGAGCTCGCCCGCCTTCCCGATCTCCTCCGGGGTCCTCCTAGAGGCCCTGCCCTTTCCCCCGCACACCGCCACCCCCAGCTCCCGCGGATCCAGGGCCTCCTTCAGGGCCCCCAGGGTGACGGTGCTGAGCCCGCTGGAGTGCCAGTCGTAGCCCAGGGCGCAGCCCAGGGACTGGAAGAAGAAGGGATCCCCCATCCTCCTCAGGAACTCCCTCCTTCCGAACTCCTCCACGATGACCCCCACCACCGCCCCCCCCAGCCTTCTCATCCTCTGGAAGAGCCAGGGGGGACAGTGCCCCCCGTGGAGCGGAAGCTCCGCTGTCCCCGTCCTCATCCCAGGGAGAAAAGGGGTCCCGGCGGCTTAACCCTTACTTCAGCAGGTAGTACCCAGCCGCCTTCTCCCTGGCCACCCTCTTGGCGAAGCCCTTGGAAACCAGCTCTATGAGGGAGTTGTTCACCATCCCCTTGGGGAGCTTCGCCGCCCTCATCACGTCATCGGCCGTTTTAAGGGCGTTGGGAGAGGTGGCACCCAGCTTCTTGAGCGCCTCGTAGACCTTCTGGGCGTTTCCTGAGAGTCCCTCCAACCTTTCACCTCGGCTTATGATGGCTTCTTCCTTTTTAACCCTAACGATTTTCTCCCGGACCCACCGGCGGAGACCTTCTGTATCTCCAGGCTCATGTCCACGGCGAGGGATCTGAAGGTCATGTAGCTGGAGGAAACCACGTCCGCCCCCGTCCCGGCGTACTCCTCCAGGTTCTCCGGGGTGATCCCCCCCGAGACCTCCACAATCACCCGGTCCCTCAGCCCCGCCTTCCTCAGCTCCTCCACCGCCCTCCTCACCTCGGAGGGGGGGACGTTGTCCAGCATCACCACGTCTGCACCCGCCCTGGCCGCGGCCAGCACGTCCTCCGCCCTGGTCACCTCCACCTCCACCTTCTTGGTGAAGCTCACCCCCGCCCTGACCCTCCTCACCGCCTCCTCCACCGAGTCCACCAGCTGCAGGTGATCCCTCTTCACCAGCACGCCGTCGTCCAGCCTCCATCGGTGGGGGTCCCCTCCCCCCACCACCACCGCCCTCTTGTCGAAGTAGGTCAGGAGGGGAAGGGTTTTGCGGGTGGCCGCCACCCTTATCCCCGGGGCCACCCTCCTGGCCTTCTCCACCATCTTCCTGGCCGCCGTGGCCACCCCGCTCATGCGCATGAGCAGGTTGAGGGAGATCCTCTCCGCCTTCAGCACCCCCTGGGCCGGACCCTCCACCTCCATCACGGTGTCCCCCGGGGAGAGGGTTTCCCCGTCCTCCTTGGACCTCAGGACCTTCACCCCCATCTCCTCGAAGGCCAGCCTGGCCTCCTGCACCCCCGCCAGGATCCCCTTCTCCTTGCAGACGATCCTGGCCCTCACCACCGTCCCGGGGTCCACCAGAACCTCGGTGGTGAGGTCTCCGAAGCCCAGGTCCTCGCGCAACATCTGCCTGATCTTCTCCCTCACGTAAGGATTCAGATCCGAGCCCCGGGGAACCACGGCGTTCAACACCCGCCTTTCTTCCGTTCCGGATTTAACCTTACCGCCCGAACCACTCCTCCAGAGGGAGGGACCAGGAGGGAGGAAGGCGCAGCCTCCCCCCCACCCAGGTGAGGCGGGGCAGCCTCCCCACCGCCCCCACCCTGTCCCTGAAGAGGATCAGGCAACCCCTCACCCCGGGGATCTCCCTGGCCCTATCCAGCCCCCTCCCCACCGCCTCCTCCGCCTCCCCCCTCACCTCGTTGGAGATGGAGGTGGCGGCCGCGTCCGAGAGGGAGGCCTCCTCCGAGACCACCGTAACCGCATCCGCCCAGCCGAAGTTGAGGGAGGGCCCCACCGTCCCCGAGCTCGTGCACACCCCGGCGGGCAGCTCCGCCGGGTTCAGGAGCAGGGCCATCTTGCCCGAGAGGGGATGGTCCCCGGCGAAGATCCCCACCGAGAACTCCCTCCTCCCGTCCAGCGCTATGTCCCCCCCGTTCTCCACCACCACGTTGACCGCCCCCGCCTCCTTCGCCCCCTCCAGCGCCAGCTGGGCGATCGCCCCCGCCACCGCGGCGAAGGGTCCCACTCCCGCCTTCTGTCCCGCCTCCACCATCAGCTCCACCACCCGGGGCAGCTCCTCCCCCGGGAAGGAGAGGGGCTCGAGGGAGTGGCGGAACTCGGGATGGCGGAGGAGGAACCTCTCCACCTCCCTCCTCGCCCTGAAGGCGGCCATAACGGAGGCCCTGGCCGCCTCCCGGGTGTCGGTCTTCACCAGCAGGTGGGTCTCCCGGTAGGACCACCTCAGGGAGATCATTCGAAGCTCCTCACCGTGATGGCCCGCACGGGGCAGGCTGGAACGCAGGCCTCGCAGCACACGCACTTCTCCTCCTCCACCTCCAGGGAGTAGTCCCGGGAGAACCTGAGGGCCTGGGTGGGGCAGAGGGAGAGGCAGGCACCGCAGTCGAAGCACCTGTCCCTGTCCACCCTCACCGCCTTCCTCACCTCCACCGCCTCCACCCCCCTCCTGCGGAAGAGGGCCATCATCCTCTCCACCTCCTCCGGGGGGGCATCCACCCCTATCAGGATCTCCCCTCCCCTCGCCCCTATGCTGGAGTAGAGGATGTTGGCCGGGATTCCCGTCTCCAGCAGGACGGAGGCGAAGACGGGCTCCTCCGCCATCTCGGCCGGGTACCTGAGAAGGATCTTCCTCTTCATCCTTCAAGCTCTTCCCCCGGGTTAAAATATCTCCCCCTCCCGACTAGGGGGATGGGAGGCCCCACCCCCGACCGCCTCTCCCGGTACAGGGAGCTGAGGAGGGAGTTCGGGAGGGAGGGCCTCATCAACCTCAACCCCATCCAGAGGGGGGGCCTCCTCACCCCGGAGGCCAGGAGGGCCCTGCTGGAGTTCGGGGACGGATACTCCGTCTGCGACTGGTGCCCCCCCAAGACCCCCAGGCTGGACCGGATAGAGCGCCCCCCCATAGCGGACTTCCTGGAGGATCTGGCGGAGTTCCTGAACCTGAAGGTGGCGAGGGTGGTGACCAGGTGCAGGGAGGGAAAGCTCATCGCCTTCTCCTCCCTGGCCTCCCCCGGGGACTGCGTGGTGGTGGACAGCCTAGCCCACTACTCCACCTACCTGGCCGCCGAGCTGGCCCGCCTGAAGGTGAGGGAGGTGCCCCACTCCGGCCCCCCCGAGTTCAGGATCTCCCCCCAGGCCTACCTGGAGACCCTGGAGAGGGTGAAGAGGGAGACCGGGAGGCCCCCCGCCCTGGTGCTGCTCACCCACGTGGACTCCTTCTACGGCAACCTGACGGAGGCGGAGGAGGTGGGGAAGCTCTGCAGGGAGTGGGGGGTGCCCTTCCTCCTCAACGCCGCCTACACCGCCGGGGTGATGCCCGTGGACGGGAGGAGGCTGGGGGCCGACGTGCTGGTGAGCAGCGGGCACAAGAGCTGGGCGGCCAGCGCCCCCACCGGGATCCTGGCCCTGGGGGAGGAGGTGGCGGAGAGGGTGCTGAGGAGGTCGGAGGTTAGGGGGGACTGGAGCGGGAGGAGCTTCCCCGAGAAGGAAGCGGCGCTGCTGGGATGCACGGTGATGGGGGCCCCGCTGGTCACCCTCATGGCCTCCTTCCCCCACGTGGTGGAGAGGGTGAAGGGCTGGGAGGAGGAGGTGAGGAAGGTCAGGCACCTGGTGGGGGAGCTGGAGAGGATAGAGGGGACCAGGCAGCTGGGGGAGAGGCCCAAGAGGCACACGCTGGTCCAAGTGGAGTCCGAGGGCTTCTACAGGGTGTCGCAGAAGCACCGCAGGAGGGGCTTCTTCCTCTACGAGGAGCTCAGGGAGAGGGGAATCGTGGGGATCCAGCCGGGGCTCACCAGGCACTTCAAGCTCAACACCTACGGCCTGACCTGGGAGGAGGTGAAGCTGGTGGCGGAAAGCTTCCTGGAGATAGCCAGGAAGTACGGGCTGGGCATCACCTAGGTGCCCACCAGCAGGGTTTCCACCAGGTCCCGCAGCCTCATGATGGCCGAGAGGGCCGCCAGGTAGCTGGTCCTGGGGTTGCCGGGGGAGGGCACGTTCTTGGCCACCGTAACCATCTCCCCGGCCTCCCCCACCACCCTCAGCTCGTGCACGTTCCTGTCCAGGGAGGGGTCCGCTATGATCCTCACCTTCAGCCTGTCGAAACCCACCCCCGCCAGGGCCAGCGTGGCGGCGATGTTCACGCTCTGGGGGAAGGCCCTCACGGCCTCCCTGGCCGTCCCCTCGAAGACCACCGCGGGCTCCTTCAGGTGGGAGAGGTCCAACCCCCTCTCCTTGAGGTAGGGGCTGTAGGCCAGGGCCGCCGGGGGCTTCCTGGTGGTGAGCTGCGCCTCCCTTATCCCCACCAGCTGGGCCGCCTTCACCCCGTCCACCCCCAGCACGGAACCCGAGGGAACGTGAACCCTGCTCCCTCCCTTCCTAGCGGCCTCCGTGAGCCGGCGGAGCAGCTCCTCGTCGGCCAGGGCGCCCACGCTCATCACCATCAGGTCCTTCCCCGACCGCAGGACCTCCTCCCCGTACTCCTCCACGGCCCCCTGGGAGGCGGCCTCCACCACCACCCTGGTCTCCGGGTCGGAGAGGATCTCCGAAAAGCTGCCGGCCACCCTAACCCCTCCCAGCTCCTCCGCCAGCCTCCTGCTCCTGGCGGGATCCCTGTCGAAGAGGTATCTGAGCTGCACCCTCCCCGCCCTCCCCTCCCTGACCGCCCTGGCCAGGATGCCCCCTATCTCACCGCAGCCGAGGAGGGAAACCCCCAGAAACCGGGAGGGGGAAAGGGCCAAAACTCCTCACCTCCTCCCTTCAACCCCCACCCGTTTAACCCTATCGCTGGGAAAGGGGCTCGGAAGAAAAAACGCATAAAAAGGACTGACCGAAGAGGTATAGGGGCCATGAAAAGAACCGAATGGGGAAGGGAATGGGTCTCTACATAAACCGGCTGGAGGAGCTGAGCAGGGAGGACCTGGCCAGGGTGGGGGGAAAGGCCGCCAACCTGGGAGAAATGCACAACGCCGGCTTACCCGTTCCCCACGCCTTCGTGATCAACACCCGGGCCTACCGGGAGTTCATAGAGAAGAACGGGGTTTCTGAAAAGATCCGGAAGCTTCTGGCGAAGATAGAGGTGGACGATCCCGTGAAGCTTGAGAGGGAAACGGAGGAGCTGCGCTCCCTGATCGAGGGCTCTTCCATGCCCCCCGAGATAAGGGAGGAGATCCTGAGGGAGTACCGGGAGCTCTCCAGGAGGTTCGGGAAGGAGGAGGAGCACGTGGCGGTGAGGAGCTCGGCCACCGCCGAGGACGTCCCCGACGCCTCCTTCGCCGGGCAGCAGCTCACCCTCCTCAACGTCAAGGGCGAGAGGGAGCTGCTGGAGGCCGTGAAGAAGTGCTGGGCCTCCCTCTTCACCTCCAGGGCCACCTTCTACAGGGCCAAGAAGGGCTTCGAGCACGAGAAGGTGCTCATCGCGCTGGTGGTGCAGAAGCAGCTGGGCAGGCTGGAGGAGGAGGACTACCTCAGGGGGAGGTACAAGGCCGGGGTGGGCTTCACCCTCCACCCCTCCACGGGGGACAGGACCAAAATCGTGGTGGAGGCCGCCTGGGGGCAGGGGGAGGCCATGGTCTCGGGAGCGGTGACCCCCGACACCTACGTCTTGGACAAG
>Ga0078972_1017291_pt1 | contig 10391 bp, 14 predicted proteins | sample YelNatPaOPGAMG01_FD_67568 | JGI IMG/M metagenome (GOLD analysis project Ga0078972, IMG submission 67568) | Hot spring thermophilic microbial communities from Obsidian Pool, Yellowstone National Park, USA - OP-RAMG-01 (SPADES assembly) (version 2) | ecosystem: Environmental > Aquatic > Thermal...
ATGTTTTTCATTTTTCCGCAAACACTGCATTTGTATAAAATAGCAACTTTTCTTGTTGTTTTTGTTTTTCTCTTCCACGATTTTACAGCCGGCTTGCTAAATCTTCCCTTATTTCCATAACCTGAATTATAACTCCTTAATTTTGTCCTTTTAGGGCCCCATCTTGACAGAGGGTGCGCACTTGATCTTCCCTTTTGCTTTGCAACAACCAAGCTCTGCAAAGTATGCTTTCTACAATACGGACAATATCTTTTTGTTTTTTCTGGTAATTTCATGTTAGCAAGTCATAAAAAGCTCGCCATCAACCGACTATAAGTCAATGGGTCAGGGCTTATATTTTACCATAAATCAAGCGGTTTTTAAATCTTGGCTTTTCTGCTCAGATTAAATATTGTCCCTAATTAGAGAACCATAATATTTAAAACTCCAAATTTCAAAAAATAAGAATGGAATCTGCATCTTCAGAATCAAAGAAGTTGGATTGGATAAAAATAAAACCAGCAGAACTTGAGAAGATAGTAATAGAATTGTATAAGCAAAATGAGACGCCAGCAAAAATAGGTATGATTCTTAGAGACAAATACGGAATCCCAAAAGCAAAACTCATCGGAAAAAGAATCACAAAAATAATAAAAGACGCAAATCTTCCTCTTAAGTCAGAAAAAGAGCAGATTCTTGCGAATATAGAACGTGTTAAGAAGCATCTTGAATTAAATAAACACGATAACTCTGCAAAGCGCCGCCTTACAAAACTTCTCTGGTCTTTAGAAAAAATTAACAAATAATTATTTGTTAAAGAGGTGTTTTATGTTAAATAAAATCAAGCAGACAATAACGGAGATAGACGTTCTTTCAAAAACAAAGCCGATTAAAGTTATCTCCCATTTCGATACAGATGGCATTACCTCGGCAGCGATTTTCTCTCGCTGTTTGCAGCGATGGCACAAAAAATTCTCTCTTAAAATTGTAAAAAATCTTAATGAGCAATTCATAAAATCTCTTCCAGATAACGAAATTCTCATTTTTCTCGATTTAGCTTCATCAAGTATTCAGTGCTTAAAGCAAAAAAATACAGATATTTTTATTTTTGACCATCATGAAATACCTGACAAGGATATTCCTCTAAATATCAGAATGATAAATCCCGTTCTTTATACTAATGAACCAATATCAAGTTCAGCAGTTTCTTATTTATTTGCAAAATCCCTCTCCATTGAAAATAAGGATCTTGCCACGCTTGCAGTGATAGGCATGGTTGGCGATATGCTTGAGAAAAACATCTCTAAAACCTACGACGAAATTCTTAAAGATGCAGAAACAATAATCAAAAAAGGTCTGCTTCTCTACCCTTCTACTCGCCCTTTAGACAAAGCGCTTGAATATTCATCAGGGTTATACATACCAGGCATAACAGGGAATCGAGAAGCAATTCTCTCAATATTGAAGGAGGCTAATATTCCGCGGATAGATAACAATTTCAAATCATTGGCTGAATTAACTGAACAAGAGATGTCAAACCTTGTTACAACAATTGCTCTAAAATCTCATGCGCATAAAGACATTTCGGAGTTTATAGGAAACCTCTATCTCGTTAAGATTTTTAATAAGCTTGAAGATGCAAGAGAATTCTCAGCATTGATTAATGCATGTTCAAGAATGGACAATCCTGAGATAGCCCTCGGTTTTTGTTTAGGAAACTCAGATTGCATAAAAGAAGCAGAAAAGAAATACATTGAATACAAACAACAATTGTCATATGCATTAAAATTTGTAGAAGAAACTGAAAAAATCTCAGGCTCAAATTATACAATAATAAATGCAAAGAATAACATCAAAGATACTATAATAGGAACAGTTGCCTCAATAATCTCTAATTCGCCATTATACCCGACCGGTTCAATCATCGTTACTCTTGCCTATGATGAAGACAAAATCAAGGCATCAGCAAGAATAGTTGGAAAAGAAGGCAGAAATGTCAGGGAAATTCTCGCCAGAGCATTGGTAAAAATAGGTGGCGAAGTCGGAGGGCATCCAAATGCAGCAGGCTGCCTTATCTCAAAGGAAAAAGAAAATCTGTTTATCCAAGAGCTCCAAAAAGTCCTTGAGCTTGAAGTAGTCAAGGTTTAAAGATAAAGCAAATCTTTAAAATATCTCTCTTTTATCAATTTAAATGGCACAATCCAACAAAACAGGCAAATTTCTTGAAATACTATGTCCAAGATGCAAAAAGCAAAAAATTGTATTCGGGAAATCATCCACGAAGGTCAAATGCGAAAAATGCAATTATCTTCTTTTAAAAACATCGGGTGGAAAATCCAAGATTCGCGCCCCGGTGAGGAGGATTATAAATGGAAATCAATGAAGATGATGTAGTTATGTGCACAGTGAAAAAAATAGAAGGCACTACTGTTTTTGTTGAAATAGAAGACAATGGCATGGGCTCAATTGTGTTCTCAGAAGTTGCAGCAGGCAGGATAAGAAACATAAGGGATTATGTCTATCCTAACAAAAAAATCGTATGCAAGGTATTGAAAATAGACCCGTCAGGAACAATCCATCTTAGTTTAAGAAGGGTTTCAGGCAAGGAAAGAGAAGAAGCAAAGGAAAAATACCAAAAAGAAACAGTTTTCAAAAAGTTATTGAAAGAAATTGTAAAATTCCCGGAGCAAGTGATAGAAAAGATAAAAAAATCTTTTTCTCTTGCGGATTTCTTTGATAAAGTAAAAGAAAATCCGAAAATTCTTGAAGAATATCTTCCCAAAAAAGAAGCAGAAGAATTAGCAAAGAAAATAATAGAAAAAAAAGAAAAAGAAAAGATAGCAAAGCGAATAATTCTCCTCAAATCTTTCTCTTCTTCAGGAATCAGTGACATAAAATCAATCCTTGTGCCATTAAAAGATGTTGATATAACCTATCTTGGTTCATCAAAATTCTCTTTATCAGCAAAAGCAAAAGATTTCAAGGAAGCCAATCATAAAATTATTCAAGCAATAGAATCAATCAAAACCAAAGCCAAAGAAAAGCGCATTATCTTTGAGCAATTAGAAGCAAATAAATAAAATGAAGTTGAAAAAATGCCCGCTATGCAAATCTTATACCTTAAAAGATGTCTGTCCAAAATGCGGCAACAAAACTTCCCCAGCCCATTATAAATTCGTCAAAATTCCTGATGTTAAGAATCCAATTGAAAAGCAGGATTAATCACCTTTTCCGCTATCTTTCTCCCTAACCCTATTAAAAACTCAATATCTTCACGAGAAGAATATTTCGTTCCTTCCTCAGTGATTCTTCTTGTTTCTTCAGTTATTTCAAAATCAAAATCTCACCCGTAATTTCTTAATCCAATACCGCCCCGAAATTAAAGCGAGGGCACAAACATTGTTTGACTTCATCGCAATAAGGTTCTATTGCCCTTTGATCAAATGAAAAAAGATTCCTTACTAACTCACATCTCTTGCTTCATATAAAATCCGGAAATCTGATCAGCCAAATCATTATCCCTATACCCAGAAGAACTTCTTGACTTAATTTTTGTCCCTGGCTCAAAAACCGACAGCATTATAGCAATAGCATAATCAGGCAACATCGGCATTGAAATTTATATCTTTAAATATTCAGCTTTGTCTGCCCGTTTCCTGCAAGCTTTGTCTTATCAATCTCGGTATATTCTATTACCCCATACTCGCCATCATAACCTGGCTTAACTCTTATTTTTCCTTCCCTGTTGGCTAAAATCATCTCAATCAGCTTTTCATCAAATCCTGCTTTTATCATTTCATCGTTTTTTACATTTAACAAAATATTAAACTCATTTTTGAATTTGCTAATCATCTCTTGATAAATAGAATCAACCTTCTTGCTTGTTATGCTTGTTCCCAAAACAAATGCAATCAATTCATGCAACGGGATTAGCTTCAAAAACATCTTCCCATTTGCCGGCTTATACCCTTCTTTTTCTTTCGCAATCTCCTCAACCCTGTATTCAACGCCTATTGTTAATGGCTTTCCGCATTTTGGGCAGATTCCGTGAAGTTTTTTTGTCTCTTCAGGCGAGCTTGAAAAATTACAAAGCCTATGCCCGTCAAAATGATATTTGCCATATTCAGGCGGAGTTTCAATAGTCCCTTTCAACCCTTCTCCTGTTCTTATTGCGTGAATAATTTTGTCATAGCTTAGTTCATCAAGCTCAAAAATAGTTGCTTCTCTTCCTAATCTCCACGGCCAAAATGAATGCGAATCAGAAAAAGAAACAATATTGACATTTTCTTTCAACCTCCATAACATAGAAGGATCCGCACTCATCCCGCTTTCAACAGCATAAATCTTTTCAACTTGACTTCCAAAACAATCTGATAAGGAATCAAATCCAGAATCACTTCCAAAAATCCCGAACCAAGGAGTCATACAATGCGCCGGAATAATCTCAATCCTATCATCAATTTTCTTGACTTCTTCCACGAATTTCTCAGCGCTTATTCCAAAAATAGGCCTCCCATCATAATCTAATCTTCCCTTGCTTCCAAGGTATTTAATAATCTCATCAGCAGTTTTTCCATTGGGTGCTAAAACAATAAGATGAACAGCCCTTCTTTTTTCTTTTGAAAACATCAAGCTTATCTCTGTCTGCCATATAAACGGAAATCCTGTCTTGCTCCATAATATCCCTTTGTCATCCTCTCTCAATTTCTCGCCAATTTCCTTTCTCCAAAGCGGATGCTGAAAATCTCCTGTTCCAAGCAAATTAAGCCCCTTTATCCTTGCATATTTTTCTAAATTTTCCAAATTCAAGTTTTTTGATGTAGCTCTTGAATACTTAGAATGAATATGCAAATCCGCAAAAACATCCATTTTTTCTCTTTTTTCCATTATCCCCTTAACAATTATCAATTTTTAAGTATTTAGATAATTATGGTTTTTCATTAATCTTTGATATTCGCTCCAGCATAAAATTCTCCCTATTCTATTTGATTGATAATCGCCATGCAAAAACTTAAAAACAGCCCATTAGCAATTATCACATGGCAATCCAACAATGCTTGGTTATAATAAAACCTGATGGTTTAGTAAAAAGCCTGACAGGAAATATAATTTCAGTGCTTTCAGAAACAAAATTAAAAATAGTTGGCGCAAAAGTCGTGAAAGTTTCAAGAGAGTTGGCTGAAAATCACTATTCAGAGCTAAAACAAAAAAAGCCAGAAATTTTTGAAGAAACAATAAATTACATAACCGGAAAATACCACACAGACAGAGTTCTTGCACTTGTCTATCATGGCGAAGATGCGATATCAAAAATTCGCGAATTAGCAGGTGCAACAAACCCTGAAATGGCAGATCCCATTTCTATCCGCGGAAAATATGGAAGGATTAACTCAAAAACAAAAGTATTTGAAAATGTTATTCACGCATCTGACTCTGAAGAAAGTGCAAAAAAAGAAATCCAGCTCTGGTTCTCTCCCTCTGAACTAACAGAAATAATATACCCTACAAAAACAGAATTCTCAAATACTTCAAAGCTTGTCTGGGCATAATGTCCCACGAGGATTCCCGCAGGTTCTTTTAGAACCGAGGGGACAGCGGAGCTTTGCTCTGCTGGATGTTCAAATCCTTTAATGTCCCCACGAGGATTTGAACCTCGGTCTCAACCTCCGCAAGGTTGCATTCTATCCAGGCTGAACTATGGGGACTTATAAACTTAAACAAATCCAGCTTTTTAGAATTAATGCTTTTTTTCCTCAGAATTATATTTGAGTTCAAATCCTTGGCAGTTAATGCTAACTATTTTTCCAAAAGTATCTACTATGATCTCTAAATTCCCTATTACCCCTGAGCCGTGTTCAGACCCTGAGGCATATTTAGAAAAATCTGCCTCGCTTCTAAAACAAGTTACAGTTATTTGATATCCATTTGAATTTTTTTCTACATCTAATTTAACACAAGAACCTCCAAAACCTCCTGCAAAAATTAAACTGGCAGAATCTCCCGGAACACCCCTGATAACATAATCGCCATTCCGTCTTATATTCCCTGTTATTTTTCCCATTATTGCTCTTCGTCCCTTATTCCTGCTTCAGTTAAATAAAACATGCACTCGTTTTCAGGCAAATGCGGCGCGTCAATTAATTTTGCAACCCTGCTCCCTCCTTTTCCCTTTCTTAAATACAACCTGACTGTTGAAGCATGCCCAACAATATTTCCCCCAATTGGAGTTGTAGGATCCCCGAACATCATTCCAGGATTAGCCATTACCTGGTTTGTTACATAAACAGCAAGATTATACTGCTCAGCCATCCTGATTAAATTGTGCAAATATCTGTTTAATTTCTGCTGCCTGTCTGCTAACTGCCCTCTTCCAGAAAACTCTGCCCTGAAATGTGCTGTCAATGAATCAATAACAACGAGCTTTATTGGCTCTCCTTCTTTTATCATCTCTCCAATCTTGTCAATCAATAGAATTTGGTGGTCTGAATTAAAAGCCCTCGCAACAAGGATATTCTTTAAAACCTTCTCCCCATTTGCTCCCAATTTTTCAGCGATCTGCTTTATTCTCTCTGCCCTGAATGTTCCTTCAGTATCTATCCAAACAGCTTTCCCAGAAAGTCCTCCCTGTTCTTTTGGCAGTTGAACATTTACGGCAAGCGTAAATCCAAGTTGTGATTTTCCGCTTCCAAAAGCCCCATATGCCTCCGTCATTGCTTTTGTTTCAAGCCCTCTTCCTCCCAAAAGATTGTTCAAATTAACGCTCCCTGTTGTAATATATCCCACACTCTCTCTTTTTTTTGCAAATTCCATCCCATCAGAGAATCCTAAATCAAGCATGTTTCTCGCAGCCTGTATCGCCTTTCTTGCTACAGCCTCTCCAACACCAGCCATCTCTGCTAATGAAGAAGGGCTCATAACAGCAAGCCCCATTAAATCATAAATGCCCGCAGCCTCAAGCTTTGCAGCAATTCCAGGCCCTATTCCAGGAATATCAGTTAGCTTTGCCTCCTCTTTTTCTCCTTTTCCACCCTTTGCTTTTTCTTCTTTCGCGTTCTCTGCTTTCCCAGATTTTTCTTCTTTTGCTTTCTCCTCTTTTTCTTCCTCGCTTTTTGCCATATTCTAAAAATCAAAGATTAATATATAAACATTATATCACTTAAATATACATTTCAAATTAGAGATTATCTTTTTAATAATTTTTATAATCATAAATACCTCTATCGGACATTACAAATTAATTTAATCATCTCGTATTGTTTTAATCAAGCAAACAATCGCAAAAACAACAAGGCATCAATTCCCAATAATGCCAAGAACACGACCATTTCTCTTTTTCCGCCTGTTCTTAAGATCCATTTTGCTTCTTTTTTCAATGGCCAAAAAGGAATTATCCCTTCTTGTGTTAAAGCATCTCCAATTAAATGCGATGAATATCCAAGAAAAAAAGGAAAAGCTAAAACAGGGATAAAAAATGCTAATCCTAATGAAACCACAAAGCAAAAAGTCAAACTATGCAACACCCCTCTATGCTTGCTTGCCCATTGCACAGGTCTCCAATACCACTTATGCCCATAAGCTGAACTCGGGCTGTCAATATCAGGAAGCAGGGCAGCAATTAAAACAACAGGCATAAATATTAGTTTTTTGTTCATGATAGGCAAAAAATAAAGCATCAGCCCAAAAGCAATTGCAAGATGTGTCCTCTTTATCATGCTAAACAATGCTCCTTATTTTAAAACACCTCGTTTTCATTACAATAAATCAACATACCTATTTTAAACTTATCTAACTCCAAGTTCATCAAATCTTAATCCGTGCTATTTATTATTTGCCTCAAGTTCCTTTATGAGGTTATCAACATTAATCTCTTCAACATTTTCAATATTGAACTCTATTGTCCCATAAAGTGCATTGCTCCTTGCGCTCCCTAAGAAAATTTTTTCCTCTCCCAGCAGATTCATTTTTTTCTCGGCAAATTTTTCAAGCGAAAAAATCTCATCATCACTTAATCCCATCTTATTTATTATATCTCCGAATAATACGCTTCTCATTGTTCCCGTCCCGTCATCAATCACAATATTCAATAATGCTCTTTTCATTCCAGCCACCTTCCCGTGAATCTTGCACTCTCCTTCAAGAACTCTTTTTTTGCACTCAGGGCAAACCTCAAAATATCTTGGCTCAAATACCTGGACAATCACAGCTCTTGTTTTAAAATTGTCCCCTGATTTAACTTCTCCTAATTTCTTCAATGGAAAAGTTTTCTCTTTCACAATCTCCCCTGAAATGATTTCATTGCTCTTCTTAATGTCAGAAAATCCTGAGAGATGTAGCTCTCCGTTTCTCACCCCTGCATTAGAAATTTCAACAACATCGCCGACATTTATCTCATTTCTTTCAATCAACCCAATATGATTAGTATCCCATAATACGACTCTTGCATTCCCGCTTTCATCCCCTATTCTTAAATTGACAACCTTGCCCTCTCTTCCATTTTTGTTATAAGTTCTTATTGGGAAAACCTCAATCACTTTTCCGATAACATTTGCTTTTCTCATTCCATTTACAATCTCAGAAATCTTCATCCTCTCCTTATCAAAATTGATGCCTAATTCTGCAGCAACAATCTGTGCAGCTCCTTCTTTTGAAATCAATCCAGAAAGTTTCGCTTTTTTAGCCTCAACTTTTCTTTCTATTTCCTCAACACTTAAATTTGCAGCCTTAGAAATCTTCTCAACCAGTTTTTCATAATTATCCGTCATTTAACAATAAAATTTAATTCGTTTAAAAGTATTATGTCATTGCAATACTATTCAAATTTAAACCCGTCATAACCCTCATTGGCAAATCTTTATATATCCGAGAATATAATTAGTTTTAATTAAAAGGAGGTTAAATAAAATGGCAAAACTGACAGCCTGGCTTGTAACCCTTATCGGTGTCTTAATGGTATTGCCTTTGCTTGGAGTTACCCAACTAGCTAAGATCTCAGAATGGGTAATCCCATTGGCAGTGCTTGTAATCGGTATCAGCAAGCTGATAAGAAATTACAATTTAATGAAGTAAATTCTCGACCTTCTTTATTTATTTTTTTATTTTTAATTTTTATTAGAACTATTTATCCATCAGATTTAAATATGCTCAAAATAACTTCAATCTATGGGTATAGTCGCTGTGATTGTAAAAATCATGCCTGAATCTCCAAGCACAGATCTTGAAGAAATCAAATCAAAAGCAAAAAACCTTATGGAGCTTGAAGATGCAAAAAAGATCTCATTTGAAATTAAACCAATTGCTTTCGGCCTAAATGCAATAATGATGAAAATGGCATGGGTAGAAGAAAAAGACACATCAATAATCGAAAATGCGCTCTCTCAAATCCCAAAGGTCTCATCAGTCCAGATTGTTGATTATAGAAGGGCATTCGGCTAAATAAAATGGCTCTGACAAAAGAACAAATCCAGAATTTGAAAGAACAATTGTCAAGCCAGATACAGCATCTTCCTCCAGAACAGAGAAAACAAGCCCAAGAACAAATAGATTCTCTTTCGCCAGAAGCCCTTGAACTTATGCTCAAACAACAAGCACAACAAACTCAAGATATCTTCCGTGAGATAATAAACAAAAAAATTCCTGCAGTAATTATTGACGAAAACAAGTTTGCTCTTGCTGTTCTTGATATCAACCCTATTTCTCCAGGCCATGCGATAATAATTCCAAAATCACAGGCAAAAACATCAATGGAAATTCCAAATCAAGCCCTGACATTAGCAAAAAAAATCTCAAAACGCATTATAAGCAAGCTTAAAGCAAAATCAACAGAAATACAAACAGAATTTAAGTTCGGCGAGATAGTTATAAATGTCATCCCGATTTACGAGCAAAAGCTTTCTCTTTCCTCCCCAAGAAGCAAAGCATCAATGGACGAACTTGAGAAAATAGCTCAAAAAATTCGTCCTCAAAAAAGAAAACCAAAGCAAAAAGAGATTAAGAAAGAAGTGCCAAAAATTGAATCAAAAGAGATTCTAAAGCTTCAGAGAAAAATACCATAATCACTAATGTTATCAAAAAAGCAGGGGTAAATGGTATGCCTTTCTTTATCAGCACAGATCTTCCCGCTTTTCTTAATTTTTTTATGTCCTCAAAACTCAAGCCATGAATGTTTTTTTTAATTATTCCATTTTTCAGATTGACATCAGAAACAAGCCAATCCCCTTCTGTCAATTCAAAAGGCGAAACCAACTTTATCATGCACTTCTCAACAGAAAACAAGTAAAAATAAAGCAATGGAAACAAAACAAAAAATCCAAAAACAATCATGCCAACATCAAATCCAAAACCGTTGCCTGCAATAAATCCAAAAACACCGCCAATCAAAACAGATAGCCCAAATAAGATTTTTTTCCCAAATA
>Ga0078972_1017292_pt1 | contig 10391 bp, 7 predicted proteins | sample YelNatPaOPGAMG01_FD_67568 | JGI IMG/M metagenome (GOLD analysis project Ga0078972, IMG submission 67568) | Hot spring thermophilic microbial communities from Obsidian Pool, Yellowstone National Park, USA - OP-RAMG-01 (SPADES assembly) (version 2) | ecosystem: Environmental > Aquatic > Thermal...
CATTACATTTAAAACAATCAAATTTCAAAGTCCTCCTGGTGGCTGCAGATACCCGGCGCCCGGCAGCTATTGACCAGCTGGTAATTCTCGGCAGACAGCTGGATATACCGGTTTATGCTGAGGATATAAAATCAGATGCTATTCGAGTATGTAAAAATGCTATTAAAAGATCCGAAGAAATTGCTGCCTCCTGGGTAATCATCGATACGCAGGGTCGATTACACGTCGATGAAGAGATGATGAAAGAGCTTCAGCATATGAAAAATGCAGTCATCCCTTCGGAAGTTCTACTTGTGGCAGATGCTATGATGGGCCAGGATGCTGTGAATATCGCCGATCTATTTAATAAGGATATTGGCCTGACGGGGATAATCCTGACCAAGATGGATGGCGATGCCAGAGGTGGAGCAGCACTATCTATAAAATATGTAACTGGAGTTCCTATAAAGTTTCTGGGAGTGGGAGAAAAAATCAGCTCGCTGGAAGTGTTTTATCCTGACCGCTTGGCTTCAAGAATACTGGGTATGGGAGATGTATTGACCCTGATTGAAAAGGCCGAAAAGGCCTACGATAAACAGAAAATGCAGCAGCTTGAAGCCAAGTTGAAAAAATCGGAGTTCGACTTAAACGATTTACTTGAGCAAATGCAGCAAATAAAAAAGATGGGAAGTTTTACCCAGCTATTAGAAATGCTACCGGGATTTTCTAAACTAACAAAGGGGATATCGGATAAAGAAAGCCTTGATAGAACGAAAAAAATAGAAGCTATTATTTTATCTATGACACCTGAAGAAAGGGGAAACCCGGACATTATAAATGGCAGCAGGAAACGGCGTATTGCCAGAGGCAGTGGTACGACTCCCAGCGATGTTAATCAATTGTTGAACCAGCTTTATAATATTCGAAAGATGGCCAGAATATTATCCAGAGGTAAAACACCCCGTAATATAGCAAACTTTTTCGGACAATGAATCATTGTCTGGCAACTTGCTCAACCGATGTGACAATTTTTAGCATTCCTTCAGAGATTGTAATCTCTTTATAATTTATCTTTATGTCTCCTGTGGGTAGATTCAGATGCATAATTACATTAATGAGATCCTGAATGCTGCTGTTTACGCCTGAAGGTAGTGGAAGTTTGCCCAGAAAGAAGTTGCTCAGAATAAATTTGGGTTTTTTATTCTCAACGTCAAAAGAGCCCATGGCTCCTGTTTTAATCGGAAACCCTGTAAAGTTCCAAGCACTGTAAATTATCAGGAAGCCATCATTGAAATTTACAAGGATTTCCTTGGCGGGTATGGTGCCTTCTGCCAGATACATCACAATCATCGAATTTACCTCTTCTTCAGTTAGAGATAGCGAGACATCCTTTGCGGTCCCGTTACTACTGGCAGTTCTTAAAGAATTGCGAAAATCTCCGATTTTCTTATTGAAGCTATCTACAGCCTCTGATGAAAGAACCACAGGTCTTATGCTGGATCTGATGTCAGGGGTTAGAATAGCTAGGACATAGCCTACTATAAGGGCGACAATGGCTAAAACTGCCAGAGCACCCATAAACATTAAAAATCCTTCAAGGACTCTCATTGATCTCCTCCTGTAAAGACTATCTATTCCAGATAGTCTTTAAGTTTACGGCTTCGGCTGGGATGGCGGAGTTTTCTTAAAGCCTTAGCTTCGATCTGTCTTATTCTCTCGCGAGTAACGTTGAATTCTTTGCCAACTTCTTCGAGAGTTCTTGCTCTCCCATCTTCCAGTCCGAATCTTAGCAAAAGCACTTTTCTTTCACGATCTGTTAGTTCTCCAAGAACTTTATCTATCTGTGCTTTTAATAGCTCGCGTGAAGCAACATCGGCCGGCGGTAGATTGGATCGGTCCTCAATGAAATCTCCGAGATGACTATCTTCCTCTTCGCCTATAGGCATTTCAAGCGAAATAGGTACCTGAGATAGTTTCATAATCTCGCGTACTTTATCTGCTGAAATCTCCATGCCAAGCCCGATTTCTTCACAGCTGGGTTCACGCCCAAATTCCTGTGAAAGCCTACGATTCACTTTCAGTAGCCTGTTAATTGTTTCCACCATGTGGACGGGAATACGAATTGTCCTTGCCTGATCGGCAATAGCACGGGTTATAGCCTGTCTTATCCACCATGTAGCATATGTGCTAAATTTATAACCTTTACGGTATTCAAACTTTTCTACCGCCCGTACCAATCCTATATTCCCCTCTTGAATAAGGTCGAGGAGAGGCATGCCATGGCCGACATATTTTTTGGCCACGCTGACTACCAGCCTTAAGTTGGATACTGTAAGTTGCTTGCTTGCTTCTTTGCCATCCCTATCAATTTGATCGAATTTGTTTTTAAAAATAAGACTGTTTTCTTCTATTTTTTCAATTAATTTGTGATCACCGTTTTTGCCAATTAGTTGCTTAATCTTATCCCAGTTGGAATTACCATCGATGACAGAAAATATCTCGGGATTTATTATCCTCACATATATCGAGAAATCTACCAATCTTTTCTCGATTTCTGACGGCTCCAGTTCGAGTTCCTGCGCAATCTTAGCAATGGATTCAGGGCTGATAAATTCATCGATGGCTTGATGTAATTTACTGTTTAGTAACCTTTCTTTAAATGTCTGTTTTTTGTTAATACCAAGGTGATCAGATAATTTGTCGATTACAATATCACAATCTGCAAGTCTTTTGAGTAAATGCATTACATAATCAGAAGTAGTTGGATATCGATTAAATGTGTTGAAAAAGTTTTCCTTTATATTTTCGATGTATTTATATGGCTCAATTTTGCTGGCCAGATCGCGCTCGAGTTTAGCATTAAGTAGTGGATATTTGCCGATCTCATGAAGGTACATTCTTACCGGATCGTCAATGGCCTCATGTTCTACCAGTTCTACTTCTAAATCCAGCAGCGGCTTTTCTTCAACTTTATCGAATTCTTCCCATTCCTCTTCAATTAGTTCGGGAGGTATCTCAATATCCGTATAAAGAAGTTCTTTATCATCCTGAGGAGTTGCCTCACCTTCAAGCTGATCCCAGTGATCGCGGTGAATCTCAAAATCTTCTGGTAATGCCTCTTTTATTTCGGGCATCATTACTTCAGGTTCAATTTCTGATTTTTTTCGTTTGTTTGCCGATGCCTTTGTGGTTTTCTTTGGTTTAATAGTTTTAGTCATTTAGGCTCCCTTCGTGCGGCTAAAAAAGCGGCCCCGCCGTTTAAATATGTCTCTTAGCTGTTCACTTTCTTTGATTCCATGTTCGATTAAAATGGATAGCTGGCTTTCTGCATTTCCAGCTTCTTTTTCTTCAGCTAAGATTGTTTTCTTCTTTAGTTCGAGATTTCTTACGTATCTTTCCTGTAAACGATTTACGCAGTCTTTGAGTGCGAGCTGTCGGTCTTGCTTGCTCTGGCTGAGCGATGGCGCAAAATGGCGTTTGTAAGTTAGTAGATAATTATAATAATCATGCATGGCGGGGTCGAGGTTGTTCAATATCCAGTTAACATCATGATTTTTCAACCATTTAATTAATATATCCTTTATTTCTGCATGTTCAAAATAATCCGGCTGGATTGTCATACCTATTTCGTGTAAATCAGGAAATTGAAGGAGAAGGGCCAGGCAATATTCCTCGAGGCTACGTGAAGAGGCCATTTCTGCAGATATAGTTTTTAGGGCCATATTCAGTTTCTTCGACCTGGATTTTATCGTCTGTGACTGTATCCCGAATAAAGCGTCACGTATAAATCTTTCGTCAAGCTGAAGTAACGAAGCGAATTTATGTACATAATGAGCACGCCTTACCGGATCATCCACCTGTGCCAGTACAGGCAGGTACTTAGATACTATGGATGATTTCTCTGATATATTATCGGATGAAATATTAGCAATTTCCCGTTTAAGTGTAAAATCGATAATAGGTTGTGATTGTTTGAGTAATTTTTCCCATATATCCGGTGACTTTCTTATTATTTCATCCGGATCTTTACCGCCGCTGATCTGAACGACCTGCACTTCATACTTTACCAGTTCATCGTATGTTTTTGGCTCTGTCCATGGTATCCATTGTTCTATTGGGATGTTTTCGTTGATAGTGCCAATGCTTCTTGCCGTAGCTTCTAAACCGGCAGTATCAGCATCAAGAGCCACTATTATATTTTTTGAAAATCTGCGTATGATGTCTATCTGTTTTCCGGTAATCGCTGTTCCCATAGATGCTACAGTATTTTCAAAACCAAACTGATGTGCTGCCAGCGTATCCATATATCCTTCAGTTATAACAGCCGAGTCTTTTGCTCTTATTGCATTTTGAGCTCTATCGATGCCATATAATACACTGCTCTTATCAAATACTGGCGTTTGTGGGGAGTTGAGGTATTTGGGTACAGAATCGTCTAATGCCCTACCGCCAAAACCGATAACCTTTCCTTTTATATCACGTATAGGGAAAATCAGCCTGTTTCTAAATCTATCGTAATATCCTCCGGTTTCGCGTGGGATAATAAGACCGGCAGACAGAATATCCTGCTCGCTAAAACCGGCTTTAACGAGGTGTGAAAATAGCCCGTCCCATTTTTCCGGTGCAAATCCTAACTGGAATTTCTCGATTACTGCTTTAGATAGCTCTCTCTTTTGAGTGTAAGCTCTGGCTGATTCGCCTTCAGCTGTATGAATTAACATAAAATGAAAAAATTCGGCCGCTACTTCATTTATTTTGAAAATAAGGTCCTGTTTTTCCAGCTCTTCTTTAATATTATGCTGTGACTTGAATTCTATCTTTACATTGGCTTTTTCAGCCAGCAAATGCAAAGCCTGGCCGAAGCTTATGCCCTCTTTTTTCATAATAAAACTGAAAATGTCACCTCCTGTGCCACAAGCGCCAAAGCAATGCCACGATTGTCTATCCGGAAACACGTAGAATGAAGGTGTTTTTTCAGTGTGAAAAGGACATAGAGCTTTGAAATTTCGGCCGGATTTTTGCAACTTGATATACTGGCCTATTATCTCTACTATGTCCAGCTTTTGCTTAATTTCGTCAACAATGTTCATCTTTTCAGCTAAGGTTATTTCCTTTTTACATTATACGTTGGGCCATCATTAATGCATATGAATCTGTCATTCCTGCTACATAATCAGCCACACATCTTTCAACCGGGTCTTCTCTAAGATTATACTCTTCTGGCAATAATTCCGGATGCCGCAGAAAATAATTGTATAATAATTTAATAATTTCATGTGCTTTTGTTGCTTCATCCGTCTTTAAACTAGCTCGATAAACGCGCTCAAAAAGGAATTCCCTTAATTCCCCGGCAGCCTGCAATATCCTATTACTCATTATAATAGTAGGTTGTCCAGGATTATCTTCATCAAGCCTGAGGGCCGAGTGTTGTACAATATCGGTAACCAGAGTGTTAATCCTTTGCGAATTTGTTAGACCCAGAACACTGGTTGTCGATGAAGGTAAATCAGTTTGTGTAATCAGACCGGCTCGTATTGAATCTTCAACATCGTGGTTAATATAAGCTACCAAATCCGCCATTTTAACCACTTCGCCTTCTAATGTTGATACATTGTTCCATCCTTCTTCCAGAATATCTAAATCACCCTTACTGTGATTGAGAATTCCATCTTTAACTTCCCAGGTTAAATTTAGCCCCTTTCCTTTATTTTCGATATGTTCTACTACTCTTAGACTCTGTTCGTAGTGTCTGAAGCCGCCGGGCAGAAGTTCATTAAGAGCTTTTTCCCCCATATGTCCGAAGGGCGTATGGCCGAGGTCATGTCCAAGGGCAATTGCTTCGGTCAGATCTTCATTTAAGTTTAATGCTCTGGATATGGTTCGAGCTATTTGTGCTACTTCTAGCGTATGTGTCAAACGGGTAACGTAGTGATCCCCCAGCGGTGCAATGAAAACCTGTGTTTTATGTTTGAGCCTTCTGAATGCATATGAGAAAATTATACGATCACGATCCCGTTGAAAATCTGTTCTGAGCGGACAGGGGTTTTCAACAATTGCTCTGCCTCTACTCTTGGAACTGCGTGCCGCCCGGGGGTGTAGTCTTCCTTCTGCCTGTTCCAGACGTTCTCTGATAGTAATATCAACCATAAGAAAACTTGGTATATCAGTAATATTACACGATTAGCGCTTTAACGCCAATTTTTCCTCGGCACTGACGATAATTTCTCTGGTTTTATCGATCATGTCTGGCGTAACTGAAATCGATGTTATACCCCAGCCCCGGACGGCTTTTAATACATTATCCTCACCCTGGATGTTGAGAAATGTCCTTTGTTGCCCAGCAAAAGAGGCATCAGTCAAATCTTCTGCGGTAGCGGACGATCGTATAGCTACAAGCCCACCGTCCATTTTACGATAAGCATGCTTGATTTCCTCTGAGATTACTTCAGGCATTTTAGCCTGCGTAATTTTTTCTTTTATCTTGTGAGAGGCGTTTTGTAGAACTTTGCTGTCATTAGAATCCAGTTTTATTAACAATTTTTTTATAAAGTTTACAATTTTAATCTTATTGAGAAATTCAGAATATGCTGCTGATGTAACGATAAATCCCTGTGGAACAGATGCACCAGGCCGTATCCTCTCTCCAGGATTTGCTCCCTTTCCACCTGCTGTATTGATATCACTTCTTGATACGTCTTTAAACCAGACGATATTTCCACTTTCTTTTTTCATATATAGTGCTCCTTAGAGAATGAAAATATGGATCGTTCATTATATCATTAGTCGGAGTATGACAAATAAATCTGAAAAATAGCGTTTATAATTGATCGGTTAGAACTGCGAAAGATATCGAATATGCTAAATATTAAACAAGAAATGGGCTATATCTCCATCTTGCATAATATAATTTTTGCCCTCCAGTCTCAATAGTCCGTGTTTACGTGCTTCGGCTAAATTTCCGCTTTTAATAAAATCCGTATAATTGATAATTTCTGCCCTGATAAATCCCTTTTCCATATCCGAGTGTATTTTACCGGCTGCTTTAATAGCGGTTGTGTTGTTTCTGATGGTCCAGGCCTTTACCTCATCATCTCCAACAGTAAAAAAAGATATTAAACCGAGCAGTGCATATGAATTTCTTATTATGGTTTCGAAAGCCGTTTCTTTAATTCCCATATCGCGTCGGAATTCTTCCGCATCCTTATCATCAAGTTGTGCTAATTCCATTTCGAGTTTAGCGCACATGGATATAATTTCCACTCCGGGCCGGTTGTACTTAATTTTCAATTCTTCAAGGCTTTCACTATAGTGTTTAAGCTGTTTTTCGCTTATATTAATGACAATAAGCATTGGTTTAGCTGTTAGGAATTGGTAGTTGCTGATAGTTTTTAGCTCTTCATCGGTTATTTTTTGTAAGCGTACGGGTATATTTTTTTCAAGGGAGTCCTTTAACCTTGTTAGCAGTTCCTTCTCTTTAGCTGCAGCATCACGTTCCGGGGATTTACCCATTTTTAATGCGGATTCAAGGCGGATGAGCCTTTTCTCAACTATAAGCATATCTGAAAATATCAATTCTATATCCATTGTCTCGATATCACGCAATGGATTGATTTCAGCTTCTATGTGGGGTATATTATCGTCTTCGAAAGCACGTACTACCTGCAGTATCGCGTCTGAGGTGCTCAATATATTTAGAAGCTGACCGCTAACGCCCTGCTCTTTACCGAACCCTTTAGAAAGACCGCCGATGTCTATATATTTTATCTCGGCCGGCGTTGTTTTTTTAGGATGGAATATGCTACTCAGTCGCGATAATCTTTCATCCGGTACTTTTGCAACAGCCGGATTTGCTGTAATTCCTGTGGAGGGATGATGTTTGATCTCAGCTGTGCATTTGGTCAAAGCGTTGAAGACGGTGGTTTTGCCGACGGATGGCAGACCTATGATGCTGATTTCCATTATTTATACCCTCTCGTGTTTTTCCACTATATGACAGTCATCATGAAAATGCAATATTCAACGGAAATCAAATTTGAGATACAGTGACAGTTTTGTCGGTGGCAGTTGTAAAAACAAGAGAGACCCCCCAAAATAAATCTGACCAAAAATAAACTTAAAAAGGAGATCTCTCTTGAAAACAAGTCTAATCAAAAACGCTGAAGAACTCAAACAGATCGTTGTGAGGATGGAAAAAGACCTATTAGCCAAAGCAGTGGAGTGTGCGCGCAAGGCATTTGTGAACCTGCTGGAGCAGATTGATTTATTGATTCAAAAGCACAGGCCTGAAGATTTGGCGGTTGTTCATAAGCGGAGCGTATGGTATCGAACCTGGTTAGGGCCGGTACGAATCACGAGGCGACAATACAGGTGCCGGGACGGCAAATACCGCTATCTTCTGGACGAAATGCTGGGGATGGCTAAATATCGCCATACCACGCTTGCTTTAAAAGAGATTGCCTGCAGGCTGGCATCAGAGATGCCTTTCCGCAGCAGTGCTGAGGTGTTAAGCAGGACAACCCCTATCGATTTATCTTATCGAACCATCCACCGGTTAGTTCAGCAGGCTCTTGCCCACAGTCAGGACGCTGCAGACCATGAAACAACCTGTTTTGAAGAAACCGGTGAGCTAAAACATTCTGAAGGCAGGGAGGTGAATCGCGTAATAATTGAGGCCGATGGTGTGGTGTTACCTTTGCAAAGGGAAACATCTCGCAAGGCAGAGGTAAAATTGGGCATTGCTTATGAAGGATGGCAAAAAGTGGGTAAAGACCGTTATAGCACGGTTAACAGGATCTATTATGCGGACATAGCAGGTACTGACCGATTCTGGTCGGCAATGACACTGAAGCTGCACCAGAGATACGATCTGGGCAGTACCAAATATGTTATCGGAGGCGATGGTGCGCAGTGGATTAAAGAAGGGGTGGATTATTTCGGTGGGCAATATCAATTATGCCGCTACCATCTTAACCGCGCTCTCTGTCAGGCGGTGGGACATGACAGGGCGCTACTACAATCGGTTCAATACCATTGCAGACGCAATAACCTCGATGCTGCTCTTAAGCAACTTCAGGAGGCCGCAAACGTTGCGAAGGGCGAAAAGGCAAAAGAGATCAAACGGGTGATTAAGTACATCTGTGCCAATGCTCATGGATTACAGGATTACCGGGACAATATGGAGCACCAGGATAGTAATCTGCGTAGAACAGGCGCTATCGAAGGCAACATAGACAAGTTGATCGTGAGAAGAATGAAGAACCGGGGGATGAGCTGGTCACGGCAAGGGATACGTCGTATGCTATGGCTGAGAATCAGTATCCGGGAAGGCACACTTATAGATCACCTGCACTCGTGTTGGGATAAGTATGACCCCAGCAAAATACCAAATAAACAGATAAACAGGGTAATCGATCGCACAATGAATTACGACTACTCAACTTACCTCAATGTGAGATTACCAGCAATATATGGGCCACACGCATCACGTCCCTGGGTCGAACTACTAAAATCTCTAACCAGGATAGCGGTATAATGTTTTGCAGGGTCTCTCTAACTCAAAACCGACAAATCTGTCACAGTAACGGATGCTTACAATAGTTTTACAATATAAATTTAGGTAGTTTATAATAATAACCTAGCTATATGTGATAAAACAATATAAACATATTCACATTGAGGAGGAAAAATGCCAGAAAAATATGACGTTGTTATTATTGGGGGGGGCCATAATGGTTTGATTGTGGGGTGCTATCTACTCAAAGCAGGATTAAGCGTTTGTGTAATTGAAGAGCAGGACCACGTAGGTGGTGGTGTTTATAGTGCTGAATTAACTCTACCCGGATTCATACTTGAACCGGCATCTGCTATGCATGGTATGATTACGGCCAATCCACTTTTACATCGAGATGAACTCCAGTTAAAATCGAAATATAATTTAAAATATATATATCCGGAAATTCCCCTGGGCTGTATTTTTAAAGACGAAACTTGCGTAATTTTTTATCAAGATATAAATAAAACTTATAAGTCAATTGAGCAAATTTCCAAGCATGATGCTGATGCGTATATTAAATTTAAAGATCTTTGTGACCAGATGTTAAAAATCGCTCATGTTGGCGCATTTTCGCCTCCGCCAACCTGGGGTGCAATGATGTCTTTATTTGATTCTTCACCTGAAGGTAGGGAATATTTGCGCATAGTTCTCTCGAGCGGTTGGGATATACTTGGTGAATGGTTTGAAAGTGAAAAACTCAAGCTCGCATTGAGTCGGTTCGCGGCTGAAAGCTTTATCAGCCCTGTTGAGAAAGGCACTGGCAATATAATGTTTTTTATTTCAATGTTGCATAGATGGGGATGGGCTATGCCAAAAGGTGGGTCAGGAGAGCTTGCCAGAGCGTTAAAAGATTGTCTTT
>Ga0078972_1017294_pt1 | contig 10391 bp, 10 predicted proteins | sample YelNatPaOPGAMG01_FD_67568 | JGI IMG/M metagenome (GOLD analysis project Ga0078972, IMG submission 67568) | Hot spring thermophilic microbial communities from Obsidian Pool, Yellowstone National Park, USA - OP-RAMG-01 (SPADES assembly) (version 2) | ecosystem: Environmental > Aquatic > Thermal...
TTTAGTTGATGCTGAAGTAGCAGATCAAATTAAAAACTATTTAAGTCAGAAAAAAATAATTTTGCCGGTTGATTTTAAAATTAAAAATTTTCAAATTTTAGATATAGGTCAAAAAACTTTATTACAATACCAAGCAATTATTCAAAAATCAAAAACGATTATTTGGAATGGGCCGGTAGGTTTTTTTGAAAAAAAAGGATTTGAAAAGGGGACATTTGGAATATGGGAAGCAATTTTAAAAAATAAAAAAGCAAAAATTATTGTAGTTGGTGGAGGAGAAACAATTACTTCGCTTGCACTACTAGTACCTACTGATTACAGAAGAATTACCGCTAATACATCTCAGCATAAATCCGCATCTAATATCAATGCAAATCCGCGCCTTTTTTTATCAACCGGAGGAGGAGCAATGCTTGAATATTTGTCAGGTAAAAAATTACCAGGGATTAAAAGTTTAGAAACTAAAAATTAATTGTTATAGATTATTGGCTGTAAATTGTTAGTTGTTTGTTATTTTTTATTAATTGATTTTTAATTTGGTTTTGTCTTAAAATAAAAACATAGGGCGGTTAGCTCAGTGGTAGAGCGTTTCGTTGACATCGAAAAGGTCAGAGGTTCGATCCCTCTACCGCCCACAAAAAGTAATTATATTTAGTTTGTTTGAGTTTATTTGTTTTTTTGGTTAAAATTAGAGTGTGATTTGTTCATTTAAACAAAAGGGCCTATAGTATAACGGTAGAACACCTCCATGGCATGGAGGAGGTCGGGGTTCGATTCCCCGTAGGTCCACAAATAGTTAAGTTATATTTATTAAATTATGTATGAAATGCCAAAAAATATAAAAGATATTAAAAAAGAAAAAAAAGAAATTTTTCAAGAATTGACCAATAATAAGGAAAATCAAGATTTGGCAATAAAAACTTTTGCTAAAGAATTTGGTATTAATGCCAATGAAAATGAAAAAATAATTCAAACAAAAATTAATCAAGCAGTTGAATCTCCAAGCTTTTTCGAAAAAATTAAAAACAATAAATTTTTAAAAGATGCTTTAAAAGTAATACTTGTTACTTTTTTTCTATTAAAAGGTGAGCCAACTTTTGCTCAAAAATTAAGCAGTGAAGAAATAGGGAAAAAAGAAAAAATAGAATATCTTCAACTAAAAAATCAAAAAGAAATTTATAAAAATGTTTTAAAAGAAGATGAAAGTATAATTCCTAAAAATGTAATGAAGGCTTTTTGGGAAGTGGTTGACAAGCAAAGCGTAATGGATGTACCAATGGGTGGCTATCTTGGAAAGAATTTTTTAAACACTAAAGAAAAAGAAGAAACATTTGTAAAAAAATTAAAGGATTTAAATTATTCTCAAACAGAAATTGAAAAATTTAAATCTTTATTAGAAGCAGGAAATAAAATAGTTTTTAATGAAGAAGTATTAAATCAGGATAATTTTCTTGAAATTGTTGCCCACGAACGTCTTCATAAAAAAATAGCAGAATTAAATCCTACTGAAAAACAAATATTAGACAAAGCACGAGACTCAATTTTAATGGATTATCGAGAAAAAGAACAAAAATGGTCTGCTTCTTCTGATTCTTTGATCCAACTTTTAAAAGCAGGTCAAATTAGTTTTGAAGAATATAATCAAAAATTACAAGCAAAAATTTTAGAGGCAAATCCAATACTTTTAGATTATAAAAATTCAGCAAGTTCAGAAAATATAATTCCTATTTTAGGAAATAAAGAAGAGTTTTATACATATTTAATGATGGGCAAACTTCATCCTCAAGTTTTGGATTATATTAAAAATCATTTTCCAGACGCTTATCAAATTTTTAATCAATTAAAAAATAATATTAATTTAGAAATTCAGTCTAAAATTAATCAAGTAATGTAAAAAAATATGAAAAAAATAGCAATTTTGTATCATGCAAATTGTTCGGATGGTTTTGGAGGCGCTTACGTTGCTTGGAAAAAATTTGGCAAAAAAGCAGCATATTTTCCTGTTGAGTATCAAGTGCCCCCTCCTGAAATTAAAGGAGCAGAAATTTTTACAATTGATTTTTGTTATTCGGCAGAAGTTTTAAAAGAACTTAAATCCCAAAATAAAAGTATTATTGTTTTAGATCATCATATTAGTGCTTTGCCCGAAATGAAAGAAGCAAATGAGTATGTTTTTGATAATAACCACTCAGGATCAGTAATTGCTTGGAAATATTTTTTTGGCAACAAAAAAGTGCCCGAAATTTTAAACTATATTGAAGATACTGATCTTTGGAGGTTTAAGTTAAAAAATTCAAAGGAAATTTTTGCTGCCTTATCTTTAGTGCCTTTTGAATTTAAGGCGTGGGATAAGGTTATTAAAAATTTTTCTAAAAAAGATTTTAAGCAAAAATTTATTACAGCAGGAAAAACAATAAACTTATATCAGGATTATTTAATTAAGCGTTTAACCTCAAGAGCAACATTTGTAATGTTTGAAGGTAAAAAAATTTTAGCCTTAAATTCTCCAATTTTAGTTTCGGAATTAGGAAACAAATTAGCCTTGAGCCATCCGCCATTTTCTTTAGTATGGTCAAAAGTGGGGGACACAATTAATGTTTCTTTAAGATCTTTGGGAGATTTTGATGTTTCTCAAATTGCTAAAAAATATGGTGGTGGAGGACACAAAAATGCAGCGGGTTTTTCATTCATATTTCAAAGTCATTTCCCTTGGGTAGAAACCAAAGAAAAAATAAAAATTTATAAGTAATATGCACATTAAGAGTTTTTATCTTGGAATCATTGTTATTGTAGTAGTTTTAGTTGCTGGAGTTGTTTGGTTTTTAAAGCCACAATTTATAAAACACCAAGATAATCAGCAAATAGTTTTACAGCAGACAAATCAAAGTTTGGATATTAAAGAAGATAAAGATGAGCATGGTTGTGTTGTTTCTTCAGGTTATAAATGGTGTGAAGCACAACAAAAATGTTTACTTGTATCCAAAGAGCAATGTAATGAAGCAAGTACAACCGATATAACTGCAAATTGGAAAACATATACTAACGAGAAATATGGATTTTCTCTTCGCTACCTTCCAACATTTACTCATGTAGGTGAGGAAGTGCCTGATCCATTAGGAGAAGGTATTCGAATTGGACCATCTGTTTTTGTAATTGTTAAAGATGATGCCAAACGAAAGGAAGCCGAGCAAATGTTTAATAAATATTATAATTACATCAAAAATCCCCCGGTACCGACTAATAACGAAGAGGCTGTTTCTGTGTATGAGGAAGAAAAAATAGACAATCCTTATATTTCAGTCCGAAATGTAAGATTTTTTGATGGCTTTTTTGCCTTGATTAAAGGGAATTCCTATGATATTTTTGTTGACGGTACGAATCGGACATTTGATTTTGCAGCAAATAATTTTTTCAATGCTAGTGATCAGGGAATTGGTGATGCGGATGTTCGTATGTTGTCAAGTTTTAGGTTTACGACCTCAACACAATAAGAGGCATAAAATATATTAGAATAAATTTTAAAGCATAAAAGTAATTTTTTAATTTTATGATACTCATTATTTATACAGATGGTGGTGCAAGAAGAAATCCGGGACCGGCGGCAATTGGAGTTGTAATTGGAGATAAAAAGTATGGGGAATATATTGGCAAAACAACCAACAATGTAGCCGAATATCAAGCGGTGATTTTTGCTTTAAAAAAAGCCAGACAACTTATAGGAAAAACAAAAGCCAAAGAAACTAATTTAGAAATTCGTTCTGATAGCCAGCTAATGATTAATCAACTAAATGGTAAATATAAAATTAAGGATGAAAAATTAAAACCGCTTTTTGTTGAAATTTGGAATTTAAAACAAGACTTTAAATCTGTAATTTTTAAACAAATTCCACGTGAAGAAAATCAACAGTCTGATAAGCTGGTAAACGTCACTTTAGATAATTTACTTTAATTTTTTTTCTAAAATTGTTCTCACTACATTTGGATTTGCTTTTCCTTTAGTTTTAGCCATTATTTGTCCAACAAGAAATTGAATTGCATTTTGTTTTCCATTTTTATAATCGGAAACTGATTTTGGGTTGGTTTTAATTATCTCATTTGCTATTTCTTCTAAGGCTTTTTCATCACTTAAAATTTCTAAATTATTTTTATTAATAATATTTTCCGGATCTTCGCCAGTTTCAAAAATTTGAATTAAGATGTCTTTTGCTAAACGACTATTTAATTTTTGTTCTTGTAAAAGAAAAATTAAATGTGCTAAATGTTCGGGTTTGATTTTTAAATCTTGAAATTTTTGATTTTGAGACTTTAAAAGCCCTAAAATATCACTGGTTAAATAATTTGCTAAAAGTTGAGGATTGGCATTTTTAATTTTTGCATATAGTTCGGAAACGGCATTTTCAAAATATTCTGCTAAACTTTTATCTTGAACTAAAATTTCAATTGTTTCATTACTAATTTGATATTCGTTTTTAAATCTTTTTCTTTTTTCTTCCGGCAATTCGGGTATTTCTTTTTTTATTTCCTCCAAATTAAAAATTTGATGAATTTGAAGCGGAGGTAAATCTGGCTCGGGGAAATAACGATAATCGTTTGCTTCTTCTTTTTTTCTTTGGCTAACGGTTATGGCTTTGATATCATCCCAACCTCTTGTTTCTTGAATTACCTTTTTACCTTCTTTTAAGACTTTTGTTTGTCTTTCAATTTCATATTGAATAGCATCGTAAACGGCTTTAAAGGAATTAATATTTTTTACTTCAACTTTTGTTCCTAATTCTTTATCTGTATCTTTTGCTAAGCTAATATTTACCTCAATTCTCATTTGTCCCTTTTCCATATCAGCATCTGAAGCATTTAAATATCTTAAAATTTGCTGAAGATTTTTTGCAAAGGCAACTGCTTCTTCGGCTGTTTTAATGTCTGGAAAAGTAACCAATTCCATTAGCGGCACGCCAGCTCGGTTAAAATCAACCAAAGATTGATTTGCTTCGTGAATTAATTTTCCAGCATCTTCTTCTAAATGAATTCTTTTAATTCTAATATTGTTTAAAATAGCATTTTCTACAATAGGATAATCATATTGTGAGATTTGATAGCCTTTTGGTAAATCCGGATAAAAGTAACTTTTTCTGTCAAACTGAGAATAATTAGCAATTTTTCCCTGAAGCGCTAAACCAATCTTAACCATTAGTTTTAAAGCCTCTTGGTTAATGGTTGGTAAAACTCCCGGGTGTCCCAAGCAAATTGGGCAAACGTTGGTATTAGGGATATTTTCATCCGGATCGTTTTTGCAACCGCAAAACATTTTTGTTTTAGTTTTAAGTTCGGCGTGAATTTCTAATCCAATTGTTGGTAAATACATAAATTTTCTTGAGATTTAATTAATTTTGAGTTATTATAATTTTAAAAGATAATTTAATTGAATGCAAAGTTTAGAAAAATTTGAAAAAATTTTAGGAATTAAATTTAAAAATTTTAATCTTTTAAAAGAAGCCTTAACTCACCGCTCTTATTTAAATGAAAATCCTCATTGGAAATTTGGGCAAAATGAAAGATTAGAATATTTAGGCGATGCGGTTTTGGAATTAGCAGTAAGCGAATTTTTATTTCATCGGTATCCAAGATATCCCGAAGGGAAACTCACTAGTTTAAGAGCTGCTTTGGTAAATTACAAGATGATTTCTAAAGTTGGAAAAGAAATATCATTGGATAAATTTATTTTAGTTTCTAAAGGAGAGGCTAAAGATACTTCAAAAGCAAAGGAAATTATTATTGCTAATGCTTTTGAAGCAGTTTTAGGCGCAATTTATTTAGATCAGGGTTATAATGTGGCAAGTAATTTTGTTTTGCAAACTGTAATTAAACATTTAGAAGAAGTGATTAGTTTTGGATTGGATAAAGATCCTAAAAGTTTATTACAAGAAATTGTCCAAGAAAAAAGTAAAATTACTCCGGTTTATAAGGTTTTAAAAGAAGAAGGGCCGGATCATAAAAGAGTTTTTTATGTGGGAGTTTTTTTAAATGAGGAAAAAATAGCTACAGGTGTGGGATTTTCAAAACAAGAGGCAGAAATTAATGCTGCTTCCAATGCTTTAGAGGTTATTAATCAAAAATAATGGATAAGCAAAAAAATATAAATTTTTTAAGTAAATTAGAATTACAAGGCTTTAAATCTTTTGCCTCAAAAACAGTTTTTGATTTTCCTGAAAAAGTAGTGTGTATAGTTGGTCCAAACGGCTCAGGTAAATCAAATATTATTGATGCTGTGCGATGGGTTTTAGGTGAAAGAGAAGCAAAAAATTTAAGAGGCGAAAATATTGAAAATTTAATTTTTGCTGGTACTCCGCAAAAATCAGCTAGTGGTTTTGCAAGGGTAGATTTGGTTTTTAATAATTATGAAAAACTTTTTCCGCTTGATACGGAAGAAGTAGTACTAACAAGAAAAGTTGATCGCTCTGGAACTTCTACGTTTTTTTTAAATGAGGTTGAGGTTAAGTTAAAGGATTTGTTGCCACTTTTAGCAAAAATGAAATTAGGGAGCAGGGGAATTACTATTATTCGCCAAGGACAAAGTGATATTTTTGTCACTAGTTCTCCTTATGAAAGAAGAGAAATGATTGAAGAAATTTTAGGTTTAAAGGAGTTTAGAATTAAAAAATTACAATCCGAAAAAAGGTTAGAAAACAGTCTAATTAATATTGATAAAATTAAAGCAACGCTTGCTGAACTTGCGCCGCAGGTTAGAGTTTATAAAAAACAAAAAAGTCGTTTGGAAAAAAGAGCAGAAATTGAAAATGAACTAAAGACATTAGAAGAAGCTTATTTTGCTTTTCGTTATCAAAACTTAAAAAAGTTATTTTTGGAAATAAACGAGCCATTAAAAAATCTTTTTTCTCACAGGGAAAAATTAGAAAAAGAAATTCAAAAAAAAGAAAGTAATTTAAATACTTTTTATAAAAATAACCTTTATGAAGAATTACCTAAAATTAGAGAAGAAATTAACAAATTGTGGAATCAAAAAGTTTTTCGCGAAAAGGAACTTGCTAAAATTGAATCAAAAATAGAAACAAAAAAAGAAGGAAACATTTTAGTGAGTAAAAGTGAAGAATTAAGCAGTTTAATTGAAAATTTGCAAAAAGAAATAAAAAAAGCTTTAAGTTTAGAAAATTTAAGCGATATTAAAAATATTTTAAGATGGATTTTAGATCAAATTAATAAGTTTTTTAAGCAAGAAGAAAAAAGTGAATCAAAAAAATGGGAAGAAGAAAGCGCAATTTTTAAAAATGAAATTAATCAGTTAGAAATTCAAATTAAAAATTTACAACAAAAAGAAGAAGAATTAGTTAAAAAAGAAAAAGAAGAAAATATTTCCTTTAAGGCACAAATCAATGAACTTAATCAAGAAAAGGACAAATTACGCGCTTTAGAAAAAGAAATTCAGGAAAAAGAATTACAAAAACAAAGCATTCAAATTAGAATTGAAGAAGTGGAAAGGGAATGGCAAGCGTTGGGTAACAAAATTGAAGATTTAGCTCATTTAAAAAAAGAAAAAGATTTTACTGACAATGAATTAAAACAGGCCGCTTCTCGTCTTTTGCATTTAAGAGGGGAATTAACTGCAATTGGAGAAATTGACCAAAATGTTTTAAAGGAATTTGAAAACGCCGAACAAAAATTTAATTTTTTGTCTGGACAGTTAGAAGATTTAGAAAAAGCAGCAAAGGATTTAAAAATATTAATTAAGGATTTAGAAAGTCGCATTCAAAATGATTTTAAAAAATATTTTAGAGAAATTAGTGATGCATTTAATGAGTATTTTCAATTAATGTTTGGCGGTGGAAAGGCGCGCTTTGTTTTGGAAAAACAGCAAATTTTAGAAGAAAATGAAGCTGAAGAAGAAAAGCAAGAAAATAAAGAAGAATATTTAGAAGAAAAGTTAGGGGTTGAAATTGAAATTAATTTACCACGCAAGAAAATTAAAAGCATTGATATGCTTTCCGGCGGTGAAAAAACTTTGGTGTCTTTAGCTGCGCTTTTTGCCTTAATTTCGGTTTCTCCCCCTCCTTTTTTGGTTTTGGATGAAACCGATGCAGCATTGGATGAAGAAAATGCGCGTCGTTTTGCCGAACTAATTAGGCAATTTTCTTCAAAAACGCAATTTGTCATAGTTACTCACAACCGGGCAACAATGGAAGCAGCCGATGTTTTATACGGCATTACAATGGGAGAAGATGGAGTTTCTAAAGTTTTGTCTTTAAAATTAGAATAAGAAGTGCATTTAAAAACTTGACATTAGAATATGAAAACTGATATTTTAATTATATAATTATGTTAGCTATTAAACTTAAAAGAGTAGGTAAAAAAGGACAAGCTTCTTTTCGAATAATTGTGGTAGAAAAAAGAAGAAAAATTTTTGGAAAATTTACGGCAGATTTAGGATTTTGGAATCCCCGAACTGACAAGTATAGTATTGATAAAGATGAAGCAAAATATTGGTTAAAAGTTGGCGCTCAACCAACAGCTACCGTTTTTAATTTATTAGTAAAAGCGGGCATTTTAAAGGGACCAAAAATTGCAGTGCATAAAAAATCAAAAAGCAAAGATCAGAATCAAGCTGAACAAACCACATCTCCTTCTGCTGCTAACGGTTAAAACTAATTTTTATTAAGAAATTAATGTTTGAAAATAGAAAAGGTCGAAAAATGATGTTAAAGAAAAGCAAGATTAAATGAGTCAAGAAAGTATGAAAGATAAGGATTTCTTAGAAATGCTGGTGAAAGCTTTAGTGGATCATCCTGATGATGTAAAAATTGAAAGGAAAGTAGATGAAATGGGAGTTCTTTTGTCTTTAAGAGTAAATCAGCAAGATATGGGCCAGGTTGTTGGCAGACAGGGTTCAACTGCAAAAGCAATTAGAACTCTTTTAAGGATTGTAGGAATGAAAAATAACGCCCGTGTTAATTTAAAGATAGAAGAACCAGAAGGAAGCACACCACGCAGCAAATAATTAATCCATCTTAAATTTAAGCAAAATTCCGCAGTAATTTTACTGCGGAATTTTGTTTTTTAGTGTAAAATATTAGTATGAATTTCTATATTATTACATTATTCCCCGAAGCTATTAAAACTTATTTAAATTCTTCAATTTTAAAAAGAGCTCAAGAAAAGAAAATAGTTAAGTTTAAATTAATTAATTTAAGAAAATTTGGAATTGGTAAATATTATAAAGTTGACGATCGTCCATTTGGCGGCGGGCCGGGAATGGTAATTAAAATTGAGCCAATTTTTAAAGCAGTTTTATTTTGTTTGGGATATAAGACAAAATATGATTTAGAAAAAATTATTAAAAAAGGAAAAATAAATTTAAAAAAAATTAAACCTCCAAAAACAAGAATAATTTTATTTTCTACAAGAGGCAAAATTTTTAATCAAAAAACAGTAAAGCGATTAGCTAAGTATGAAAACTTGATTTTAATTTGCGGACATTATGAAGGAGTAGATGAAAGGGTAGCAAAACACATTGCAGATGAAGAAATTTCTATAGGTAATTTTATTTTATCAGGTGGGGAAATTCCAGCGCTTTTGGTGGTAGATGCTCTAAGTCGTCAATTGCCTGGAGTTTTAGGAAAATATGAGTCTTTAGAAGATATTAAAGGATCTTACCCCACCTATAGTCGCCCGCCAGTTTTTTTAGGATGGAAAGTTCCGGAAGTTTTGCTTTCCGGCAACCATCAAAAAATAAAAGAATGGCGAAAAAGTCAAGGCAAAAAACAAAATTAAAAACATAAAATTTTTAAACTCAGTTATTTTAATTTTTTGATTTATAATATTAGAAATATGAATTTTAAAAATCAAGGCGGGCAAAGTTTAATAGAAGTTTTAATTGGATTAGGGGTAGGTGCGCTACTTATTGGAGGAGCAAGTATTGCCATTGTTTTTGTGTTAAGATCGGGTCCTACCAATCAAGCTTTAAATACAGCAACTCAATTAACACAAGACCTGTTAAATAAAGTTCAATCTTTTGCTATTTCTAATTGGAATAATTTTTATAATTTAGCGCATTCATCTTCATCTCCTTATTTTTTAATTTCATCATCAACGGGTTTTGTGGCCGTGCCGGGAGAAGAAGGTGTTTTAGATGGAGATATTAAAAATGGTTTGGTTGGTCGCTGGGGTTTTGATGAAGGAACCGGAACGGTAACATACGACGAAAGCGGAAACGGCAACAATGGAACACTTATCAACGGTCCAACATGGCAATCAACATCAAGTTGTAAGGTAGGATACTGTTTGGGGTTTAATGGTGCAAATCAAACAAATGTCAAAATTACTAATGTCAGTGCTGCGAACATTGATGCTAATACAAGTTTGACTGTGATGGCTTGGATTAAAGC
>Ga0078972_1017297_pt1 | contig 10386 bp, 13 predicted proteins | sample YelNatPaOPGAMG01_FD_67568 | JGI IMG/M metagenome (GOLD analysis project Ga0078972, IMG submission 67568) | Hot spring thermophilic microbial communities from Obsidian Pool, Yellowstone National Park, USA - OP-RAMG-01 (SPADES assembly) (version 2) | ecosystem: Environmental > Aquatic > Thermal...
ATCTGTATTTTTTGTTAAACCAAGCCGATTTGAAACCCTTCTTACATGTGTATCAACAACAATTCCTTCTGCCTTACCATATGCCTGAGATAAGACAACATTTGCTGTTTTCCTTGCAACTCCAGGTAATTTAATCAACTCTTCCATTTTATCAGGGACTTTTCCATTAAATTCTTTAACCAGTATTTCAGATAATTTTTTTATATTCTTTGCCTTATTTCTGTAAAAATTGATTGATTTTATCTCTTTCATAATTTCATCAAGAGTTGCATTAACAAAGTCATCTGGTTTTTTAAATTTTTTGAAAAGTGTTGAAGTTACTTTATTTACTCTCTCATCTGTTGTCTGGGCAGAAAGGATTGTTGCAATTAAAAGTTGGAATGGATTTTCAAATTTCAATGCTGTTTTTGCATCTGGATAAATTTTTTCAAGAATATCAATTATCTCTTTTACTCTTTCCATCAATTTAAATTTTATAAAAATTTTCAAACTCTGTCAAAATTATAAAATTAAAAGAGGGAGAGGGAGGAGAGGAAATAATAACTTTTTTGGGCTAATTTATTCAGAAATTTACAGATTTGTTTATCTATTGTATAATTTAGAATAAAGGAGGTATTTGATTATGAAAACATATTTAGATAGGATAACTATTAATCCTGAAATAATGCTTGGCAAACCAGTGATAAAAGGAACAAGAATTACAGTTGAAATAATACTCAGAAAACTTGCAGAAGGCATGACAATAGAAGAACTTATTAAATCATATCCACAATTAACAAAAGAAGATATACTTGCGGTATTAGAATATGCAGCAGATGTGATATCTATGGAGGAAATAATTGTCTCTGAAACTTCTGATAGATGAAAATGTAGATTTCAGGATAGTTAAAGAATTGCAAAATTCAGGATTTGAAGTAATCTCAATTTCACAAAATTTTAAAGGAATTTCAGATATACAAGTTTTAGAACTTACAAAAAAATTTAATGCAATTTTAATTACAGAGGATAGTGATTTTGGCGAATGGATTTTTGCGCATAAAGAAAGTATGGTAGGGGTAGTTTTCTTAAGATATCATTATAAGGAATTGGAAAAAATTTTACTTCTTTTAATTCAGACACTTAAAAAATATGACAAAGAGTTATACCATAAATTTGTTGTAATTACGCCTAAAAAAGTAAGAATAAGAAAAATTTAAAATAAAAATAAAAAAGCCGGGGATTTTGAAAGCCCCCGGCTTTTTTTCTGTATTATCTTAGAATGAAACTTTCATAGAAGCAATTACCTGATATGCATCATCTCCACCAAGCCCTTTTTCAATCAAATCATCTGCAAGAATCTTGCCAAGGGAAAGTCCAAATACAAGGTCCTCTGAATATTTGTATTCAATTCCAAGGTCAATCTCTTTTCCAATCTCATCATAAGAATTTGCACCGACGGCGACTTTCTCATCTGTCTTGAGCCAATATCCATCAAGAGAAAGAGTTAGTTTTTCAACTGGCTTTAAAGAGAATCCAAGATTCAAAACCTTTAAGTTAGATTCTCCATATCCGATATTCCATGCATCATAAGCATAGAAGAGAGGACCTATTCTTGAGCCAATATTTGATGGAAATACCATTTGCCAGTCCTTATGGTCACCTGTTGTAGGATTTTCATCACCTGAGAGGATAAGATAATTTACTTTTATTGCTGGTTCCATATTTGCTGAAAATTTATATTCTCCACCAAGAAGTAAAGCAGAACCTTTATAATCATTTGTTCCATCATCACCAAATTGTTTTGCATATTCTCCTTTTAAATTGAAGTTTTCAATAGCAGGTATCTTTGAAACAACTCTTATTCCTGCTGTATCAAGGTTTGCTTTATCGTTATTATTATAGTTGTCATCTCTTACATAATAAACTTCTATATCAGCAATATCAGCAACTTTATATCCAAGGTTAAGACCTAAAAGTGTCTGATCTGTCCATAGTTGTTCATTTATTGTGCTTAAAAATGCAGTTACACTTAATGGAATTGCACTTGCAGTATAATCAAGTTTTACAGCATCAAATGCTTTCTGAAGCCCAAGGTCTGCTGCTGCAAGAGCAACTGGATAATTATAAGCACTGTAAGCACTTCCTATTACAAGACCTTCTCCGAGTTGAATTTCCTGTCTACCAACTGTAAGATTTAATCCAGGAGTGAGAAGGTCTTTTACCTGAATATAACCAAGGTCAAGGTCAATACCTGTCCCGGTATTTCCATATCCCCAATCTCTTTCATTAATCAATCTAACCATAGCACTTACATTTTCAGATAGGTCAGCAGAAACATAAACTCTTGCAGATGTCTGGAAGAAATTGTGATAGTCATTTGTTGGAAGAGCATATTTTCCTCTTATCACACCATAGATAGCAACATCTCCACCTACTTTTACATTCTCAACAGCGGAAAATGCAGGTGCTATTAAAGCAACTGCAAAAACCGCTATGAGAATTTTTAATAACTTACCTTTCATTTTTTACTCCTCCTTTTTGTTATCTCTATATAAATTTTGGTTATTTACTTCTTTTTTCACTTATGCTTTTCTTTTCCTCTGACTTTCGCCTTTTTATTTCTTCACCTCCTTTCTCGGCATTATTAAAGTCAGAAAGAAAAGCATAAGTTATTTTAATTATACCTACAAATTTTCAAATTGTCAAGTTTTCTTTTTCACTTTTATTATACATACAATTTTTTATTCTGTCAAGTTTATTTTTACACATATTTTTAATTTTGTCAAGTTTTTAAAATTCATATGAGAAGAAAACTTCAAATCCTGAATCAAGGGAATATTTTACAATTTCAGGAGAAGCACTGTGAACAACAAAAATCGGAAATATTTCTTCTCTTATAACTCTTTTTAATCTCTCTATTCTTTTCTCAAATTTTTTAATATCATTTTTAGAAAGGTGTGTTTTTGCTTCTCCTATTATAAATATTGTTTTTCCATTTTTTCTTGCCTCTCCATAAATGTTTATTTCTTCCTCTTTTCCATCAGGGTATTCAATATATTTTCTTAACAATCTATCCTTAATTTCTATACCAAATCTTTCCTTTAAAATTTTAGGTAGTGCTTTATATGCCTGATTTTCTAATTCAAAACCTATTGAATGGGATAAACCTCCAAATTCTTTTTGCATTCTTTTAAAATTAATTGTTAAACTCCTTATTTCTTTTTCAGTTTTTTCCTGTGCTATTGCAAGTGAATTTACTCTCTCCTCTGTTTTCTGCTGTGCGCTCGCAAGTTCTTTTAATATCTTATCTGTTCCCTTTTGTGCTACCGCTAATTCATTTAACCTCTCTTCTGTTTTTTGTTGTGCTATCGCAAGTTCATTAACTCTCTTTTCTGTTTCCTTCTGTGCCATCGCAAGTTCATTCAATCTTTCTTCTGTTTCCTTTTGTGCTACCGCAAGTTCATTTAATCTTTCTTCAGTCTTCTGCTGTGCTATCGTAAGTTCATTTAATCTTTCTTCTGTCTTCTGTTGTGCTATGGTTAATTGTTCTATCGCTTTTTCTAATCTTGTTAATCTTTCCTCTGAATTCTGTTGAGTTAATATTAATTTTTCTATTGTGATAATAAGTTGGCTTACAGTTTTTTTCAATTCTTCAAATTCTTCCCTTTTTATAATATATTCTTCCCTTAAAAAATCATGAAATTCTATAACCGCATCCCTCAATTCCTCAGGAAATTTATACAGAACTTCTTTAAAACCAGGCATTTAAGCCTCCCTATCTTATTTTACTTTCATATTTCCTATTTGTAAAGTTTTGTAAGTTGCAAAATATCATAATAAGAGGGCTGACCAGATGCAGTTTTTTGATTTAGTGAGACATAGGTAAGATATGAACCAAATGAAAGAGGAATTAATCTCTCAATAATACCAGCAGAAATAGGGGTTATTATAAGTTTTATTTTTTTTGAGTATTCAAAAGTTAGTTTTATAAGTGTGAATAAGTTTTTCTGTGAATTTACTTTTGTTGCAATTTTTACAAAATCTGCTGATTTATTTTTTCCTCTTTTAACTATTTTTTTAAGAATTTTGTAATCAGGTGTCTTTTTGAAGTTATGATATGAGGCAATTATTTTTTTATTTTTAACTTTAACTATCTCATTTACATTCTCAAAAATTTTGCTTTTTATCTCAACATCAACTATATCAACATAATCAGAAATTTCCCTGTAAATTTCAAGTCGTTTTTTATCTGGAATATAAAAAGGCCTTTCTCCGGCTTCTTTATACCATCTAACTGTTCCTATTATTTCATTTTCTCCAATCCTTCTTATTTTCTTTATCCATTCAATTATATTTTCCTTCTCAAAATTCTTTAAAAATTCATCTATTCTCAATTCCACATATTTAACATTTCTTAAAACATCAATTAACTCACTCTCATTTTCATTCCCAACAAGAACAACTGCAATTTTCTCCTTCATATCTTTCTTTCTCCCTTCCCCTTTTTCCCTCTCCCTTCTTTATTTTACCTTATTTTCCCTCTCCCTTGGTGGGAGAGGGATAGGGTGAGGGGGGAGAGGAAACAATAAAAAATCAAGTGTCAGGAGATAAAATTTCTTCTCTTATTTTTTCTAAAACTCCCTCTATATTGTTCAAAACATCATTGTCCCAGAACCTTATTACCTTAAATCCAAGTTCTTTTAATTTTCTGTCCCTCTCTATATCTTTCACTCTGTAAATATTGTGTTGTCCTCCATCCACTTCTATTATTATTTTTTTCTCAAAATTAACAAAATCTACAATGTAATTTTCTATAACTTGCTGTCTCCTGAATTTATATCCTTCTAACTGTCTGTTCCTTAAATATCTCCATAAATGTCTTTCTGCATCTGTCATATTTCTTCTCAATTTTTTTGAAAAATTTAAAAGTCTGTTATTTCCTCTCATCTCTGATATTATAACTCAAAATTTTTTTCTTTTCACCTTTTTTCCTAACTTATTTTACCTCTTTTTCCTCACCCTCACCTTTTATACTCTCCAATTTATTTACTTTACCTTATTTTCCCTCTCCCCTCTGTCGCCGTAGCGACCTGCCGTAGGCATGGCGGGAGAGGGATAGGGTGAGGGGGAATTTATTTCTTTTTTTCACCCTCACCTTAATCCTCTCCCGTCCAGGGAGAGGAGATAGTAAAAAAGTAAGGAAAAAGGGAGAAATTATAGAGAGAAATTAATAAAGATTCATATTTCAAGGCCTATGTCAAGTTTTGATTTTGCAAGTGTATAACTATTATGAAAGATTTTATTTACATCCTCAACTTTTACTCCTGCTGAAATTATTATTTTTTTTGCAAATTCATCTGTTATTAAATTTTCAGGAGAATGTGTATCTGTATTTAAAATTAATGGAAAACCATATTCATACCAGAGGCGAACTACATGACCATTTGATAAAGAATGACCTTTTCTTGCAGATATCTCAATATAAATATTTTTTTCAGATGCAATCTTTGCTTCGTCTTCACTTAAAATTCCTGGATGAGCAAGAATATCAATATCGCTTTCAAGTGCCTTTCTATTTGTTCCTTTAAAGACCGGTTCAACTATTGTTTCTCCATGGACAACTATTATTTTTGCTCCAAGATTCTTTGCTATTTTTGCAATAATCGGTATATCTACTGGATTTACATGTGTTATCTCAACTCCTGGGATTGCCTTTATTCTGAAATTCATATTTATTTTTTCGCAAACCCTTACAAGTGCAGGAACAATATCATCAACATTTGAAAAATCAACATGGTCTGTAAATGCAATAACCTTATATCCAATTTCATCAGCCCTTCTTGCAAGTTCACTCGGAAGCAATTCTCCATCACTCAAAATTGTATGTGTGTGAAGGTCTATCATTGTTTCTCCTTTTTTGGTGGTCTTACTTCTTTTACAATAACATCTACATTTGAAACTATAAGTCCTGACATCTTCTCAACCTCTTCCTTTATTTTTTTCTGAACCTCATATGTAATCTCTGGAATATTTACTCCATATTCAACACTTATTGCAAGTTCAAAACTTACTTCTCCTTCACCAAGTATAACTTTTATTCCAATATCAGGTTTTTTCCTTATAAATTTAGCAATACCGCCTACCAAACTTGTAACAATTTTATTTACACCTGGAACAGAAGTTGCTGCAATTCCTGCTATTGAAGCAAGAACATCATTATCTATTTTTACCTTACCAAGTTCTTTTTTATCTTCTATCATACAAATTCCCTCTCCTTTTTTGTAATTTCCTCTGAAACAATTTTATCAACAAAACCAACATAATATCTTCCTGAAAGAAATATTGGATTTGAAAAAATTTTTTTATATAATGGAATTGTTGTTTTTATCCCATCTATCACAATCTCATCAAGTGCTCTCTTCATTCTATTTATTGCTTCTTCCCTTGTCCTTCCATATGCTATAAGTTTCATTATTAAACTATCATAGTATGGTGGAACAAAATAACCTTCATAAATATGTGTATCTATTCTTATTCCAGGACCTGCTGGCAAAATCAGTTTTTTAATTCTTCCAGGAGATGGTAAAAAATTATTTTCAGGGTCTTCAGCATTAATTCTACATTCAATTGAGTGGTAATTTATTCTTATATCTTTCTGCTTAAAATCAAGTTTTATATTCTGTGCAATTTTTATCTGACTTTTCAAAAGGTCTATTCCTGTAACACATTCAGTAACAGGATGTTCAACCTGTATTCTTGTATTCATTTCAATAAAATATGGATTTTTATTACTATCAACAAGGAATTCAAAAGTTCCTGCATTTCTATATTTAATAATTTTTGCAAGTTTTTTTGCATATTTCTGTAATTTCTTTCTTAATTTTCTATCTACAAAAGGAGATGGGCTTTCTTCAATAAGTTTCTGATGCCTTCTTTGAATTGAACAATCTCTTTCAGGGAAGACATAAATATTTCCAAAATTATCGCATAAAACCTGAATTTCAATATGTCTTGGTCTTTCTATAAATTTTTCTATGTATAAAGAACCTTCTCCAAATGAAACTTTTGCCTCTTCCTGACATATATTCCATGCTTTCTCAAATTCTTCTATTGTATATACCTTTCTCATTCCTCTTCCACCTCCTCCCAAAGATGCCTTTATCATTATTGGGAAACCTATCTTTTTAGCATGATGGATTGCCTGCTTAAAATTATTCTCTTCATATCCTGGAATAACAGGGACTTTTGCCTTTTTTGCAATTTTTTTTGCAAGTGATTTATCTCCCATTAATCTTATATTTTCTGAAGTTGGACCTATAAAAATAATTCTTGAAGCATTACATATCTCAACAAATTGAATATTTTCAGAAAGAAAACCATATCCTGGATGGACTGCATCTGCTCCTGCTATTTCTATTGCACTTATAATTGATGGTATATTTAGATAACTTTCTTTTGGATTTGCAGGACCTATACATATTCTCTCATCAGCAAGAAAAACAGGAAGTGAAAATTTATCTGCCTCTGAATAACCAATAACAACAGGAATTCCGAGTTCCTTACATGCTCTTATAATTCTTAATGCAATTTCACCTCTGTTTGCTATAAAAATTTTTCTTATCATTTAAATCAACCAGAAAGTTCTTCGCTCCTTTTTTCTGCTCTATTTATAACCTCTCTTAAAATATCTCCAAATTTTCTCTCTTCAAATACACTTAATCCTGCAAGAGTTGTTCCCCCTGGAGAGCATACCATTTCTTTTAATTTTTCTAACTTTTGCTTTGTTTCAAAAATCATTTTACCTGTTCCATAAAATAAGTATCCAACAATTTCATCTGCGACTTTTTCTTTTATTCCCTTTTCAATACATATTTTTTTAAATTCCTCTGCAATATAAAATAAAAATCCAGGACCACTTCCACTTATTGCTGTTATTGTATCAAATTTATCTTCGGGTATTTTAAAAAGAAAACCAACTGGAGAAAATATTTTTTCAACAATTCCTTCATATTTTTTACCATTTTTATTTGGGCAATAGGCAATTATTCCTTTTTTAACTTTCACATTTAAATTTGGCATCATCCTTATAACTGGTTTATCTTTTCCTATTATATTTTCTATTTTCTTAATCTTAATCCCTGCCATAATAGAAACAAGAACTTTTTCAGAAGTTAAAGAATCTTTAATCTCTTCAAGAACATCTTGTGAATCTTTTGGTTTAACTGCAATAATTACAATATCAGAATTTTCAACAACTTCCTTATTATCTCTCCCTTTGTTAACTCTCAAATTTTTAATTTTTCTTTTATCAATGTCAAAAACAAAAATATCTTTTTCCTTTAAAATTTTTTCTTCAATTACTCCACTTAAAATAGAAGAGCCCATATTACCAAGCCCAATTATCCCAACCTTTTGTTTTTCACTCATTCTGCTTCACTTTTTCCACTTCAATGCACAATTCAATAACTTCCCTGATTCTTTTCAATAATTCATCTATTGATTTTGCCTGCGTATGACAACCTTTTAATTGGGGAACACTCCCTATTAAGACACCGTCTTCATCTCTTTCAATTATAACAGTAAAATCATATTTTTTCATCTTCCTTTCCCCTTTTATTTCTCTTGCCAAAAATCAAATAAAAATTATCCTGCTTCTTCTCCTTCTACATGTCCCACTTTAATATCAAGATTTTCTCTATCTTCAATCCTTTCAATCATTCCATCCCTTATCCATATAACCCTGTCTGAAACATCAAGCATTTTTAAATCATGGGTTGCTGTTATTATACTTACCTGTTTTTCTTTATTCATCTGTCTTAAAAGATTTATTATTTCTTTACCTGTTTTTAAATCAAGGTTTCCAGTTGGCTCATCAGCAAGAATAATTGCAGGGTCATTTGCAAGTGCCCTTGCTATTGCTACCCTCTGCTGCTGTCCTCCTGAAAGTTCAAATGGTTTATGATGAAGTCGTTCTCCAAGTCCAACTGTTTCAAGTAATAACTTTGCCTTTTCTCTTGCATCATCTGTGCTCATTCCAGCAAAAATCATTGGAAGCATAACATTTTCTAAAGCAGTCATTACTGGAATTAAATTGAATGTCTGGAATATATATCCAATCTTTCTACATCTTAACCATGCAAGTTCATAAGCATCAAGTTGTGCTATATCAACCTCATCTATATATACCTTCCCTTCAGTTGGTTTATCAAGACCTCCTATCATATTAAATAGAGTTGTTTTTCCACTTCCAGATGGCCCCATTATTGAAATATACTCACCTTTTTCTATTTCAAGGTCTATACCTTTTAAAACATGAAGAGGGATTTTCCCAAGCATATATGTCTTCTTTAAATCAATTGTCCTTACTATTACTTCTCTTGGCATTTTCACCTCCTTTTTATACCTCTCTTCTCATTGCTTCAGCAGGTTCCATTCTTGCTGAAACAATTGCTGGATAAAGTGCTCCTATTATTGCAAGTATAGTTCCAAGAATTATTGAAAGACCGAAATATTTTAAAATCTGCAAAAACGGGAATATTGAAAAAATAATTTTTTTGTACTGAATTATATAAACAAAAGTCATAATCAAAACTCCAATAAAACTCCCAGCAATTGAACCACCTATCCCATGAATCATTGCCTCAAGTAAAAAAAGTTCCATAACAAATCTATCAAGTGCTCCAAGACATTTCATCGTTCCTATTTCCCTTGACCTTTCAGTAACAGCCATAAGCATTGAATTTATTATACCAACTGTGCATACAAGAAGTGAAAGAGTTACAAGCCATGTCTGTCTTGCTTTTAATTCTGAAAGATTTTCAATAAGTATTGTTTTTATATTTTCAGGACCTTTTTCTATTAAAGAATAAGTGAAAGCATTAGAAGCCATAACAGACATAAAAAAGGCAACTCCAAGTAAAATTGACATTGTTACAATTATTGCTCTTCCAAATCTTATCTTAAAATTCCTCAAACTCATCTGTAAAGCATTTTTAAAAGGCAAACTTAATTGTTTTTCTACCTTTTTTTCCATATTGACCCCTTTTTTTAAAAATTATATCATTAAAAAAATAAAAAACAAAATTTTTTAATCAGGAAGATAAAAACCAGATATTCATTTTGGATTTCCCTCTATTTGCCCATAAAAAATAAGGAATTGCCTTAAATTTTTTCTTCTCATAATCTATTTTAAAATTTTTGCTTTTCGGATAAAGTGGTAATTCATTCCAGGATGTTAAAATTTCTCCACTTAAAGTTATAATTCCATTAAAAATTTCCTCATAATCTTCTTTAAGTTTTTGCTCCAATAACAGAGAATTAAAAAGATTTATATCTGGATTATCAATACTTTCAAGACAATAAACGATTGGACCCCTTTTTATAGCAAGGCAATTTCTTGAACTTTCA
>Ga0078972_1014143_pt1 | contig 10384 bp, 14 predicted proteins | sample YelNatPaOPGAMG01_FD_67568 | JGI IMG/M metagenome (GOLD analysis project Ga0078972, IMG submission 67568) | Hot spring thermophilic microbial communities from Obsidian Pool, Yellowstone National Park, USA - OP-RAMG-01 (SPADES assembly) (version 2) | ecosystem: Environmental > Aquatic > Thermal...
GTGAAGGCTGAGGTCACAGGAAATGGTACGTACAATATTCAGTGGGTAAACTCGCGTGCAGATGCCTCTAACATCTTGCTGAAGGACGTTGTCGTGTATCTCCAGGTGACTTATCAGTTGACATGAGGACTGAGTAGCACAATATGGGTTGGTTATCTGGTTATAAATATCGCAGGAAATTAACCGTCTCTTCCGATGGTACAGAACGCACGGACTGGCCGATAAGTCTTCGTGTTTATCGTAGTACAGAGACTCCGGAGGAAGGCTCTTGGACAGTCAACAATAAGATTTACCGCTGGCGTATACCCTTCTATGTATCTATGGGTGGCTATAGTGTTCACCCCACGCAGCAACAATTCTGGGATACATCTGACGGTTATCAAGCCAAGGTGGTAGTAGACACCGCAACGCTCTGTGCTGATACATTCAATGACTCTGGTGGTAGTAGATTCTTTGGTGGCACATCAGCCTGGTATGCTACCACGGTAGAGTTCACAGACGATTCTAATAATCCACTGAAGTATTGGGTGGAATCTGCCTATGGAGTGCCGGTAGGATTCAATACAGCATCAACAGTATATTGGATAAGGTGTCCAGCATTACAGCATCATGTGATGCACACCTACTATATGTACCTAGATTATGAAGCTATCCCTGCCTCGAAAATTACGGGCACGCATACAGCGGCAAGATCAGCTACCTTGACAGATCAGAATCAGTCATGGACACCAGACTCACTCATAGGCCAGCGTATTATAAACATCACTGCCTCCTATGCTTATGGTACTATAACTGACAATGATGCTACAACAGTAACTGCTACATTAGCTCATGGTGGTGATACCCAATGGGATACAGGCGATACTTATTGGATCGCTAGTGGGAACTATGGCGGAGATCAATGTTGGGACTTCTTTGAAGACTTCAACACTAATGCTGCTGATCTCACAAACTTCCTGGCTAACTATACTGATTGGACTGCTAATGGCACTCCTGTTGTATCAGTCGGCTCCTCATGCTTTCGAGTTCATGGTACTGCTATATGGCAAAGTATTAACATCAAGTCTAATGTCTTCCAGACCAAATACTTCCGCAGCAAGATACGCTTCCACTATATGGGAATAACGACATCTTACCGCTATATGGTAGGAATGTTATCTGCAAATGATGGATGGTATATAACTCCCCGATCTGGTACTAGTGAGAATGAATTACAACAAATAATAAATGGTAACTCCACCTACATTAAGCAGCCCTTCAATACCTTCCCAAGTCTCATTGAGTTAGCCCATGCCCCAGGCTATTCTACTGGTAGTGGCTCTCTTGGGGGCAGAGTAATGGCTTTATATGATGGGGTATATCAGCGATTACCTGATACAACTGGAACATATCTAAGGGATGGGCAGAATCAAGATATTAGTACCTATGGATTTGCCTGGATATGGTCTTATAGTGGCACTGATGCTAACACATTCATCCAGATTGATTATGTTGCTATCAGTAAGCAATGCTTCCTATGGCCGCTGGTTAATACATGGGAAGGCGATCTTTGTCAACCAGGCTTCTCAGATTGTGTTCATGTCCAGTTCCCGAAGATACGTCTATATAGCTCTGACAAACTATTCCTGAACAACAAAGCTACCAATTGGCCTTATGATATAGCCTTTACTGATAGTGATGGTACAACACAACTCTACTGCTATATTGATCCTGGCTCCCTAACATCAAACACTGGTGAGAGCCTACTCATAACTGTACGTGTGCCAACAATTCCTGCCTCTGGCAATACCGCGATCTACTGTTACTACCATGGGCCATCGGCTAATCAAGCATACATCAATGGTGATGAGACCTTTAGGTACTCTGGCAACAGATCGTTTGATGATTTTGATAACACCTATCCATTATCATGGTCGCCAGTTAGTGGTAATTGGGCGACGTCGGTACAACCTAGGCCAGTGTATGGCAGTGGGCCTCATCGATGGGCTAGATTTGGCGGAGCCTTATATTCGCAGTCTGACGGTTTATGGCACTTCTATTACAATGGCATATCTACTTGGCCTCCTCTGTTATCTAGCTATGGGGATGTCCCATGGACACTAGAACATGCAGTATCCACAGATGCTATCCATTGGATATATGACAAGATGCCCTTCTGGTCATTCTTTGAGTATGGCCAACCAGCAGGGAGTGGCGTAGGGCCTTCAGGCTTTCCTATTAGCCTGACCTATGACTCAATAGGGCAACGAGCCTACATAACATGGCATATGCCTGGGGTTCTTTCTGCTGGGGGATATGCAGCACCTGCCGATGCTTACTACTCCACGGATATGATCAACTGGACACCTGATTCTAGGAATCCTTACTGGACGCCAAACGATGATCCGTTTATTAACCCATCTACTGATGGATGGATAGCAGCAACTCTGTTCCGTTCTCAAGATGGCTATTGGTGGGCATTTTGGACTGTAAACAAGAACCTGACTACAAGTTATATCAGAGCAGCACGATCATCTACAGGTGAACGTGGTACATGGTCAACCCCAGTAACAATACATACCGAGGATTCTGAGGAGAGGTACTTTGAGCACGCTGTAGCCGTTTATGACTCAGATCATAATAACTATGTAGTTACATGGGTTGCCAGAAAAGAGGCTTTGAATCGCCAGCCCACATTCCCACGTTACATGTATATCCCTGCTCAGTATTTCAACCCGACTGAGATAGCAGAATCAGCAGGCCATTGGTCATCACCCATGTGGGTAAACTGGGGTAATTACAGTCTCATCAATGAAATATCAAACGTTATCATTTGCCCCTATAAAGTAAATGGCAAGTGGTATATGTGGACTACAACGCCTTATGAAGAATACACATATGCTATGGATAACCCGATGATATTCCTCACTACGACTGATCTCACAGCCAATAGCTGGGCAATTAACGATGGGAACTTGCATCACACGTATGCTCAGACACTAAGGGATACTAATACCTATGTTAGTAAACTCAATCTAGCACATGGCGACTGTGAAATTATGGGAGTTTTTGGCTTTGGTGCAGGATTCCATAGTGATGATAACCCTAGCGAGGTTAGGGTTAGGTTCAAATATGACGTAAATAATAACAACTGGATTGCTCTCAGAATAAGAGAGAATCATGTTACTACTGATGGGTTCCAGGTAGAGAAGTTTACAGGAGGCACTCTTTCTACCATCCTTGGCTCTGCTACTTTTGCTACTGGTGCTATACGATACCAAGACTTGGGCCTTGGCAAGTTATTCATGTATCGCATCAAGTTATATGGTAATAATATCCGTGTGGATGTAAGTATCAACGGTGGAGAAGACTGGATATTAGTATGTGATACTACAGACTCTCAATCAGGGGATACTATAGCTTTCGAGACCATACAAACAGAGGGCCACTACCAGTATATTGCAGTAGCACAGTATGCAGGGGTTAATGGACCTAAGGTAATTGGTATTGCTGATGAAATCCTCGAACTGCATCCGTCGGGTGGCAATATGGTAGCTGAAGCCTTTCTAGCAGGGATATTAAGATGAAAGCAGAAACAGCGGCAATGGCCCTATTAGTAGCAGCGGAAAGCGCCCATGCCTTCTCGTCATATCTGCCTTCCTATTTCACTATCAAGACCTTCGCCTTGGAAGGCTCAGAGGAGGAGGTACAACAGAAGATCGCTTATATGAGGAGTGGCTATAAACCAGCGGCTATTTTCAGCGTCGTCTTAGGTGGTGCCGTATCTCTACTCACCAAGTCACCAGTACCTTTAGTCGCCAGTACCATAGCCACAGGCTTTATGATTTGCCAGTATGAGGCAGCTCTACCACCAGAATACCGTCTCATAAACGGAACTGCCGGAGGTCTTCTCTCATGGCCGACATAAAGAAGAAAGACAGAGATGGGCACGACCTTCCTCCAGGGTGGGACCCACCTGTTAGAAGGCCGGACGAATGCCCTTGCCCTGTCAAGGAACGCTATTGCCCTCTGGTGGAGATGATCACCAACGACCTCGCCCATATGAAGAACCAAATCTATCTGTACGACCGCAAACTTGAGGATATGATGAGGGACAACGAAACCATCTTGGCTAAGAACTGCGAGGAGATAAGTGCTCGCCTTGAGAAAATGAACAAGCGGATTGACGATTGGCAAATAAAGATGTTCCTCGCACTTCTTCCCTCTGGTATATCCTTCCTGGCTTTAGTCGTCGGCCTTATCATAGTTCTGATCCAAAAAGGCTGATACTCATAAAGGGGGAAAGGGGTAGGCCGGAGCCTACCCCTGAAGATGTTAGCATTGGGCACCTAACCGCCTGGCTGCGGGGTCTTAGCAGGGCCATATACACCGATCAATGTTGCACTATCGATGCTATACTCCCCTACTGATGCCATGAGGTCGTCATAGCTCTTAGGCGTCAGTACCAACTCAACTTTCATCGCATACAAGGTGAATTGATAGCGGTGTGGTCCTGCTGGCCACGGCGGACCGTAGCACTCAAATTGAGGCATACCATACCCGGAGTAGCTGTTAGGTATGTACTGAGCATTGTCATGTATGTCACCTTCGGCAATGCTCCTCTCCTCTTGGGGTATGTTGTATAGCATCCAGTGAATGAATCGGCCATACTCTGGGGGCACATCTAGGTCCTCCATTACGAGCGCAAAACTCCTCGTTCCAGCCGGAACGTTCGACCACTCAAGAGGCGGTGATATGGCCTTATCAAAGCCGTTGTCTATTGTGTACTTCTCAGGTATTACGCCTCCATCTGCAAATGCGGGGCTCCTCAACTCCATTTTCTTCTCCTTACATGCCAAAGTTAACAGACTAGCCACCATTGCCAATGTGATGAGTAGTAATACGATTTTGTACTTCATAGGCCTCCTAGATACAAAACTTTTCGGAACTCTTGGGAACTACGAAGAAGTATCTTATCGCAACTCTACATCACCTCCTCCCCTTCTCTTTCGTGCTATATTATACTACAGCAAGCGAGAAAACCTCGCCCTTCAGGGAAAGGGCCACGAGAGGCCAAATTTTTGCACAAAGATACCACACTCAGGTGCCAATGTTGTGGCAAATTCTTTACTTCATATGACGGTCTCACCAAAAGAGATGGCGGCTCCTATAGTTGCTGGTTCTGCGGTGGACTGGTTATACCCCCTTCTGGCCGGAAGGACATAACTTATAGGATAGAGACAGCGCATCATAGGACCTCTTTACTCGACAGACCCATACGTAAGGGGAAACGCCATCTTAAGCATCGGCCTCCAGTTTGTGTTAAACTGAAGAGAAAGAAACCGCGAAGGGGCCAAGTATGGGGACAAAAACGAAGCCAGCAGCATGTACCCCTTGTATTGGCAAACAGATCAAACAATCCATCTACGACCGCAATAAATCCCTTGCTCCTATACTAGAAACAATCCCTGATTGCGAGGACGATTGGACTTTAACATTCTGCACTGTTCCATCATCTCGGAGAAGGAGAGGTACCGAGAAGAGAGCGCCAAGCCAATATAACCTATTTATTGGTAGCTGTATGAAGAGGCAAGGAATAACGAAGTTTGGGCAAGCCGCAGAGGCAATGCGGAAATGCGTAAACGAGTGGAAACAGTCAAAGAGCAAATAGATACTCGGTACATGGTTGGCACGCAGGAGATACACTGCGGTGGCTGTGGTCGCTTTCTTGGCTTTCAAGCAATCGCGTGGGGCGTGATCAAGATTAAGTGCCCAAATTGTAAATCCTGGACTACTCTTGACATCTGTCCAGAAAATAAGGAATAATCATTATGGTCGATAAGGCCATAAAGACCAGGACTCCGCTCCATCGGTAGGGACAAAGGTCAACAAGGCCAAGATAAGCACACAGGGGGTAATATGTCTATTATCTCGCTACGTGGCTTCACGGCACTCAAGAGTCGGCCCAAAGCGTATAAGGCGCGTGATGCCGCATACGCGGTAGGGGATAATCCGGGGTACTATATTGCGGCTCGACCCCGCAAATACCCCAGGACACCTCAACAGCGCAAAGTCGCCCAGATAGCGGCTGACTGCGGCATCAAGAAGGGCATCTCCAAGGCAGACCTGATGAAGGCCATGCGTGATTGCGTAGGCCCAAAGATGCGTAAGGCTTAGTAATAAGATGGGGGAGGGGCAATCCCCTCCCCCTAGGTGTACACTGGTGTAACTTCGCACTAACGGGAGTTAACGGAACTGTGGCCAAGAAAATCAAGGTCTTCACATCGAATGATTGTCCTCCATGTCACGCCCTCAAGAAACGTCTTCTTGCACAAGGCAATACTGCCGATGGCTTTGAAGTTGAATTTGTTGACATTATGACTGACGAGGGCTTTGAGCAGTTCGAGAAGGAGGTATTGTCGGCCGGCGACGGGGCAGTACCCTGGGTATCGTATGAAGGCCAGAGATGCCAGGTACTGCATGATAAGAGTGGCGTACATTTCCGGTGCCCTAATATCTCCCCTCCTTCAGATTCCTCAGAGTGATTTCCCCAGCCAGTAGCTTGCGATAGAGGTATTGGCGCTCTAGCTTACTGGCCTGCTCCTCAGTCAACTTGGCATTACAGTGTGGGCATAGTTTGCCCCTCTTGGTCTGAACCAGTCGAAAGGTTTCATGCCCACATCTGGGACAATAAGCACCATTGCAGTCCTGGGCATGATTCCTTCTATGCTTTCTGACAACGACCTTGAGATCGGGATCAATCTGGCGCAGAAGCTCTGCCGTCTTGTCTTTCACTCTTCTCCTCCAAGTCCTCGAACTCGTGAATCGCTCGCGCCCATTCTCTGGGCATGATTTTGCTCGTGTAACTTAGCAGTATACGATATTGAGACTGTCCTTTCCCATTCGTAAATAGACCTATTCGGCCCCACTCCTTTCTGGAGGGGTGCTTATAGAGGCCCTTCGATTGCCAAACTATCATGATCAACCTCCAGTTTGTTTCTCCACTGAGTGTTTGTCTGCTTGGGCATGTCGATCACTTTCCCATTTTGGAAACTTTTCTCATAGGTGACTTTCCACTTTTGGAAACTTTCCTCATAAGGGAGTTTCCACCGCTGGAATGTACAACTACGCTGGTCTCCTAGTCAATCACTTTCCGATTTTGGAAACTTTTCTGCCTCTTTATTGTAAAACCTGCCTGATCGCAATGGCACTCTCTATACGGCGACCAGCACCCTCATCTGAGGTAACCCAGAACTCGTATGTTGCAGTGCTTGGTGCAACGAAGAAGAACGTGTAGTCCATGCCATCTTCGATGTAGACAACTCCTGAGTCTCCATTAGGAAGGAGAGCCCTAGCACCCAGGTCCGGTTTCATGTGACATACCAGTGTGCCCTGAATCTGTAAAAATGAGTACTCGTCTGGATAAGGATGTGGTACGACTTGATGGAGGTCAAATACGTATAGCTCCCAACCCCAAGCCTCACCTATCACTATGTCACCTGCTTGGAGATCAGTTACCAAAATACACCCATAAGGACTGCTATGTATCGGTTCAAAATCGAGCTTCTCACCAAGCAAGCGATAAGAGGCCCCAGGGTCACCCCTCGGCCCCTGAGGACCTTGAGGCCCTGGCACTCCTTGTGGTCCCTGTGGGCCTGTGTCACCCTTATCCCCCTTCTCACCTTTCAAATCCATCTCAGATACGACCTGCTTCACCAGGTCCTTGATCTGATCCTCTGTCAGCGCCGATCCCTGATTTTCCGATCCCTGCACCACCGTTCCTGGCTTCGACTCACTAGTACCACATGCCACACCCAACCACACCACGGATACCATCAACAGACAAAATACAAGCGACAATATCTTCTTCATAGCTCCTCCTTTTCTGCCTACACCTAGCTCCTGCTAACGGAGTGTCAAATTAACCCGTCTTCCTCCAATGAGATATACTTTCCAGAGGTCGTTATAATCAGGTGATCGAGCACCTCTATTCCGAGAATGCGGCCACCCTCTTTGAGTTTTCGGGTCATCTGCCTATCCTGTTCGCTTGGGTAAGGGTCACCCGATGGGTGGTTGTGGCAGAGTATGATTGAGGCCACCGCCTCCGTTATGGCGAGGCGGAAAACCTCGCGCGGGTGCACCAATGAGGCATCAAGTATCCCCAAAGAGACCAGCTCGATATACTTCACCGTGTTCTTACTGGTCAAGCCCGCGATCCAGAGGTGCTCCTTGTCCCTGTCCTCTGGGCATTCTGCCTGAAGGATAGACCGGAATATAGAGGCGATATCTTCCGGCCTGCCCATGATAGCCCCCACAATAGACGGCGCTTGTATTCTCATTTCTGTCCGTCCTCTACTGAGCAAGATATTTCGGCCCTAGCGTTCTCCATAGCTTCAGCCCTAGCCTGGGCTTCTTGCAAGGCCCAACTGAGGACCTGGACAACCGCGCCAGCACCGGTATACCACCGGCGCTCGTCCACTTCCCAGTGGCCATCTTGCCACTGGACCAGCAGGTCGCCTTCAATGCGACCATCTTCATAGATGGTCACTTCTAGCCCCCTAGAGAAATGCTGGGGGTAGAGTATGAGTCGGACATGCTCTGGCTCTACCCTGACCTCTAGGGGCCCGCCTAGAGCTCCTAGTGCGTGAGCCTCCCGTTGCAGGTCGGCCCAGCTCTTGCGCAGCATCCGCTGCGCCCTCTTTATTGACATGTCATATTTCATTTTTCCTCCTTCCCCCTGCCTCCCTATCGGTGAGGGCTTACGGGGTAGCCTCATAGGGGCTTACCCAAGCCCTCGGAGAGGGCAAGGGCAAGCTGCTATGCTTGGATGGCATCACAAGGCTGGAAAAAGGGGAAAACCAGCTTGTGAGCTGCTTATTATTTTATTAGATTCCAGGTGTCTTTTGCTTGCGATGCGCTTGCCCTGCCTATCTACTTCATAGAGGTTTACACAGGCCCTACCACGAATCTTATCAGGATAATCCGGTTCACCTCCGTTATAGATTCGAATATCACTTATATCTACTTGGCATGCCACATAGTGCGCTGGATTATGACGGAACTGATCGCAGAGATAAGGCTTGGCACAGAAATGGAGGGCTTTGCCGCATTCAATCGTTGTTGTGTCCTCCCAATCCAGCGCCACTGTCTCAGTACCAGGCAGGTAGCGTGTATTATGCTGTGTGTCAAACTCCTCGCCTGTCGCTTTGTAGAGAATCACCTTCCCTTTCCTGATTGGAACCTTATAATGTTTGAGCCATTCCTTGACTGTTGACGGATAGGCGATCTCGTAGACATTGCCGTCGCATTTGGAGTATTTTGATCTCCGCGTACAGGTGGATTTACCCCAGGCCTCGACGTGGGATGATTCCCAGGCCACGACGTGGGATGATTGCATGGCTACGACGTGCGTTGACCCCCAGGCCACGACGTGCGCTGACCCCCAGGCCTCGACGTGCGCTGATTCCCAGGCCTCGACGCGCGCTGATTCCCAGGCCACGACGTGCGCTGACCCCCAGGCCGCGACGTACGCTGACCCCATGGCCACGACGTGCGCTGACCCCCAGGCCTCGACGTGCGCTGACCCCCAGGCCTCGACGTGGGATGACCCCATGGCCACGACGTGCGCTGACCCCCAGGCCTCGACGTGCGCTGACCCCCAGGCCTCGACGTGCGCTGACCCCATGGCCACGACGTGCGCTGACCCCATGGCCACGACGTGCGCTGACCCCATGGCCACGACGTGCGCTCCTTCCCTGACCTTGAAAAACCCTTCATTCACCTCCACCCGTTCGCCAGATTTACAAATTTGATCCAGTTGATCTTGACTTTTCACCAACATTTCTCCCCCTTCTTTTTTTAGCAAATATTCTTAGACTGTTTTAATGCACGCCCCCGCATGGGGGGCGACATAGAGGCTTACCCAAGCCCTCGGAGAGGGCAAGGGCAAGCTGCTATGCTTGGATGGCATCACAAGGCTGGAAAAAGGGGAAAACCAGCTTGTGAGCTGCTTATTATTTTATTAGCAGGAATACCCCTACCACCTTGGATGGTGGGGACTTAGAGGCATAAGAATAGGGAACTTCAGGTGAGAAGCTCCCCTGTGTGTCTGATATTAGATTCCAGGTGTCTTTTGCTTGCGATGCGCTTGCCCTGCCTATCTACTTCATAGAGGTTTACACAAGCCCTAGCACGAATCTTATCAGGATAATCCGGTGCACATCCGTCATAGATTCGAATATCACTTATATCTACTTGGCATGCCACATAGTGCGCTGGATTATCACGGAACTGATCGCAGAGATAAGGCTTGGCACAGAAATGGAGGGCTTTGCCGCATTCAATCGTTGTTGTGTCCTCCCAATCCAGCGCCACTGTCTCAGTACCAGGCAGGTAGCGTGTATTA
>Ga0078972_1017298_pt1 | contig 10384 bp, 8 predicted proteins | sample YelNatPaOPGAMG01_FD_67568 | JGI IMG/M metagenome (GOLD analysis project Ga0078972, IMG submission 67568) | Hot spring thermophilic microbial communities from Obsidian Pool, Yellowstone National Park, USA - OP-RAMG-01 (SPADES assembly) (version 2) | ecosystem: Environmental > Aquatic > Thermal...
TTTAAAAGCCGGATATCCATTAATCTTTACTAAGGACATCATATTATCAAAGAAGTCAGTATGCCACATTTTTACCGTAAAAATTCTAACTTTTCGAACGTAATTTTTCTAATTTTCCAAATGTAATTTATTTTACTTTTCAAACGTAAACGACAGCTGTTGAAACTCTCTTACAAGAGGTTAAGGGATAGGGGAAAGAATCCAAAATTGGCTTTGGTAGCAGTTGCAAAATGCGCAAAATTTTTCGGTGTTTTTGATCAAAAATTTTCGGTGTTGACAGCTTCATATTTCTTATTTCTGACAGGAACTCTTCAGATAATATGCTAACATTTTTCCTTATTTGAAGCCCAACGGCGAGATATGGATGTATTATCAAGCCAAATACACTTGAATCTTTTGTTTTTGAAAGAGTCAGAAAAGATAACGTCTATTATAACAAGCATTAGATATTCTTAGATATTCAACGATAATAGTAGTTATAATTTAAATTATTAATATAAATAACTGTAATTGGTTATTTTGGTTGTTTTCAACCAAATTCATATAAGAACAAGATTTGACATTTTGTTTTTGGATTGATAGACTGAAATAGTCATTAAGTAATCTATTATAATCAATTTTTTGTTTAATAATGCTCATAAGAGGTGATGCTTTGAACAAGGCTGAGAGGATCCAAAAAATATTCGAGATTCTTTCGAGTGAGGGAAGTGCTTCTATAAAGTATCTTGCAGAGTCATTAGGTATATCTGAAGCAACAATAAGAAGAGATAGTAGGAGTTTGTCTGCGGATAAAGAATTTCCAATTCGCAAAGTAAGAGGGGGAATTGTTTTTTCGCTTGAAAAGTCTGGTTTTGAACCGATGTTTGATATTAAACTCTCGAAAATGATTGAAGAGAAGAAAAAGATAGCAAAGGTAGCCTTAAGTCAAATTGAAAATGGTGATTCCATTTTTCTTGATTCAGGTACAACCATATATTATCTTGCTAAGATTATTGGAAGTAAAAAGGGAATAAAAGTAGTCGCTGTTGATGTTAAGGTTGCAGAAGCACTCGCAGGACATTCAAACGTCAGGACTATTTTGGCTGGTGGAGAAGTGAGAGCAGGATACTATAGTATAGGCGGAAGTGAGGTAGTTAACTTTTTGAATGAGTTTAGAGTTGAAAAGGCATTTATAGCAACTGATGGATGGAATTTAGATGGTACTTTTAATTCTTCAAATTTTGAAGTCGAGGTTAAAAGGAAGATGATCGAATTATCAAAGAAAAGGTATCTTTTAGCAGATCACACTAAATATGGTAAAAGTATGTTTATAAAAGTATCCGATTTAAGGGTCTTTGATGCAATCATAACAGATTTAAGATTGCCATTTGATGTTGAAAAACAAATTAAGGAGAGAGGAATTTCTATATTTTATCCTGAAATGGAAGGGTGATGGATTCAATGAATACAAAGCAAATATTTGGAAAGGAAAAGGTAGTAATAGGAATGGTACATTTTCCGCCTTTACCAGGGGCTCCTCTGTATGATGATAAGGATGGAATAAAAACCATAATTGACAAAGTAAGGGGAGATTTGTTGTCCTTACAAGATGGTGGGATAGATGCGGTAATGTTCTGTAATGAAAATGATAGACCTTATAAAATTGAAACTAATTACGCAACTGTTGCGACAATGGGAAGAGTAATAGGAGAAATGATAAACGATATAAAAGTTCCATTTGGTGTAGATGTACTTTGGGATCCAATAGCCGCAATAGCTATAGCCAAAGCAACTGGTGCTAAATTCATAAGGGAAATTGTAAGTGGTACATATGTTTCTGATATGGGATTCTGGAACACAAATGTTGGAGAACTTTATAGATACAGAAAGTTAATAGATGCAAAGGATATAGCAGTATTTTTTAATATCTCAGCTGAATTTGCCTATAATCTTGATAGACGTCCAATTGAAGAAATAGCGAAAAGTGTGGCATTTTCTTCTCTTGCAGATGCTATTTTGGTATCTGGCCCTATGACAGGGATTGCCCCAACGGTTGAGACTCTAAAAAAGGTAAAAGAAAATGTTCAAATACCAGTTTTTGTGAATACAGGAGTGAATGCAAATAACGTTTCAGGACTTCTAAAAATAGCAGATGGTGCAGTAATTGGCACTAGTTTAAAGAAAAATGGAATCACATGGAATCCGGTTGATAAAGAAAGAGTTATTCAGCTAATGAAAAAAGTGAGAGAAATTGGACATGAAATTAATGCATAGAATAATAGGTTAACCCCTATTGTTTAAAAAAAAGGAGGAATTTGAAAATGAGGAAAGTTTTGAGTGTAATGCTTATCGTAGGAGTTGTAAGTTTTCTATTAGCTTGTAGTGTACAAGCGCAAACTACAACTACGGCTACTCTCACTACTGCTACCCCTACTGTTGCTACTCCTACTACTAAATATGTCTTTGCTACAGTAGTAAAATCTGTGGCCTTTAATTGGTTTAAACGGATGGATGAAGGCATTCAGAAATTTGCTAAAGATTATCATGTAAAAGCTTTTATGACAGGTCCTTCTGAGGCTGATTCAGCAAAACAAATAGCTTACATTGAAAATTTGATCGCACAACATGTTAATGCTATCATTAACGATCCATATGGTGTTGTACAGCAAGAAGCAGTCCAAAAGGAAGCAATGGATGCAGGAATTATTGTTATAGGTCAGGAAGAAGCTACGGGTAAATACTTTAACTATGATGTTGAAGCTTTTGATGATCAAGCATATGGTGAAGAGATGATGAAACAACTTGCCAAATTTATGAATTATCAAGGAGAATATATTCAATTCGTAGGTTCACTTACCAATTCTTCTCATATGACATGGATGTCGGCCGCGCGTGCATATCAGGAGAAGCATTACCCGAACATGAAATTTATTGGATTGTATGAAAGTAAAGAAACTGAGACCATACCTTATGATATTGTAAAAAGCGTTCTTGTGTCTCATCCACATTTAAAAGGGATTATGGGGTCAGCAGCATTAGACATTGTAGGAGCAGCACGCGCTGTTGTGCAGGCAGGTTTGACTGGGAAAATAGCCATAGTTGGGACAAGTATACCTTCATACTGCGGGGATCTTCTAAAAATAGGTGCAATTAATATGGCCATGGCTTGGGATCCTGCTGTTACAGGTTATGTTGCGAATTTGGTTGCATATGACATTCTGACGGGTAAGCAGATCACTGATGGCATGGATCTGGGTGTTCCAGGATTTGAGCATATCAAGATAGTTAAGAATGAATATGGTTTTCCAGTTATATATGGTTCGGGATGGATCGAAATAACTGCTAGTAATGAGGATCAGTATCCTTTTTAATCACGAAGTTACTCAAGAGAGATAGGAGTAAAATTAACAACGATCTTTGATAAGATTTCGGAATATTGTTACCTGACAGAATTTTTTTGGCTAGCATGATGAGCCTCCGATTGGAGGAAATCATGCTAGCTATGAATAGATTCATAATAAAATCCACATTTCAAAAATCTACTTCAAAGTAAGGATGAAGAAAAGAATAACAAAGATCACATTTCTTTCTACAACAGTCTTTTGGAGAAGGGAGCATATTTGTGAATGAACCAGTAGAATTCCTACGACTTGAAAATGTTAGCAAACGTTTTGGTGGTATAGTAGCTCTATCTAATGTAGATCTTACTATTTATCAAGGAGAAGTTGTAGTTTTACTTGGAGAAAATGGGTCTGGTAAATCCACAATGATAAAAATTATTGCCGGAGTCTATAATCCAGATAGCGGCACTATTCATATTGGTCAAAAACAGTATAAAGTCCTTAATCCTATTCTTTCTATTCGTGAACATATTCAAGTTATTTATCAAGATCTTTCTCTTTTCCCTAATCTCACAGTTGCTGAAAACATAAGTATAGGCCATTTTATTGCTCATAGAAGAAATGTTATATCTTGGCAAGAAATTTACAAAATTGCGCAACAAACTCTTTCCAAGATAGGAACGGATATTCCATTAGATGTAAAATTGGCGACTCTTCCCGTGGCTGATTGGCAAATTGTTGCCATCGGTAGAGCTCTTATTGAGGATGCCCAGCTAATTATTATGGATGAATCTACATCAGCTCTTACTCAGAAAGAGATACAACGTCTTTTTCAGATCATAAAGAATTTAAAACAGCAAAATATTTCCTTCCTTTTTGTAACTCACAAACTCGAAGAAGTAAAAGAAATCGCTGATCGTGTTGTAATCTTACGTGATAGTAAGAAAGTTTTGGAACAAAATGCCCAAGGACTTGATATAAAGACTATGGAGTTTTATATGACTGGTCGAATAATTGATGAAAATGCCACTACAAGGCATAACTTTGCAGAGGTATCTGCGACGCCTCTCCTTCATGCTGGAAATCTTACTTTGTTGCCGTATTTTTCAGAAATTACTTTTGATCTGATGCCAAGAGAAATTTTAGGTATCACAGGTCTTGTTGGTTCTGGAAGAACGGAAATTGCTCTTTCTTTATTTGGCGTATTACCCGCCACAAGTGGGGAAATATATATTAATGGTAGAAAAATTAATGTGAAAAATATCAAGGATGCTATCCGCAGTGGCATCGGTTATATTCCTGAAAATCGCATAAGAGAAGGATTGTTTCTCACTCAATCTGTGGGGAGAAATATTGTTGCTAGAATTATCCGTAGTTTAACAAAAAGAGGTGTTTTACTTCCTTATATTATTAATCAAACTGCGCAAACTTGGATCAAAGAATTAGATATTAAAACACCTTCATCAGAAATTCCTGTAAGTAGTCTTTCTGGTGGAAATCAACAAAGAGTTTTAATAGCAAAATGGTTAGCGAGTAACCCAAAAATTTTGATTTTGAATCTTCCAACTGTTGGGATAGACGTAGGTTCCAAAGCTTCTATTCATGATCTTATGCGTAAATTAGCCCAGAATGGTATAGGAATTATTCTCATTTCTGATGATATTCCTGAAATATTGCATGTTTGTGATCGTATTTTGGTGATGGAAAAAGGCCGTATTAAAAGGGAAATTCATCAAGGAGAAGTCGATGAAGACAAACTTTATCAAATTGTTGTTGGTTAATATTGTTCCAACTCATTGGAGGTCTATAAATGGAAAGAGTAGTAAAAACATATGAATTTGCTCTTTTTATAGCTTTGATAGGTTTTTCGATGGTTATTGGTTTTGTAAAGCCTGCTTTTTTTTCTATTTCCACTATTTTCAACATTCTTGACAATTCTGTCACGTATACTATTATGGGTTTTGGAGTATTAATTGTGTTGCTCTCTGGAGAAATTGACATTAGCTTTGTGGCTATAGCAGCTTTGAGTTCTTATGCCACTAATATGTTACTTCTTAGCTGGGGTTACACAGGAGGTATTAGTTTTTATTTAATTATTGGTGCAATTTTTGGAGCGTTACTTGGATTGGCTGAAGGTCTTATCGTAACCAAATTTAATATACCAACCTTTTTTGTTTCTCTTGGATATCAGATATTATTGTACGGTTTTACCTTGTTCTTTCTTGGCAGTACTTACAATTTTAATCTACCACCAGGTTTGACTAACTACTATAGTGAATTTTTGATCAGAGTGAAAAATCCATTTGGTGCTGAGACAAGTTTGAATGTACCAGTACTTTACTTATTAATTATTGCTATTGCAATGTGGTTGTTGTTGCGCTATACGCTCTTTGGTCGTGGCTTATATGCTATAGGCGGTGATCGGGAAGCAGCCAAAAGAGTTGGATTCCCAGTGAAACGCATTATACTTCTTGCTCTGATAATAAACGGAATTTTAGCTTCTATAGCAGGGAATATTCAAAATGCTTCTAATGGTTATTTTGATCCAACTTTGTTTCGGGGAAATGATCTAAATGTGATAGCTTATGTAATTATAGGGGGAGCTTCTATTCTTGGAGGTCGGGGAAGTGTAATCGGGGTAGTTTTAGGGGTTATCTTCATCCAAGTTTTAGATCTTGGGGTTATCTATATGGGAATATCAGCTGACTGGCAACAATTGTTCATTGGATTGGCTCTTGTTATAGCACTTTCTGCTTCAACTTTGCCATCTATCTTAAGGAGGATACAAGAATAATGAAAAAACTTCATAAAAATAGCAAACAAGGATTCTTTTGGAAGAAAGATATTGATATAAGGACAATTATACTTATTGTCGTGTTGGTTGCTTTAGCTATGTTTTTTGGTTTCGTCGACAAATTTTTCTTTACATTTAAAAATATTGATGTCATGGCTATTTTAGCACCTGAAATGGGATTAATGGGACTAGGTATGGCTCTTTCTTTGATGCTAAATGGGGTAAATCTTTCCATCAATAATGGTGCAAATTTATCAGCTCTTATATCTGGGCTGTTTTTGATAAACATAGCTCCCATTTTTGGGGGAGGCAATGTTGTTATTTCAATCGGTATTACTGTGATAATTGCTATAGGTGTAGGAATTCTTTGCGGTCTTTTGAATGGATTTCTTATTGGTTATCTAAAGATACAAGCTATTATCGCTACTCTTGCTACAATGATAGTTTTTAGTGGCATTTCCGAGGCTATTACAGGAGGAAAAAGTCTGACAAATTTTCCTCATGAACTTCAAGTTATTAGTACGGGAGCGATCGGAGGTATACCAATTCCTTTCCTTATTTTTTTAGCAATGGTGATTATAGTATATATTATACTGGAATTTACATCTTTAGGTTTTGAAATTCAAATGGTTGGAACAAATCCTATCGCAGCACAATTTTCTGGTATTAATGTTCGTTTAGTAATTATGGAGACTTATATCCTTAGCAATGTCCTTGGATCCTTATCTGGAATAATTGTAATGAGTTTTACAAATTCCGTATCATATGAATATGGTACAGGGACTTATATTCTTCTAGCATTGCTAATCTCAGTACTAGCAGGTGTTACTCCTGGCTTTGGAAGTACTCTAGGAGTATTTTTGGCCACCTTAATTTTTGAAGTACTTTCATCTGGTTTTCAAATGTTGCTTTCTGGGCTTAATGGAAGTTCCTTTTTTACAGATTTTTCATGGGGAATTTTCTTCATAGGGATTCTTATCATAGTTAATCTTGCCCAAAAAGTACAGAACAGAACTTGAAAAAAATTATAGAGAATGTGGTCAGTAGTTTTTTAAGTTCACGAGGTTACTAATCTTAACTTTCTGTTTTGTGGAAAAGTTCATAAATTTTAAATAATATGAGAGGAGAAAATATATTATGGACAAACGATGGAAAGAATTAGGAGATTTGTTAGTGAATTACTCAGTGAAAGTTCAAAAAGGTGAGAAAGTAATGATTGCAATGAATGGCATAAGTACGTATCCACTGATGTGTGCTATCTATGAAGCGTGTGTAAAAATAGGGGCTTATCCTCAAGTACAATTCCTTTCTGAAGATTTGAATAGGTTGTTGTTAAAATACGGCGATGAACAACAAATTGAATGGGTACCCGAAATTGAGACTTATGGAATGAAATGGGCAGATGTATATTTTGGGTTACGCGAGGCTTATAATTCGGGTACTTTGTGGGATGTACCTGCAGAAAGAATAGCAAAATTTCGTCAAGCTGCTGGTAAGGTATCGGCTTTGCGTTGGGCAGAAACTCGGTGGAGTCTTGTAAAAGTTCCTAATGTTCTACTTGCCCAACAGGCAGGTATCGATGAAGAAACACTTATTGATATGTTTTTCGATGCTTGTTTAATAGATTGGCCTACAGAAAGTAAGGAGTGGAAACAGTGGGCAAATATTCTTAACAATGCTAAAATGTTACGACTGATCGGCGAAGGAACTGATATATGTTTTTCCATTGAAGGACGTAAGTGGCAAGTTGATGCTGGAGAGATCAATATGCCAGGAGGCGAGATTTTTACTTCTCCTATTGAAGCAACTGTTGATGGGCAGATATTTTTTGAGGAACCTGCAATTATGGAAGGGAAATTTATTGATGGAATCAAATTACGCTGGAATAAAGGGAAATTAGTGGAAGCTTCTTCTGCTAATAACCAAGACTTTTTTCATGCGATTCTTGCTACTGATTTGGGCGCCCAAAATATCGGGGAATTTGCTTTTGGTACAAATAAAAAAATTAAACATTTTTTCAGAGATCCTCTTATAGACGAGAAAATGATGGGAACAGTGCATATTGCATTAGGTCGAGCTTATCCGGAAACTGGAGGAACAAATTCTTCTGCTATTCATTGGGACATAATAAAAGATCTTAGACAAAAAGGACAAGTATACATAGATGATAATTTAATTTTTCAAGATGGGAAGATGCTACTAAATAACTTTTAAAAATGAAATATCAAAACGATTTTAGAGGTGTTTTAAAGATGAATGGGGAATTTTTATTAGGTGTCGATATAGGGACATATTCTTCAAAGGGAGTCCTAGTTGCGAAAGAAGGTAAAATTATCGCTCAACATACCGTTTTTCATGACATGGCGATGCCTTATCCAGGTCAGTTTGAGCACGATGCTGACAAAATATGGTGGAGTGATTTTGTAACAATCACAAAAGCCCTTTTGCAACAATCTAAAATCCATCCAAGTAGGATAATAAGTGTAGGAATAAGCGGAATAGGCCCCTGTGTGTTACCCATAGATGAAAATGGCATTCCTTTGCGTCCAGCTATTCTCTACGGTATCGATAGGCGATCAACTAAGGAAATTAAATATTTAGAGAGAGTTCTAGGGAAAGAACAAATATTTCAGAAAACGGGATCTTACCTTAGTTCGCAATCTGCGGGTCCTAAAATTCTCTGGATTCGTGAGCATGAACGGGAAGTTTATGAAAAAACACGATGGTTTCTTACTAGTCAAGCATATATAGTTTATAAATTGACAGGAATTACTAGCATTGATATTTACACTGCTAGCAGTTACGCTCCTCTTTTCGATATTACTTCACTTCAATGGGACGAAAATGCTTCTTCTTATATTGTACCTGTTAATCGTCTTCCTCAAGTGTATTGGAGTTATGAGGTTGTTGGAACAATCACAAAGCAATCTGCCCAAGAAACCGGGTTGGTTCATGGTACACCTGTTATAGTTGGTACTAGTGATGCGGCAGCTGAAGCATTAAGCACGGGAATGCTTATCAATGATATGATGCTTATGTTCGGCAGCAGTGTTTTTTTTATTGTTCAAACTTCTCAATTAAAAAAAGCAAAACATTTTTGGAATGCTCCTTTTCTTGATAAAGGAATATATAGTGTTTTGGGGGGAATGTCCACAGCTGGCAGTCTCACAAAATGGTTCCGAGATAATTTTGCTATGGAAAAGGAGATAGAACAAGAAAACACTTATGAAATTTTGATGAAGCTTGCAGAAAAATCTCCTCCTGGTGCGAAAGGTCTTATTTTATTGCCTTATTTTGAAGGCGAACGCACCCCAATTCATGATCCTCAAGCGAAGGGAGTGCTGTTTGGTCTTAACCTGCAGCATACTCGATCTGATATTTACCGTGCAATATTAGAAGGAGTTGGATTTGGAATTTATCATAATCTTGAAGTTCTATCAGAGGAAATGATAGAGCCACAAAATATCCTAGTGACCGGAGGGGGCACGAAAAATAAATTGTGGATGCAAATTGTTTCTGATATTCTAAACAAAGAAATTGTTATTCCTGATACGAAGACGGGTGCAAGTTATGGTGATGCTTTTATGGCAGGTGTAGGTTCAGGTTTATTTCACAACTTAACCGATATACATTTATGGATTAAAAATAAGCAAGTTATTCAGCCAGATCCAAAAGCACATGAGAAATATCTATCAAGTTATCATATCTTTCGTTCTTTATATAAAGTAACAAAAACGCTTATGCACAAAATTTAAACAATTCTACATTGATATAAGATCCCTTATGTGTATCCTTCCTCCAGTTTAGTTCGTAAATAACCCGTATTACCCCTTCCCTTCCTTCCATTATGCGAATAGTCCTCCTACTCAAAACTTTTTCATAAAAATTCTTGTCTAATTTATAATGTACTTCCAATACCCTTTCTTTATCCTTGACAGGATCCTCTTATCGAGGATCCTTTTGTGATATAATGGGTTTATCAATCTTCTCTACCCTCTTTGCTAATTTTAAAGAGGCCCATCGGTAACTCGATGGGTACTTTTCCAATCGAGGAGTGGTTGTATGGCCAAAGTTTACGATATAAACTCTTTTGAATCTCATCTTATCTCAAGGGGACTTGCAAAAAATTCTATTATTGCTTTTGTCTCAGATGTAAAGCAATTTCTTGATTCCAATCTTGATCCAGAAAGTTTTCTTGAAGATCTAAAGAGGAAAGGGTGCACTAACTCTACTTTGATGAGGAAGCGTGCTTCTTTGATAAACTACTACA
>Ga0078972_1017300_pt1 | contig 10384 bp, 13 predicted proteins | sample YelNatPaOPGAMG01_FD_67568 | JGI IMG/M metagenome (GOLD analysis project Ga0078972, IMG submission 67568) | Hot spring thermophilic microbial communities from Obsidian Pool, Yellowstone National Park, USA - OP-RAMG-01 (SPADES assembly) (version 2) | ecosystem: Environmental > Aquatic > Thermal...
CTTCGAGTCACACGCAGATGCTTGTCGCAATACCCCGGCGTGGAGAGCAAAGCTGAACATCCTGGGTACCGACACGGGGTCGGAGCGGCACTCGCCATGACGATCAAAACCCCTGCAGAAATAACTTGATTGGTTCTGGAAATGAAGCGTTCATGTCACCGTCATCAACAACAACGGAGCGCCGACATGAAAGCCCAAGCCATCAACCAGATTCTCGAAAACATCGCCAAGCAGCACCTTTTTGTAGAAACCCTCGAAACCCGTCACAGCGACCGACTGGATTTCCATGACGTGTCGGTGTGGGGCATCAAGGCAGCCCTCGAAGCTGCCTACCTCGCAGGCCAGCAATCCCAACAAACCAAATAACCCAAGGAGATCATCATGACCGCAAAAATCCAACTCACTCCGGCCCAGCACGCCATCCTGGCCTATGCCCACAACCACAGCGACGGCAAGATCATCTGGTTCCCCGACAACATCAAGGGCGGTGCTCGCAAAAAAGTGCTCGACGGGATGTTCAACCGCGCGCTCATTACCCCACTGGGCGATGACTGGTTCATCGCCGCCGAGGGCTATGATGCCCTGGGCGTACCGCGCAAAGGGCCAATGACACCGGCAGAACTCGACGCCATCATCACCACAGCCAAACAGCAAGCTGCCCAACAGGTGATCGAGGCCGGGGACGAGAGCAAACTACGTCATCGCGACAACAGCAAGCAGGCGCAGGTAATCGCAATGCTCAAACGTCCCGAAGGTGCCACCATCACGCAAATCATGGATACCACCGGCTGGCAGGCGCACACGGTGCGCGGCACCTTCGCCGGGGCGTTCAAGAAGAAACTCGGGCTCGTCATCGCCTCGGAAAAACCCGAGGGCGGCGAGCGCATCTACCGGATTGCGGGGTGATCGCCATGCAGAAGACCTATCGGATCGCCTGACTGCAAACCGCCAAAGGGTCTGCACACACCGCAGGCCCTCTTCTTCGGTCCAATGGCACGGTGGCCGTTTTGTCGATTTCCGACCATGAAATCGGCCTGAAACCGCGCCAGCATTGGCTGGAATAGGGGTGACCGTTTTCGGTTCGGAGGGTGTGAATTCAACTCCCGCCCTTGGCCGGGTGCAAACCGCAAACCCTGCAAACCTCGGTTTGCACTCTGACGGTAGCGCAATGCCGCGCTCGCGCCCCCCGCATGGGAATATCGCCAGGAAGGACCCATCAGGTTTCAGGCTCCTGCATCCAGGCTGGAATATCTCGCTGGCCATGCAGGATGCGCCAGACATTGACGTGGTCGTCGCGTTCGACATAGAACGCCAGATAGGGATACCGTTTCAGCGGCCAGCAACGCAGGCCAGGCAGATTCAGTTCGTGCGCGTAGCGCGGTGAGCCGGTGGCCGGGTGTCGTCCAATGTGCGCAAAGGCCTGCTCGATGGCGTCGACAAACCCCATTGCTGCCTGCTCCGAACCTTCGGCGAGGTAGTAGGCAATGGCATCCTCGATGTCCCGCCGTGCCAGAGCACGTGGAACGACCGGGCGGACCTTCATCCCCGGCGACCGGGCGTGGCGGCTTGGCGAACCTTCTTGCGCAGATCCTCGAAATACGCGGCATCGACAGCGGTGGTCGGCGCGGAAGCTGCCCCGGCCAGCAATAGCTCACGGAGATGAAGCCGATCCTGATCCTTGCGGATCAGTTCTCGAACGTACTCGCTGCTCGTGCCGTAACCGCGCTGGCTGACCTGTTCGTCCACGAAGGACTTCAGGGTGTCGGGGAGAGAAATGTTCATCGTGCTCATGGCGGTAGCCTAGTCGCTTTGGCAAAAATTGGCAAGATGGTGATACGAGAGTGCGATACCCTCTTTCCCGCCGACCACAACAATAGAGACCGACCGTCACCATCATCACAATCGTCACCGACGGCGTGATGGTCGTGATAGTCGTGACGATGCTCGCCTATTGTTTACGTCGGCATGGAGGAGATGTCCCGTCTCCGGTAAGATTTCCATACTGGAACTCACCACCGATGAACTGGCCGAACAACACCTGCGATCCGATCTGGGAACATGCCGACTGGCTGCCGCCAGAGTACATCCTCGACCGCTGGTGCCAGCAAGATGCACGGTGCCGATACGCCAAGCAACAAGCACTGCTCTCTGCCTGCGAACGGGGCGAGGTCTACTACCGGCGCAGCGACGGCAAGACCTTCGACGACCCGATACACGAACTATCAGCACGCGGCATCCTGCTGATCGACCGCGACAGCTTCGTTGCCTGGGCCACAGCGGTGGATGGCCAAAGCCCATTGCCAGCGCGCCCGCCCGCGCAGCCACCCTATCCCGGATGGGCACCGCCTGGCGCTTACCGGTTTGATGAAGAACAGTGGAACTGGGTGCCCGTCACGCCACCTGTCAGGTCAATCCCTCCAGCCCAGCCTGCCAATACACCGCCGCCCCCCTTTGATCCGCCAAAGTGGGTGAAGGAAATGTATGCCGCCGAGGCAGGAGCCACCGCATCCATCGATACATCCCCATCGGAGTCAGCGCCTGAGGAGATCGTTGAGGTGGCAGACGAGAAACCCAGCTACGACACCTACCCATCGGAAGCCGAACTGCGCAAGCTCGGCGTGCCCACCGATGAAATCATCGCCGCCTTTCAGGTCGAGCCCAACCGCCACGACAACGAGAAATGGTGGAAGGAGCGTATGGGCAATGTCTCGCGCGCCAACAAATCCCTCGGCGAGGCGCTTGTCCAGAAAGGGCTGCCGAATCGCGGGGCCGAGCGCTACCCCTCGTGGTGGCGTCCCGATCTGGTTGCTCGCTGGCTGATCGATGCCGGACACATGTCCGTTATTCGGGTAGCGCCCATCCTGCGCAAGGAGTTCCCGGTCTGGGCCAAACTGTTCGACGAACAGTAGGCCCTGCCGTAGTCCCACCGTATTTGCGGTGGGGGCGAGAACTGATTTCCCCACCGTAAAACTCCCCTGAAACCTGCGCCGTTACTGGATCGCCCGCCGTAGGGCCTTCCTACGGCAGGACTCGGCCTGCCAACCTCCATCGCATTCCAACGCGAAACAGGAGGTTCATCCGATGTCCAAAACGATCCAGCCCCGGCTGATAGTGCTGCGCCGCCGCCAGGTCGAGGCACGCACCGGGCTTGGCCGCAGCTCGATCTACGCCCTGATTGCCGACGGGCAATTCCCAGCACCGATCCGCCTGTCCACTAATACGGTCGGCTGGCTGGAGCACGAGATCGACGGCTGGATTGCCGAGCGCACCAAGGCATCGAGGACGGTGCCGGCGTGATGGTTGATACCACCCTTTCTCCGGCCCGGTCAGTAGACAGCGACCATCACGATCATCACCACCGTCACCTCGGTGACGTTCGTGAGGGTGGTGACGATGCCGCGCTATTGTTGCAGTCGGCGGCAGAGGGCATGCCGAGCGGCGATGCGACCGTCACCGACGACCCCGTCTCCATCATCGAAGCGGCCATCGAGCGCCTGCGCGATGACGTCGGCGCCATCGTCGAACCCGCCGTGGTCGCCGCCTTCACCATCCTGCGCGCTACCGATCTGCCCAACTATCTGCGCCTGCGGCACAAGGCCAAGGAAGCCAACAAGGGTTGCCTGGTCACCGAACTCGACAAGGCTGTCCAGCAGTCGCTGCCGGGCGGCGGTGACGAACCCTCGGCGCTCGACGAACTGGTCGCCTTGGCCCGCGCCCAATGCCAACTCAAGCATGATGCCGACCGCCATGCCGTCGCCGTGATTCCGATGGCCGGTCGGCAGGAGGTCTGGCGCGTCTATTCCAGCGGCTTCGAGGAATGGCTGCGCAGCGCCTACTGGCGGGCCAAGGGAGCCGGCGTTCCCGAAACCACGATGAAATCGGCACTGGCGACCATTGCCGCCGCCGGCATCAATGATGGCCAGCAGATCGACCTCCACGTCCGGGCCGCCAAGGATGACGCAGGCTATCTGATCGACCTCTGCGACGAGCAGTGGCGCGCCGTGCTGGTCACACCGACTGGCTGGCAGGTGCTCGACCACTCGCCAGCCTACTTCACCCGCACCCAGTCGATGCGCCCCTTGCCCGAGCCACAGCGTGGCGGTGACATCGGTTTGCTCTGGCAGCACACCAATATCCCGGCCGGTCGTCGCGTGATGGTGCTGACCTGGCTGCTCGACAGCTTCCGGCCTGACACGCCGTTTCCGGTGCTGGAATTGGTCGGTGAGCAGGGCTCGGCCAAGTCCACTACCCAAGCCGTGCTACGCAGTCTGGTCGATCCCAACAAGGTGATGCTGCGCGGTCGCCCCAAGACCGTGGAAGACATCTTCGTCGCCGCTGCCAACAACTGGCTGGTCAGCTACGAGAACCTTTCCGGCCTGACTGCCGAACAGCAGGACGCCTTCTGCACCTTGGCCACCGGTGGCGGCTTCGCCTCGCGTCAGCTCTACACCAATGGTGAAGAGCACATCATGGAAACCAAGCGGCCGGTGGTGCTGAACGGCATCGCCGTGGTCGCCACGCGCCCTGATCTGATCGACCGGGTGATCCATGTCGATATGCCGACCATCCCGCCCGAGGAGAGGCGCGACGATGCCGACACCTCGGCGGCCTGGGAGCGGGATCGTCCCTACATATTCGGCGCGCTGCTGGATCTCTTTGCCGATGCGTTGCGCATCCTGCCGAAGGTCGTGCTCGCCCACAAGCAGCGCATGGCCGACTACGAGCGCTTGGGTGAGGCAGTCGCCCGTGCCCTCGGCTTCGAGGCCGGCGAATTCCAGCGCCAGTACGCGGAACTGGTCCGCGCCGGTATCGACCGCGCCCTGGAGAGCAACGCTGTCGCGCAGGTGCTCGACAAGTACTTCGAAGAGCGCATCTCGCCGTGGAACTGGCAAGGCACCGCCGGCCAGCTCTACGACCTGCTCAACAACCAGATCATCCCGGATCGCAGCACCTGGCCGAAATCACCCAAGGGACTGGCCGACCAGCTGCGTCGCATCGCCCCGGCCTACCGCGCCAAGGGCATCGAGATCAGCCATCTCGGCCACAGCCGGGAGGGGGCGCTGTGGCGCATTGCCCCGATTCGTTCTTCTAACGCCACGCCGCCCGGCGTCGAGGGTGGCATTCGTTATGGAGCTCATCGTGAATAACTCACCGTCCATCCCCATGAACCTGCATCGGTGCAGCAGGAGCGGCTGCTGGCCGAGACGTTGCCACCCATTCCAGTGCGACAGTCGTCGCCTGCCATCGAGCCTGCCGTGACGATGGTGAGCGTCAAGGTCGAGGACTGGGATGGCGGGCCGGTTGCCCGACCTACCGCGCCGATGATGATCCGCCGGTCACGACGCATCGTGGGACACGTGCCCTGGCAATGGCGGCTGATCGTCGCCGGCATCCGCCTGACCCGGATCGTGCGCAAGTCGGCCAAACAGCAGATGAAGCAGTTCAACAAGCTGCAGCGCCAGATGATTCGACGGGTCCTTCCTCGCCACAAAGCCATGCGGGGGGCACGCGCCCGCTGATCCGCTACCGACAGACCACGAAACGAGGTTACCAGGGTTACCAGTTACCACCCTGGTTACCACCCCCCGGCAACCCCCATTCCCAACATTGAAGGAGATCAAATGAACACCACGACGATCAACAATACCACCACCGCCTCTCTGCCCATCGAGCGGCTGGCCCACTACAACCCGGAAGTCGAGCAGCGCGTGCAGGGCTGGCTCGCCAGCGGACAGTTGCTGGCCTGGATTCCCATCCTCAGCCAGGAGAACTTCCCGGACGTGCCGCCGCAAATCCTGCTGTTCGCCGATCGGCATCAGGAGGCCATGCGCTGGCCCATCCACCGCCCGGAGGACTTGCTGGACCTGCCGGAGGGCATCACCGGCTGGTTGCTGCCGGCCGACGCAGAAGATACCGACGTGGCCTGCGGCGTATGGAACGGCGAGGTGTACATCCTGGGGGTGAAGGACAAGCGCACCGGGCGAGCGCAGACCTTGCTGGGCGAGCGCGTCGAGGTGGCGACAGGGCAGGCCGATGACCCTGAACAGAGCGCGGTTTGACTTGGCTTCTGGTCGCCACAGCGCCTTCATACAACTCCCTTATCACCAGGAGCTTGCAATGACCCGATCAACCTCACCCTCGTCCAGCATCGCCGCCCAGTTGGCGGCCCTGCCCACGCTGCCGATGAAGGATTTGTGGGCGCTATGGGACGCCTACTTCCCGCGCCGGCCTGGCACCTGGAACCGCGACTACGTCGCCTCCCGCGTCGCCTACAAGATTCAGGAGGCCGCGTATGGCGGCGTCGATCCCGACATCCGGCGGCGGCTGGCGCGCCTTGGTGAATCGCAGTCGGCCTTCGGCAAGCGGCGGTCGGAAGTGCATCTGATGCCGGGCACCGTCTTGCTGCGCGAGTACGAATCCAACGAGTACCGCGTCACGGTCACGCCGGAGGGCTTCTACGATCTCAACGGCAAGGTGTTCAAGAGCCTGTCGGCGGTGGCGCGGTACATTACCGGCGTCAATTGGTCGGGACCGGCGTTCTTCGGCGTGAAGCAGAATGCAGGGAAGAAAGGCGGCAAGAAATGAAGGCGCCGATAGTTCGCAAGCGTTGCGCGGTGTATTGCCGCGTCTCCACCGATGAGCGCCTCGACCAGACGTTCAATTCCATCGATGCCCAACGAGAAGCGGGGCAGGCCTTCATCGCCAGCCAGCGCACCGAGGGCTGGATTCCGGTGGTCGACGACTACGACGATGGCGGATTCTCCGGCGGCAATATGGATCGGCCGGCACTGAAGCGCCTGCTCGCCGACATCGAGGCTGGCAAGATCGATATCGTGGTGGTGTACAAGATCGACCGCCTCACCCGGAGTCTCACCGACTTCGCCAAGATGGTCGAGTTGTTCGATCAGCACGGCGTGAGCTTCAGCGCCGTCACGCAGCAGATCAACTCGGCGACATCGATGGGCCGGTTGATGCTGAACATCCTGCTTTCGTTTGCGCAGTTCGAGCGGGAAGTCACTGGGGAGCGCATCCGAGACAAGATCGCCGCCAGCAAGGCCAAGGGGATGTGGATGGGCGGGACACCGCCGCTCGGGTACGACGTCAGCCATCGGCAACTGGTGATCAACGAGGCCGAGGCCAGGATCGTGCGCGGCATCTGGCGGCGGTTCGTGGAACTGAAATCCACGACTGAACTCGCCCGCGAGTTGAATCGCCAGGGCATCACCACGAAAGCCTGGACAACCCAGGACGGCACCTTCCGCCCCGGGCGACCGATCACCAAGCAGAACCTCTACAAGATGCTGAGGAATCCCCTCTACATCGGCGTGATCCGGCACAAGGGCAAGGACTACCCCGGCGCGCATCCGGCCATCATCGATGCCGAATTGTGGAAACAGGCCCAGGCAGTTCTGGCCGAGGATTCCCGGTTACGGGCCTCGCAAACGATGACCCGGCACAACGACGAGGCCATTCTGCGCGGCCTGCTGTTTGCACCCGATGGTGACCGGATGCTGCCGACGGCGACGAAGAAGAAGTCGGGCAAGCGCTACCGCTACTACCTGCCCTATTCGGACAAGAAGTTCGGGCGCGGCACCCACCCCTTCGGCATCGTGCCGGCCGAGCCGATCGAGGGCCTGGTGCTAGAGCAGGTCAAGTCGGCATTGCAGGCGCCGGAGATGATTCAGGCGGTGTGGGATGAGGTGCAGAAACTGGATGCCACGGTATCAGAGCCCGCCGTGGTGCTGGCGATGCGCAATCTGTCGGTGGTGTGGAACGAGATGTTCCCGGAGGAACGCTGCCGGCTGGTGCGGCTACTGATTGCCCGGGTGCAACTCAAGGATGATGGCATCGACATCGAATGGCAGCCGGCGGGGTGGTCGGCGTTGATGGCGGAACTGGCGCCGAACAGCATCGGGGCGGAATTGCGGGAAAACGAGCAAAGCGAAGTTTCGGCGCAGGCTAACGTGAGCAGGGCGAACGTTAAGCGAAGCGGCCGAAGCCAAATGGAGGCGATGGCATGAGAGGGATGGAGCAGATCGGACAGGCCGAATCGAAAACCCTGAAACTGGAACAGGGCATCAAGCTGATGACGTTCATCCCGGTGCGCTTCGTCAGGCACAAGGCGCGGAAGGTGGTGGTCGAACCGACGACGCCGGGACGGATGGCGTCACGGAAGACTCCGGGACAAGGGGCGGTGTGCGACGACACGCTGATGCGGGCATTGGCGCGAGGATTCTTCTGGCAGGAGTTGTTGGACTCCGGGCGGGTTTCCAGTATCGCCGAGATTGCCAAGCACGAGGGGGTGGAGAAGGTGCGGGTGCAGAAGATGCTGCGACTCGCCCGGCTGGCGCCCGATGTGGTCGAGGACATCGCCCGAGGGCAACAGGCGGTCGGGGTGTCGCTGGAGTTCTTCATGCGCAACCCGATGCCGGATGACTGGAATGCACAGCGGGACGTGATCGGTGGGCTGGCCAGCTGATCGTGGAGCACGTTCGAAACCCGACCGCCATGCGTTGTGAGGTGCAAACCGCCGCCCGGAAACCCGCGTGGTTGCGTGGGGTCATGCGCAGGCCGACCTGCGCACAAACTGAGAAAAGAGAGGAATTCGGGTGGCCGGCAGGCCAAAATCGACGCCAGTTAGCGATCAGCGAAATTCGCACCGCCCGCGAAACCCCGCCACTGCTGGCCCTTCGCGGGCGTGAAAAAGCCCGGAGCATGTCCGGGCTTTGGAGTGGTGGTGGTGCGTAGTTTACTACCGAACTACGCGCTATTGGGGCCAATGAGCACTGCTGAGGGTTTCTGCGGCAACGTGCTCACGCTCCCTCGATCACCCGTGCTACATCACCGTGACACTCGGCACACTTACCTACCAGCAGCAGGTCGCCACCCTTGATGGTTCCGGTGAAATTGGTGATCGTGACTTCGTGTCGGCATTGCCCGCACCAGACATTGGCCAGCAGGCGCTGGCGGATTTCTGCTGGGATGGATTCCCAGCGCTGGCGGGCTTGGCGGGTGAAATTGGGAAGCGACTCAACGGCCATGGCTCATTCCTTCGATTTTTAGCCTACGCCGCCACCGGGATGCGAATCCAGCCAGCGCTGCCCAATGGCAGTCAGGCGGTAGCGCTGGTTGCGGCTAGTCGGTTTGTCAGGCAGTGTCATCTCGATCACTCTTATTTCCAGAGCCGGCTTGAGGTAGGCCGTACGGAAGTGCTCCTCTCCTTTCAGACCAAGCGCAAACTGGATTTGCTGCCGAGTCATCTCGCCAACCACGGCGCGCAACAGGCGTTCGACTTCCCCTGTGACTTCCCCTGTGACTTCCCCTGTGACTTCCCCTGTGACTTCCCCCCCACCCACTGTCGGGACAAGGGACAAGGGATGACGCGGAAGCCTGATCACGAACGAGAGGCGGTCGTCGTCCGTCTCGAACAGCGGCGCGGGTGAGCCGTTGGCCGCCATTTCCTTCAGGATTTTCGGGATGCCGGTGGAGCGCCCTTCGGTCATCTCCAGTTCCTTGAGGAACTCCCCAATCCGCCGGTTGCGGTAGCGGCGGCTGACGATACGCCCCGCCTGAAAGTCCTCCAGCCGGATCGACCGATCCGGGCCGGGGAAGCTCAAGATGACCAGTTCTTCGTTACTGATGCGCACCTCGATGGGCTCGCGCTCTTCATACGACCGGTGGTAGACCGCATTGACCAAGGCTTCCTCGATGGCGGCGTAGGGGAAGTTCCAGACCCGCGTGGCCTCGGCGCGGTCGGGATGCTTGATGACCGTCTCGCGTAGGAAGTTGCGTTGGATGTAGCTCAAGGCCTCGCGCGTCATCCGCGCCAGCGGCCCCTTGAAAATCTTTTCCTCAAAACGATCCCCGCCTGCGCCTTCGGGAAACCAGACCACATCGATCTGCACGCCGGGGAAAAATCGCTCCGGCGTCTCATTGAAAAACAGCAAACCCACATTCTTCGGCCACGGCGACTCGGTGGGCCCGCCTGCCACGTTCATCTGTCGAGCCAGTGCCTCGACCGATAATCCGGGCGCGTCCGCCGCCAATGCGCTATCCACCTCCTGCAAAAATGCCTGCATCAGCGGTTTGGACAGATCGTCGATCCGTGCCGACTGGTTGTAGCGGTCATCAAACGGCACCTTGGCGGCAAGACTCAACAATTCCTGCTCGGTGTCGCCCTTGGCCTCCACCGTGCTGCTATAGCGGCGGATGTAATAGCGCCAGACCTTGTGTTTGGCCGTCACCGACTCCGGTGCCTTGTAGGGACGGTTCTGGCCGCCCGGCGCCCACAGCACGATCAGTTTGCGCCCCTCGACTTCCTCAACACTCAACACCGGAAAATACGGAGGCTGAATCAACTGGCAGTGCGCCAGCAGTTCACGTT
>Ga0078972_1017303_pt1 | contig 10383 bp, 8 predicted proteins | sample YelNatPaOPGAMG01_FD_67568 | JGI IMG/M metagenome (GOLD analysis project Ga0078972, IMG submission 67568) | Hot spring thermophilic microbial communities from Obsidian Pool, Yellowstone National Park, USA - OP-RAMG-01 (SPADES assembly) (version 2) | ecosystem: Environmental > Aquatic > Thermal...
CATACAGAACTCCATCGATCCGATAACGCACGCGTAAATTTTCTTTAACCGGCTCTATATGAATATCGGAGGCGCGCTTTTTAAGCGCTGAGGTAAGCATCAGATCTACTAACTGAACTATCGGCGGCCTTTGGCTTTCCTTTACTGCCTCAGAAAGTTCAATGGTCTCTGTTTTTAAAAGTTCCGAAGTCTCAACTGATTCTAAAGATACTTCCTCATCTAAAAATATCTCCCCTTTAGATAAATCCTTCTTGTAGTAAGTATCTAATGCTTTTTCTATCTCTTCCTGTGGCGAAAGAACGATATCGATGTTATAGCCGGTAAGTATCCGCAAATCATCCAATACAAATATATCCAAGGGGTCAGAAATAGCTACAGTAATATTATTACCCATCCGGGAGATAGGAATAATATTATAGCGCCTGGCTAGCTCTTCAGGAATAAGGCTAATTATTTCAGCACTTAACTTATACTTATTGATATGTAAAATAGGGATGTAGAGTTTCTGGGAAAGCAAAGATAAAAGTTGGTCTTCATTGATGAGCTTTTTCTCTAAGAGTATTTTTTTTAAAGGGAGTTTGGTTTTCTCCTGAAGCAGCAAAGCCTCTTGGAGTTGGTCCTTGCTGATCTGTTTGCTTTCTAAAAGGACCTGGATAAGTTCTTCTTTTAATGTAGCCATAGTTTATTATTCATCAGCAGGGGTATTTCTTAAAACCTCATCGATACTGGTAATTCCTTGGCACGCTAAATTCATCGCATTTTGTCTTAAAGTAATCATCCCCTCACTACAAGCTCTCTTTTTAATAATATGTTCCTGACTGCGGTTAAGAATAAGCTCTTTTATCCCCAAACTTAAAGTCAAGACCTCCGCTATGCCAATCCTTCCTAAATAACCGGTATTAAAACACATTTTACATCCCTTTGGCCGATATAACACTTGCTCCTTAGATAAGTTTATCTTTAATTCTTTAGCTAACTCCTGCTTTAATGTATAACTTTCCTTACAATTATTGCAGAGTTTGCGTAAAAGCCTCTGGGCTACTACACAGATCAAGGAAGCACAGATAAGATAAGGTTCTGTCCCCATATTTAAAAGCCTGGCCACTGCACCCGAAGCAGTGGTAGTATGCAATGTAGAAAGCACAAGATGGCCAGTTAATGCGCTTTTTATGGCGATATCTACTGTCTCTAAGTCTCTAATTTCCCCTACCATAATTATATTGGGGTCCTGCCTTAATATCGCTCTTAAAGCAGAAGCAAAAGTAAGACCTATCTGGGGATTTACCGTAACCTGATTTATCCCTTCCAACTGATACTCTACAGGATCTTCTACGGTGACAATATTCTTCTGGGGAGAATCAATATACTTTAATATAGAATAAAGCGTGGTGGTTTTTCCGCTTCCCGTAGGACCACAAACAAGAATCATTCCATGAGGATAAAGAGCGGATTTTTTTATCACGGAAATACTATATTCATCAAATCCTAGTTTATCTATATCCAGTATCCCTATAGATTTATCCAGAATTCTTATCGCCACCTTCTCTCCCGTATTGGAAGGCAGAATAGAGACACGGAAATCTACTTCTCTTTTTTCTAAATTTAACTTAAAACGGCCTTCCTGAGGCAGTCTATGTTCTGAAATATCCAGATTAGCCATTACCTTTATCCGCGAAACTATCAAAGGATGCATACTCTTAGGAGGCGATTCCTGTTCCTGCAAAACCCCATCGATGCGAAAACGCACCCTTAAGGCATCCCTCTCAGGCTCAATAAGGACATCCGATGCTCTTTTTTTAACTGCGCTATCCAGAATAAAATTAGTAACCTTTATTACTTTTACCTGATGCACAGAACGACTTAATTCTTCCGAAGAAGGCAAATCCTCTTTCTCTTCCTGAATAAATTCAAATGATGTATCCGTTATCTCTTTTAATATATTGTCTACAAAACCCAAAGTTGTATCAGGATATACATCTTTAATGGTATCCAGGATATCTTTTTCCTCAGAGATGATAGGATTTATTTTATAGCCGGTTAATGCTTGAATATGGTCTATAGCAAAGATATTCAAGGGATCTGCCATCGCTACGGTGAGTGTATCACCCATTCGGGAAAGGACAATAATCTGATAATGACGGGCGAGATCTTGAGGAATAATATTGGCCACTTCCGGTTCAATCTTGTATCTTTTTAGGTCAATCACCGGAAGTTTTAATTCTTCACTTAAAACCATCTTAAGGTCACTTCTCTTAATAAAATTTAACTCTACCAGCACATCACTGAGTCTTCCCCCTTTTTGTTTTTGAACCTCCAAGGCAGAACGCAACTGTTCCTCATTTAGAAGTTGCTTATCAATAAGTAAACGGATGAGACGTTCCTTTAAAGAAAGCATATTTATTCTTTATAATACTTATCTATTGCTCTTTTAATATCCGAAGAGGTAGAAACAAAAGTCTGAACATTACAACCCGTAAGAATCTCTACATCTTCTATCGCCTGAGTATTTAAAGGATTAGACATCGCCAAGGTTATATTGTTGCCTATCTTATCTATAGGAATCAATATATACTGCTTTGCTACCCTTAAGGGAATTAATTTTATAATCTCAGGGTTTATCTCATAATTATTTAAAGGTAGATACGGAAATCCATACTGAGCAGTAAGCGCCTGAGCAATATCTTCTTCTTTAGCAAATCCTAACTCTACCAGAATCTCACCTATAAGCCCGCCACGCTCTCGCTGCACCGCTACTGCTTTATCCAATTGCTCTTGGGTAATAATTTTTCTTTCCAAGAGAAGCTCTCCCAGTTGTTTATGGATAACCCTTCTTAAAATCATTACCATAGTTAAATCTCCTAAGTTAACCTAATTATATTTATTATTGGCAAGTGTTTAAAATCCCTTCTGCTTTATTAATTAGCTCCTCTGCAGTTATGCCATCTAAAGGATTTTCGCTCACTGCCTCAGTTAAGGTAACTCTTTTTTCGGGTTCTTCTTCTGTAAAGGCAAATTCTATTTTTTTACGGATATATTCTGCGCATTCAATACTCTGACGCTTATTCTTTTCTACCAGTATTACTGCAAAGGTATAATCCCCAAAACGACCTACATAATCTACTTCCGAGACAGAGCTTTCTATTAATCTGGCGACCTTTCTTAAGATATCCTCGGCAAATCTTACTCCAAAGCGCTCATAAAGGGTTTTAAAGCCATTTATCCTAAACAGGATAAGACCACAGGGACGCTGATAAAGCATCCCCCTTTTTATCTCTTCCTGCAGTCGCCAGCGGATAAAGCGTTCGTTGTAAAGTGCGGTAAGCGAATCTTTAATCTCTAGTTTATCCAGACGGTTCAGTAGTCTATTTGTGTCTATAATTATAGAGATATTTCTGGCAAAGACCTCCATTAATTCTATATCCTCATCCTTATAAACAAAATCCTTTTGGTTATTGCCTATCCCTAAAAAACCTAAAAATTGATTACGGGAATACAGGGGGAAAAATAAAGCATTTTTTATCTTAAAACAATTAAAAAATTCCTGGATTATCTCTTCAGAAAAATCACTTTTACGGTCAACCAAAATAACTGAATGTTCTTTTATACTGCGTTCAAATATCTGTTTTATATTTTGTGTAAGTTCTAATTTTATATTTACATAACTGGGCGTATCCAGACCACTTACTGATCTTATATAAAGCTCGTCTTTCTCTTCTTGTTTAAGCAAAAGATACGCTACAGAAGAATTCATTACCTGATATAGTCTTTCCAGTGCTATTTTAAGGATAGACCCCATATCCTTGCCCGAGGAAACAAGAGAATTTATCTGGAGTAAAGAAGATAAAAATAAACTCTGACGCTGAATTTTAAGATTATATTCGGCAGTCTTCTGGCTATAAAGATCCAGTTGTTGCATATCCTGGCGAATCTTTAATTGCAAGGAATTTACTGCCTCTGCCAGTTCTCTGATCTCATCTTCTTCTACTGAACTGATATATTTATCCAGGTTTCCGGAAGCAATTGATTTTGCCTCAGAACTTATATGAATAAACCTTCTGGTGATATCATAAATAAGCAGAAAACCAGCCAAACCAATAAAAAATCCTAAGAATATCAGAATCAATAAGTTGAAATTCCATTTATAAATAGGGATAAAATAATTAGAGATAATAAATATGCTGATTAAAAGGGGTATAATCAGTATAAGATAAAAGGCAATCCTCAATTTATATTTTAGCCCAAAGCATATAAGAGAAATGGATTTATTCTTTCTCATCCTTTTTCTCCTTTTTTTTAAAAATTATACAACCCAGAAGATAAGAAATCAATATTTATTTTAGTATTTTAAGGAAATAAAAAGGAAAGACCTAATCTTTATGGTGTGCGAGGGTCATCTCTAAAAATGTGCGCAATCTACGGGAACGCGTAGGGTGCCTGAGTTTCTTTAATGCCTTTGCTTCTATCTGGCGTACACGCTCACGGGTGACCTTAAAGATATTACCTACCTCTTCCAAAGTGCGGGGACAACCATCCTCTATACCAAACCTTAATACTAAAATCTTTTTTTCTCTTTCGGTTAAGGAATTAAGCGCAGTTCTCATTTCTTCTTTAAGCATAGCATGCACGGTTGCATTTGCGGGAGAGACAGTTTTTTTGTCTTCGATAAAATCACCAAAATGAGTATCCCCCTCATCTCCAATGGGCATCTGCAGAGAAATTGGTTCCTGGGCGATCTTAAGAATAGATTTTATCTTCTCCTGGGGCATACGCATCCTCTTTGCCAGTTCTTCAGGTGTAGGCTCACGACCATACTCCTGCACAAACATCCGCATAATCCGGGAAATTTTATTTATAGTCTCCGTCATATGTACGGGAATTCTTATGGTTCTGGCTTGATCCGCGATAGAGCGGGTAATCGCTTGTCTTATCCACCAAGTAGCATAGGTAGAAAATTTATAACCCCGGCGGTATTCAAACTTTTCCACCGCCCGCATTAAGCCTATATTTCCCTCCTGAATTAAATCCAAGAAAGATAGACCTCGGTTGTTGTATTTTTTGGCAATACTTACGACCAGTCTTAAATTTGCCTCAACCAGATTTTTTTTGGCACGGTTGAACCTTGCCTGATATATCTTGATTAACCTAAAACGCTGCTTCAATCCTTTATAAGGCTCACCGAGTTTTCTTAATATCGCCTTTTTCCTTTGAAGCAGAGCTTTTCTTTTTTTTCCATATGTGCCTTTTAGTTTAGAATCGATTTGTTCTATCTCCCTAAGTAATTGCTCCATCTCTTTAACTATGCCTTCGTATACGGAGGTGACAAATCTAAAACCCAAAAGCAATTCTACTATATTTCTTCTACGACTCTTTTTTATCCGCCGGATAATACTCTTTATTCGCTTTATCATATGGTTGCTTCTTAAACTGAAATCTTCCTTTAAGATATCCTCTGGATTCAACTTACCTTCTACAATCCCTTGGGCAATATTTAAAGACTGTTTACGGGCAAAAATAGTCTCCAATAACATCCGTTTAAACTTATCCTCTGCCTCTTCGATTCTTCTGGCTAAAATAATCTCATCATCCCTGGAAAGTAAAGATATAGAGCCCATCTGTTTAAGATACATCTTTACCGGATCATCCAGAGGCGTAAACCTCACCGCTAAAACGCCGGTTTCCTCAAGAGATTGCTGTTTAGTAATCTCGGTGATCTTTTTATTTATCTCATCACTATCCACAATCTGTATATCCTCATTTCCCAAAAGTTCAAAAACCTCATCCATCTGTTCAGCAGAGATCACCTCTTCCGGCAAAAGATCATTAAGTTCATCGTAAGTGAGATAACCTTTCTGTTTGCCTAAAGTAATTATTCTTTTGATATCCTTATTTAACAAGGAGTATCCTTCCATCTATATCACCTCTTCTTTTTTATTAAGCGTGGTTTTAGTGAGACGGCAGAATTCCTGTATCAAAAAATTCAGGCGCTCTGTATCACCCATACGCTGGGCTAATTTTATCTCTCGGTGCAGATTTTCTCTTTCCTGTTTGATTCTTCTCTCTCTCAGTCGCTGGATACAATCATCGATGATTCTATCCTTATCCTCAACATTTATCTCCGGAGAAAAACTCAACTCGCAGACGATCGGCATTATCTCATCCTGGTTAAAATAATTCAGGATGTTATTTACCATAACGGGCTTGCCTTGAGAAACCAAATCAAATAAAACTGAAACAATTTGAGCGGTCTTCTCATTCTGGAAATCCGCAGGACTGATTACCTGCATCAGTCTTTTTATAACCTCTTCTTCTTGAAGCATCAATCTTATCAGGAGTTTTTCTGTAGGGTGGATGTCTATATTTGTTTTATTTGCCTGATTAAAGATACTCCTTAAATGAGAGGCGTTATCCTTTATCTTTTTTAACTCTAGCATTAATACTTCTTCTTTTACATCGAGTTGTTCCGATAATATCTTTATATAGGTGGCACGGGATACCGGATGCGTAAATTTATTTATGGTCTCTAACATCTCCGAGGCAATCTTTAATCTTCCCTCAGGAGTCCTTTTATCATACATTGAGTTTAATATTGATAGTTTATAATCAAATAGATTTTTACTGTTGATAAGCAAATTATTTAATTTATCTATCCCATAGGTACGCACATAAAGGTCGGGGTCAAAACCGGAAGGTAGCCCTACCACCTTAACGGTCATATCCTCTTCTAAAAATATATCCAGAGACCTTAGGGTAGCAAGTTGTCCGGCATTATCCCCATCATAGACCATAATCACATTATGAGTATAACGCTTCAGTAACCTTGCCTGCTCATAGGTAAAGGCAGTACCTAAAGAGGCAACCAGATTCTTTAACCCTGATTGAAAAGGAATAATAAAATCAAAATACCCCTCTACCACTATCACACAGTCCTTTTTTATAATCTCATCTTTGGCAAAGTTAAGACCATAGAGATGTTCTCCTTTGGTGTAGATAGGGCTAGAAGGAGAATTGATATATTTTGCCTGTTCTTTATCTAAATCTTCCTCAAACACCCTGGCTCCAAATCCCAAAATACGCGATTTTATATCAAATATAGGAAAGATAAGCCGATTGCGAAAACGGTCAAAATATCCCCCATTTTCTTTGAGTAAAACTAAACCTAATTTCTCTAAAATAGATACGGAAAAATTCTTTTGTCTTAAATAATTCAGAAGCATATCCCACTTTTGAGGTGCAAAACCTATCTTTAATAGTTTCTGTGTAGACTCATTAACTCCCCTTTTTCTTAAATACTGAAGTGCATTATTTCCTGCGGAGGAGCCAAGCATATGGACATAGAAATCTGCGGAAATCTCATTTATTTTATAATATAAAAGAAATGAACTGTCCTTCTGGGTTGCCTGCTCCTTCAATACCACCCCTGCTTTCTTTGCTAAAATCTTTACTGCTTCCGTAAAATCTATGTGCTCATACCGCATTAAGAAACTGAAGGCATTACCACCCGCATTGCAACCAAAGCAATGGTATATCTGCTTCTGGGGACTGACCATAAAAGAAGGGGTTTTCTCCTGATGAAAAGGACATAATGCTTTAAAGTTTCTTCCTGCACGCTTAAGGGGGATATAACTGGAGATTAACTCTACAATATCCACGCGACTTAAAATCTCTTCCAAAATATTCTGTGAATAAGCCATCTTATCTATGCCTTATTCTTCTAAAACCTGAACAGGTAAATATATCCAACTCTTTTTTATTATCTATTTCATCCAAAAGTAGATTAAGCCCTAAGGTATCTGAAGAGATATGTCCGGCAATAATAATATTTAAGTTTTTATCCTTTACTTTTCTAAAATGCTCCTCGCTTAAATGCATACAGATAAGCGTCCGTACCCCTGCTTTATAAAGCCAACCAAAAATATCTTTAGAACCCTCAGTTCCTCCGGTCATCTCCAGCATAATTTTACCTGTAGGTCTTAAAGGACTGCCTAAAAGTATACGCGGACCAACCGATTCTTTTAAAGCCAGTTTATACTCCTCAATTCCCAAAAGTAATTCCATTATATCCGCTATCTTCTTGGGTCTATTTTTTTCTATAAGACGAAAAATAAAATCATAAGCGAGGTTATCCGCTACCGTATGTAAACAAACTAAAGGGATATCTAAAATCCTGGCAGTATCTACAGTGCGCAGGTGGTTTCCAGAAAGTAATTTTCTTTCTACCTCAAAAATCCTCTCCTGCATCAGACCCTGCGCCAGTTCTTTCTTTACTCCCATCTTTTCTAAAAGACTAATTTGGACATTCATTACCTGATAAAGTCTGATAAGCGCCTTTCCTTCGGGATGATGGGAAACTACCAGGTCAAGACCACGATTAGTTTTGCGCAATCTATCTGCTAAAAGTAACTCCGCAGATTCAATATCAATCCCCACCAAAATATTCTTTATTTCTCTTTGAGGATCACCGTATAGAATCTGAGTATCTTCATAGGGATTTTTACCCTTCGATTTTAAAATGAACTCTTTTCCCCGCGGATCATGGAGAACTCCGCAGGCAACTGCCTTTTGGAAAAATTCCTTTAATTTCATTCTAAATCTTCTACTATCTCAGAAACTGCAGGATTGAGTTCCTCTTGAGGCATAAACTTAGAAACAAGACCTTTAAAGATCCCTTTATAAAGAGAGGGTGAAACGAAGAAAATACGTCTTCCCAAATAAGAATGCTTTACGCTTTTTTTAAGATAATTTATTGCTGGGATAGAAAACAAAAACATAAGTAAACTTACTATAATAAATCCCCTAAATAAACCCAAGAGAAAGGAAAGCCATCTATTTAAAACAGAAATCACCTCTACTTTTATCAGTGTTATAAAAACCAGTCTTAAAAACCAGAAAAGAACCGAAGATATTAACCAGAGAATAAAAAAGGCAAGAAAATCCCATAACTCTACACTAATGACTTTTATCTTAAATAATCTGCTCAAGGCATCACCGAGGGTTGTATAGTAATGCAAACTGATAAAAACAGAAAAGATTGCTCCCAGACATTTAAAAAACTCTACAAAAAACCCTCTAGATATAGCGATGTAACATATTCTAAATATTAAAATTATAACTAAAATATCAATCCAATTAAAACTTTTAATTATGGACAAAAACATATATATACTCCTTTTTAAAAACTAAATTTAATAAAGTATAACATATAAAATTTCACTTGTCAAGGTAAGCAGAGTTTCTATAAGTTTATATTTTTAAATATCTTAAACCAAAATGGTCCAGAAATTCTTTAGGAATACTAGAGACAAATTCTACAAATTGATTTTTTGCAGGATGGATGAAACCTAACTTATATGCGTGTAATGCCAAACGGCTGAAGGATTTATCTTTCCCGTATTTTGTATCTCCTAAGATAGGGTGCCCAATAAAGGCAAGATGTACCCTTAACTGGTGGGTTCTACCTGTAAAAGGTATAAGTTTTACCATTGAGGCATGGGGTCTACGAATGATAGTTTTATATTCTGTCTTAGCATACCTACTGGTTTTACCAAAATCCACCCATTGTTTTTTTCTATTATGTTTATCTTTACTAATCGGTAACTCCAAAACATCGCCATCAAATTCTATACAGCCTTTTATTATGGCTATATATTCTTTTTTTACTGAATGTTTGGCAAACTGTTCTGCTAAATTACGATGGGAAGAATCATTCTTGGCAATTACCATTATCCCGGATGTCTCTTTATCCAAACGGTGCACAATCCCCGGTCTTAAAGGATCAACCTGAGACAACTCTTTAAAGTGATAAACCAGAGCATTTACCAAGGTATGATTAGGATTGCCTGCGCCCGGATGCACCACTAAACCCGAAGGTTTATCAATAAGCGCAATATCTTTATCTTCATAGATAATCTTAAGGGGAATATCTTGCGCTGAAATAGATGAATCTTTATTTTCTTCTAATATAACTTTAAAAGTATCAGTTTCTTTTATCTTATAATGGGATTTAAGAAGACTTATATCCGGAGAAATAACTTTTCCTTCTTTAATTAACTTCTGTACGGTATTGCGGGATAAAGAAAGATTATGCTCCGAAAGTTTCTTAAATAAAAACATATCCAGACGCATCCCTTTATCTTGGGCTTGAGGCTCTAAAATAATTTCTCGCATCTTTTTTTATCAACAGAGAATATATAATCAAAATTATCCCTAAACTAATACTGGTATCTGCAAAATTAAAGACCGGCCAGATACGCAAATCTAAAAAGTCCACTACATAACCTAAAAAGACTCGGTCAATTAAATTACCTATGGCTCCGGAAATAATTAAAACAAAAGCGATTTTTAGGTTTCTCTGGGTCCTTACATCTTTAAGCTGTTTGATAATGT
>Ga0078972_1017304_pt1 | contig 10383 bp, 9 predicted proteins | sample YelNatPaOPGAMG01_FD_67568 | JGI IMG/M metagenome (GOLD analysis project Ga0078972, IMG submission 67568) | Hot spring thermophilic microbial communities from Obsidian Pool, Yellowstone National Park, USA - OP-RAMG-01 (SPADES assembly) (version 2) | ecosystem: Environmental > Aquatic > Thermal...
CAGCGTTTTCTACGGTTTTTGGTTCCAAGCTCATGGAAGTTTACCCTTTGCTATTTTCGCCTCATGGCGTAGGCTATTGCAATTACAGCTAGCACAACTGCTATTATGGCAGCGTATGGTTGCGGCTGGAAGTATTGCAAGTATATTCCTATCAAGAATCCAACCCTTGTCATTATTGTGTTTGCGAACAATGCTCCGAAGCCAACCATCATTCCATATACTCCTATTAGGAAGAATGCTCTGTATATCTTATGCACAGATGTTGATTTTCCTTCTGCCTTTGGAAACAGTGTAAATATGAAGTAGGTTAATCCGCCTAAGGTTATTAGGACCATGAGCCAGTTGTTAAAGGTCGTCTGCAAATCTGTGGGTGTCCAAAGGGGCACGATGGCAGCGTTTATCTGCTTTATTATGTTAGCCATTGGAGCTGTTCTTAAAGCTAAGGCTGCGCCTACGGCAACGTTTACGCCTATGCCATATCTTGCAACCCAATAATACTTCTTTGAGTATTTCAGGAAGAATGTAAGTCCTAACAGCAATGGTATTATTAGATGCCAATTTGTCACAATGTCTTTGCCCAGTGGGACGAAGGCAGTTTTGTTTAAGCTATCTAATGAAAGTGCTATGGAGTAGCCTGCTGCTGTTCCAACGAATAAGTGTTCAGCAAAGCGATATAACACGTTGTCTTTGTATACAAAGCTGTAAATCCACACTACTACTACGGCTGCAAGCCAAGCACCCATTACTTCTACTTCGCTCATTTCTTCTCACCCCTCTTAGAGAGCTTTGTGTAGGCAAACACTATGTTTCCCACTATGATGAACACCAGAATGAGTCCATGGGCGAAGCTTTGAGCATCCATTGAAGCGATGCCTAAACCTTTTCTTCCAACAAGAAGTTCGTATTCTGCTGCTGACCTTTGTCCAGTAAGCATGCCGACTGCTTGTCCAGCGTTAACGTATGGTTCAATTGAAGGAGCAATGACGCTGAGTGCTCCAAATAGGAGAGGCGTGTGGTAGGGGGTGTACCACTGGCGGACATACCATCCAAAAGTGTCTGTTCCAGATGATGCAACAATAACTAGCGCATAAGCTGAGGCATCATTAGCTTCAACTATTAAGGGCAAACTTGAAGTTGGATTGCCATAATTATCCGTTGCAACAGTTCCAGTAATACTCTTTGCTAAGGAGGCTACTGCTGACTCTTGACCTGCAATGTATCCCAAGAAAACGTAGTCTTCTCCATACGTCTTACCTTCAAACACGTCAGGAGCTGACGCTTGCAAAAATTGAAACGCAAGTGGACCATAAGTTATCGTTGAAAGGAACACTAGCTTACAATTCTTCTCAAATAACTGTTTCATGAGGGCTATGACTTGCGGCTCCAATTCAGCTCTTGCAGCCACCTCATAGTATATCTCTATAAGAACATGCGAACCAGGCGGAACTTTGCTATCATCTTGTATGTAGTCGTAAACTGCTTTTGTGCGTGATGAAATTCCTATTGGAAGACCAACCGGATAAATTAGAGGAAGTATTATTGCGATGATGAGCAGTGTGTACAATAGCTGCCGTGTGCTTAAGATTTTATCAATTTTTTCTATTGCTGTCATGTCTATTCCCTCCTTCCCATCCAAGTGGTTTCTTTACCCAACAGAAGCCTAAGCCCCAGTATGATGATTCCAAAGCCTAAACCCATAGTAATGGGTCTAAAGGCTGCAGTGTTTGGAACCGTCATTATCCAGTCTCTGATAGGAAGCAAACCACTCCACAGTAATTCCCCTAGGCTTGTATTTCCGAGCATTACAAGAATAGCCACTACCAGTAAGAGAAGTGCTGGTGGGTTTCTAACTCGAAAGGCTCTGTACGAGGCTGAAGCTATGTAAAAGATTAATATTGAATACATTGCGGCATCAGAAGGTGCATAGATGTATGTGTAAAGCCATTGAAAGTTTTGCTGTGTCGGTATTGAAATTCCTGAAGATAGGGCTATAACTGCAAAGGCAACCATTATTACTTCCATAATCATTACTATACCACTAAAGAACACTTGTTTAGGCTCCTTCTTTCGGCTCTGATTTACATGGTACCGTAATATGTCTACGCCTCCAACAATGGCGGCCATAGCTGTTATTACAACAACCCAATCAGTCAGAGCTTTATCCCAAGTGTTAAATGCTGTCCTCACTTCGCTGCTTATGTAGAAGAAGTAAAAGATCACCATCAACAGTATTATTATTGTCACGATTATTTGCGGAATATTTCTCCTTACTACAGCACCCATTTCGTTTCACCCCTTACATCACCAGATAAGTCGCCAGTTTAATGCCCAACGGCAGCAACACAAGACCCACCACTATTAGAACCCATGAAAGCAGTTTTCCTATGTCCTGTCCTCTTATAGACGCTAATGTCACATTGTCTCCAGAAGCCATAGCACCAGCAGCGAATATCTCCTCCCCTATGAAGGAATAGTCAGCAGCCAAGACGAAGAAGGGAATTTGAGTTTCACGGGCTGTTCCAGCAACTTGAAAAGCTCCACTAGCAGCACCTGCCTCAACAAATATTAGCGATTCAGCCCAGAAAGGCCCAACCATTATGTTTGTTCCAGCATTTTCTCTCTGTATTGTTGCCTGCACAGCTGAAGCATAAGCGAACTGCTGGTCTGTCAAATACCTCACATTGTACGTAACATTGTAAAGTTCTGGTTTTCCGGCAGAGTAATACGCGTCACGGATGACCTCTTCTTCTGCCGCTATAAGCTCTGGAACCCCAAGGGTTGAAACGAGATTCGCACCGTATTTGCCGCAAAGTCTTGCAACATGATTTAGCACTCCTAAACCAGCAAGATATTGAGGGGCCATAGAAGTAGATAGTGGACCATATCCAAGAGTGAAGTGTACTGGTCTGCCCATTTCAACAGACCTTGCCACACCCTCTTCTATAGCGTCAAAGGCGGCTATCTTCCTAACAGGAATCGGTTTGCCTCCCTTAGCTTTCCGCATGAAATAGTAGCCCGCAAGCATAAGAAACACTAGCAAAGCAAAAGGAACCACTCCAGCTTTCGAATAAATGATATCCATCGATATTTTTCTCCTTTTTCCATTTTTGAAAAACAATGTTCCATATAGGAAGCATTGATTATATAAGATTTTCCAGATGCCATAAGAGAAAAGAACAGAAAAAGCCTTTAGAGACAAAAACCAAGCGCAAGTGGAAGCTATTCACAAAAGAACCACACTCCATCGAGTAATGGCATTTTCATTAATATGCCAATACTTTCAGAAATAACATATATAACTCTCCAAATTCTTATAACTCAGAAAACGCTGGTCAAAATGGAACCAAAATTCATCCTAGCAACAGACGTGGGAAGCACCACAACCAAAGCCAGATTTTTCGGAAAAATTAGAGATGAGTGGAAATTTCTATCCAGCGGTGAAGCGCCAACAACGGTTGAAAAACCCGTGGAAGACGTTACAATGGGAATAAGAAACGCCGTAAGAGAAGTAGAAGAGCTCACAGGACACAAGATAATAGATTACGAATGTGAAGAATTGCGGTTCCTAATGCCCCACAAAGGAGAAAACACTGGAATAGACGTTTACGTATCAACAAGCAGCGCCGGCGGAGGACTCCAAATGCTCGTTCAAGGAGTAGTCAAAAGCATAACCGCGGAAAGCGCCCAAAGAGCAGCCCTCGGAGCCGGGGCCATTGTAATGGATGTCCTTTCAGTAGATGATGGACGAGACACTTATGAAAAAATAAGCGCCCTAAGGTTTCTGAGACCAGACATAGTATTGCTTGCAGGCGGGATAGATGGAGGAACAAAATCGCATGTGTTGGAAATGACTGAAATATTAGCCATGGCTAAACCCCGCCCAAGATTTGAAATAGAATTTCTTCTACCAGTGGTCTATGCTGGAAATAAAGATGCAAGGGAAGATGTAAAGAAAACGTTATGCGAAAATTTCGACGTGAGAATAACAGACAACCTTAGACCCATGTTAGAAGTTGAAAAAGTAGAACCAGCAAGAGACGCTATTTTAGGATTATTTATGGAACACGTAATGGCGCACGCCCCAGGATATGAAAAGCTCAAAAAATTAGTTTCAACAAACATCATGCCAACACCAGCCGCTGAAGGAATGATGGTTAGAAAATTTTCGGAACTAAAATGCGTAAACAGCATCGGTGTAGGACTTGGAGGAGCCACAACAAACGTATACTCATACTTTGACGGAAGATTCCTAAGAACAGTCAGCGCAAACTTGGGAATGAGCTACAGCGTAGGCAACGTCCTAAAAGAAGCAAACATTAAAAACGTGAAAAAGTGGACCCCATTCCAAATAAGCGAAGAAGAAGTCATGGGCATAGTCTACAACAAAATGATAAGACCAACAACCATTCCCATGACTTTTGAAGACCTAGTCATAGAACATGCCCTCGCAAGAGAATCAATAAGAATGGCCTTCAACCACCACAAATACCTTGCAAGAGAACTCAAAGGCGTAAAAAAGGAAAGAACAATCTCCGACATTTTCGAAGAAGTCAAAACCGAAGACACTTACTTGGATGTATACAGAATTAACTATATAATAGGCACTGGAGGGCTACTCTCAAGAGCTCCAAGAAGAAGCCAATCAATGATGATGCTGACTGACGCCTTCCAACCAGTAGGTTTCACATCTCTAGCTCAAGACAGCGTCTTCATGATGCCACATTTAGGCGTACTCTCCACAATCCATCCAGAAATAGCCCTACACATATTCGAAAAAGAATGCCTCATATACCTTGGAACACTAATAGCTGGGGCAGGCATAAGCAAACCTGGCGCCAAAGTAGCCGATATAACAATAGAATATGAAAATGGAAAGAAAGACAATTTTGAATTACTATTCAGCAAAATAGTAAAAGTTGAAATCCCATACGAAAAAACCGTAAACGTCAAAGTATACCCATCTAGCGAATTTAACTTCGGAGCGGGCTTCGGAAGAAATGTTGAAAAAACCGTAAGAGGCGGAGTAGTTGGTTTAGTGTTTGATGGAAGAGGAAGACCAATACACATACCCGAAGACGAAAAGGAAAGATTCAACACAATATTAGACTGGTACTCCTCCATGAACCTTTACCCCAAAGAAAAAATTGAAGAATGGAGAAGCCAACTATGAAAGATTCCAAAGAAAGCTTCGCTTACACTCCAGGATTAAAGGTAACCCCATGCACTTACATAAGGAGAATACGCAGCCTACCCCTAAAAGGCGAAATCCTCGTTAAAAAGGGAGAAAACGTCAATTTCGACACAACCGTCGCCACATGCTGCATCGAAGGAGCACCATACATCGTTAAGATAGCAGAACTCTTAGACGTAGACCCAGAAGAAACCGTACGCTACATACTAAAGAAAGAAGGAGAAAACGTAAGTAAAGGAGAACTCTTAGCAAGAAACACATCCTTATTCGGACTCATAAACAAGAAAGTAACCGCAGAAGTAAACGGCGTAATAGAACGAATAAACGAGATTACAGGCCACTTAACAATAAGGGAACCCCCAAAAAATGTGGAAGTTAAAGCCTACATTAAAGGAAAAGTTGACGATGTAATACCAAACGAGGCAGCCGTAATAGGAACTTATGCAGCCTTCATTCAAGGAATAATAGGCTTCTCTGGAGAAAGATTCGGAAAGCTCAAGATGGCTGTGTCAAACCCGGAGCAAGTCCTTGACGCTGATATGATAACGGAGAATGATGCTGGAAAAATAATTGTTGGAGGCTCCCTCGTAACATATGAAGCCCTAGAAAAAGCCCGAAAAATAAAAGTGAATGGAATAGTTGTGGGAGGCGCCAGAATGGAAGATTTGGAGAGTATTCTCAAAACGAGGATAGGCGTAGCCATAACGGGTAGAGAAGACATAGATTTCACGTTAATTCTCACAGAAGGATTTGGGAAATTACCAATGTCTGAAAACACCTTCCGAATATTAAAAGAAAATGAAGGAAGGATAGCGGCAATTAACGGCACAACTCAGGTTAGAGCAGGCGTTCTGAGACCAGAAATAATAATACCATTAGAAGTCAGCGAACGTGCTCGAAGAGAAAAAGAACTTGAAGAAGGAAAAATGAAAGTTGGAAGCATAGTTAGAATAATAAGGTTTCCATATTTTGGGGCTGTTGGAAAAGTCATAGAACTTCCCATAGAGTTGAATAAAATAGAAACAGAATCCCTCGTGAGAGTTGTTAGAATAGAACTGTTAGATGGAAGAAAAGTTTTAGTTCCAAGAGCAAATGTTGAAATTGTAGCAGACTAAGATGTTTTTCCTAAATAACTCTTTAAATATGCTAAAAATTCCTTGCTTTTCTTTTTCTCCAAGCGCCTCAGAACTAAGGTTTTATCTTTAAACACTAAAATGATGTTTTCTTCTCTCAAAAAAACGGCGGATATGAATATTAGAAGTGTTAATATCAAATAAAATGGGTTTTCAGCGTTAAATATACTTAGCATTGCACATATAACTGCCAAGGCTAAAAGAGGCTTGCTAAATTTTCTTTTTAAACCAATTTTAACAAGTTCTGAAAGGCTATACTCTTCCTTCAGAGACTCGCTTGTCACGATTAACTTATCGTCTTGAATCATAAGCTTCTTCTCATCAGCGATGATTTCCATCCGCATTCATCTTTTTACAGCGTAATTCTTTACTCTTTTCGCCATTAAATGTTATAAGCCTTTAGAGGAACGTGAAATTTTAAGCCTAAACCATGTTAAACTTAAATTCTCGTTTGTATAAAAAGCCACTTCCAGAAGGTTTGTTTCATGTGGGATATATTAATAAAGGGTGGCAAAGTTGTCGACGGAAGCGGCAATCCATGGTTTAACGCTGATATTGCAATTGAAAAAGGACTAATAGCCGATATTGGCGATTTAAATTCGAATTCTGCAGATGTTGTCTTAGACGCTAATACTATGATGGTGTGTCCAGGTTTTATAGACATGCACTCCCACTCAGACTTTGCCCTGCTCATAAATAGGTATGCTGAAGGCAAAGTGAGACAGGGAGTAACAACCGAAGTTATAGGAAACTGTGGCAATTCAGCAGCGCCTTTAAACGATGAACTAAGGAAGGATATTAGAAGAGAGAACCCAATATTAGAGGAAGCTGGAATAGCATTAGACTGGTCAAAAATGGAGGAGTTCTTTAAAATCCTAGAAGAACCAGGATTATCCATAAATGTGGCTGCTCTTGTGGGACACCAAAACATCCGAGTGCTTACAATGGGATATGAGAACAAGCCTCCCACAGAAGAGCAATTAGAAGAGATGAGGAGGAATACGGAGGAAGCAATGAAGGCTGGAGCTTTCGGTTTATCAACAGGCCTCATTTATCCGCCAAGCAGTTATGCTGACACAATGGAGATAATAGAGTTGGCTAAAGTTGTGGCAAAATATGGCGGGATATACGCTTCTCACATTAGAGGCGAAGACGGACCGAGACTCGTTAATTCTGTTAGAGAGGCAATTGAAATAGGTGAAAAAGCTGGCGTGTCGGTGGAGATATCCCATCATAAGGCGCATGGAAAACTGGCTTGGGGCAAGGTTAAAACAACTTTGCGGATGATGGAGGAAGCCAGAGAAAGAGGTGTGGATGTAACCTGCGATGTTTATCCGTATACTGCAGCCAGCTTTGGGTTAAGCGCTCTTCTCCCCCCAGAAGCCCATGAAGGCGGTGTTGACAAAATTTTGGAGAGGCTTAGAGATTCTGACTGGCGCAGAAAGATTAAGGAGGAAATGGTTAATGGATTGCCAAATTGGCCAAGTCCCTTCATAAGCGCCGGGTGGGATGCGATAATGATTTCATACTCTAAAAAGCATCCGGAGTATGAGGGAAAAATGATAAAAGAAATATGCGACTCACTTAATGTTGACCCATTTGAATTTGTTTTCGACCTATTGATTGAAGAGGAAGCTTCAACGGAAGTTGTAAGGTTTACAATGAGGGAAGGAGACGTTTGCACAGTTCTAAGCCATCCACTGTCAATGGTTGGCTCAGACGCCTCAATTCAAGCAACATACGGCCTTCTCAGCAAAGGAAAACCACATCCAAGAGCTTATGGAACATTCCCCAGAGTCATTAAAAGATACGTCAACGAATTTGGCATTTTAAGGCTTGAAGAAGCCATAAGAAAGATGACTTCGCTTCCAGCAAACAAGCTTAAACTATTTGACAGAGGAATCATAAGAACTGGAATGTGCGCAGACATCGTCATCTTTAACCCAAACATTATATTAGACGAAGCCACTTATGCGGAGCCCCATCGCTATCCTAAAGGAATAGAGTACGTAATTGTTAACGGAAAGATAGTTATAGAACACGGAGAACACACAAAAGCCTTACCTGGAAAAGTTTTACGCCTCACCCATGAAAAAACGTAAGGAGGTGAACAAATGGAGAAAAAGAAAGAAGAAATAGTTTGCATAAAAGCAAAACTTCTCATCAACGGCACAGGAGAAGACCCAGTAACTAATCCCGTAGTTGTTGTCAAAGGAGACAAGATCAGCGATATTGGCAAAGAGGGAGAAATTGGAACAGTTGAAGGTGCAAAAATTGTCGACCTAGAAGATTTAACACTTTTACCAGGGCTAACAGATGCACACGTTCATATTTTAGGTGAAAGAAGCTACAGTCCAGCTGAGGACATAATAGTTCCCCATGACCTCAAAGTTATTAGGGCTGTTGAGGACTGCCAAAAACTCTTAAAAGCTGGGTTCACAATGGTGAGAGACCTTGGAAGCTCGATATCCTTATCTCTCAAAAAGGCAATTAACGAAGGAACCATTATTGGACCAAGAATATTTGCAGCTGGAAGAACAATTTCGCAGACTGGGGGGCATTCTGACATCCATTATTTGCCAAGGGAAGAAGTCCTAAAAATGGGAATTTTGCTAGCCGATGGTCCAGACGACTGCCGCCGTGCTGCTAGAGAAGCATTACGGGATGGAGCAGATGTGATAAAGATAATGACTTCAGGCGGTGTTGGTTCTGAGAAGGATGATCCGCGTTATCCGCAATTTACTGTGGAGGAAGTGAAGGCGATAACTGAAGAAGCTCATAGAATTGGGAGAAGAGTTGCTTCCCATGCTGAAGGAGCGGAGGGTGTGAAAATTGCGATTGCTGGGGGAGTTGACTCTGTTGAGCATGGTTATTTCTTGGATGAAGAATCGGTGCAGATGATGCTTGAGCGCAATGTTTTCTTTGTGCCAACTCTATGTCTGGTGGAAGTTTACAAGAAATCTTTAGAAAAACCCTTAGACATGCCTCCTTGGAGACTTAGAAAACAAGAAGAATGCATAGATGCCATGCCAAAAAGCTTCATGATGGCTTATAAGGCTGGAGTAAAAATCGCTACAGGGTCGGACTTCTTTGGACCTCCAATGAGAGCTCATGGAGAGAATGCCGCTGAACCCATAACTATGGTTAAGTATGGCATGACGCCGATGGATGCGATAGTTGCTGCCACAAAAAATGCTGCTGAATGCATAGGAATCGAAAAAAGCGTTGGCACAGTGGAGAAGGGAAAACTTGCAGACATAATAGCGGTGAAGGGCAATCCCCTCATTGACATAAATGCTCTTAAGAATGTGGAGTTTGTCATGAAAGAGGGAGTGATATACAAGAAGCCACAGTCAGCAATGTAAAAAGGGTTTTAAGTGTTTAAGCTTTTTCCAAATATTTGAGGTGTCTCAACATCAACGTTCCACCATGGATTGCTCCATTTCTTCTCCACTTTCGGCACTATTTCTAAAACTTTTTGGATGCGGGAGAAGATTTTTGTAATATCCGCTTTAGAAAACCCTATTTCTTGAAGAACTGCCTCATTTCTTAGTATGTTTTCTAAGTTAAGCCGAAAGGTTAGGGCGAACTTCTTGTCTTTTTCGAGGATTCTGCGCATTTTTTCTGGGTTAATGTTACTTCTTCCGTTGCCGATTTCGTGGTCAAAGAATAATGCGCATATGTCCTTCATGTCCTTCTCTTCTATGCCTATGAGAAGGCGGTCACTTTTATAGTAGGGGTAGTTTAGAATTCGATAATCCATATGTTGACGGACAAGCTCATCTCTGTCGGAAATTGGAACGTCAAAGATGAATTGACACTTAGAGAGGATAACGTTGTCCACGCCTATTGTGTACAAATTCTCTTTTGGAACATTGAATTCTTCGCGGACATCAACTTTATGCCTAAGATCCACCGCATCGGTGAATATGTCAAGCACGCCACATTGTAGAGAACCGTCCTTAAGTATTTTTTCAATTGTTCTAACACGGTAGCGTTTTCCGGCTCTCATAGCGTTAAATCTGCAGTCGGAACGTGCTGCGAAATGGTAGTATCTTG
>Ga0078972_1017305_pt1 | contig 10382 bp, 5 predicted proteins | sample YelNatPaOPGAMG01_FD_67568 | JGI IMG/M metagenome (GOLD analysis project Ga0078972, IMG submission 67568) | Hot spring thermophilic microbial communities from Obsidian Pool, Yellowstone National Park, USA - OP-RAMG-01 (SPADES assembly) (version 2) | ecosystem: Environmental > Aquatic > Thermal...
AGCTTGCTCTGAACGTGAAGGAGATAACCTGTCGCATAGAGACCGAGCCGGGTGATGTTATGCAGGTCGATTACTTCAAGGCAGGGTTGCTCTACGATCCCGCTGAAGGGAGAATGAGGGTGATATACGGTTTCATAGCGACGCTGTCATACAGTCGTCACAAGTTCATCGAGTTCGTTTTCCGGCAGGATGAGCAAAGCTTTGTGATGTCACACGTCAGAGCGTTTAATTACTTCGGCAGTGTGCCCAGGAGAATAATCCTCGATAATCTGAAGTCTGGAGTGATAAAGCCTGATCTCTACGATCCCAGGTTCAATCGTGCCTACAGTGAGATGGCCGAGCATTACAGTACATTCCTTGACTCTGCACGTGTAAGAAGTCCCAGAGACAAGGGGAAAGTTGAACGCGATGTCCAGACCGTCCGTGAGAAATTCATGGAACTCACCGCATTATATCCTTCTTTGCCTCCATCTTGTAGGCTACAAAGCCAAAGCATAGCATGACGCGTAAGCCGATCGCGGTTAATTCGGTTCGACATCGCAGTTCTTCGAAACGAAATGGTAGCTTCCGGAGTTGATGCGATAGATCGCCCTTCCATCTTCAAGTTTTACGAACTTAACTCCGCTGGCTCTCGAAGCTACCGTACCACCTTCCATGACGTCGCTTTCCTTTTTAGCTGGGATATAAATCGTAGCAGTAGTATTAGACGGGATATCGATGTGCCAGCTGAATACTTTTCCCTTCAAATTCCAATCGCTCTTGATCGGACCATACATCGACAAATATGAAGCCTCCACAAATTTCAAATTACCAACCGGGTACGGCTTCATGATAATGTGTTTGTACCCCGGATCCGCTTCGTCCGGCTTTATGCCCGCAAGGTCCTGATAAAGCCAGATAACGAAATCGCCAAGAAGCATGACATGGTTCCGCGAATTCATGTCTGGAGGAGCAGTGTCCCCGTTCCACAATTCCCATATTGTCGTCGCACCGTGCTTTATCATGTATCCCCAGCTCGGGTACGTCGTGTTCTCCGCAAACTTCAGCGCGATGTCGGGCCTGCCGCAGTTCGTGAGCGTCCGCATGATCCACTGTTGACCTATCAGACCGCAGCTCGTATGGTCTTTGTACCTGTGAACGGTTCTGTAGACGATATTGTCGAACACTTTTTTTCTAAGGTTTTTCGGGGGGATATCGAAATACAACGCAATCGCATTGGCTGTTACGGTGTTATTAGCGTAGTAAAGGCTGTCTCTGTTCAAAAAAGTGTTATTAATCGCTGCCCTTACTTTACCGGCCAACGACGAGAATTCTGTCGAATCTGCCTTCTTACCGAGGAGGTGGGCATATTCCGACATCAGATTCAGGCAATAATAAAAATAAGCCGAACCGATGAAATCGCCCGGAGTTATGTTGCTCGAATCTGTCGAATGAATGACCTTTCGATCTATCGGAGGCATGCACCAGTCGCCGTAGCTGTCCCTCGGGATAAGATAATTCTTCATATACTTGTCCTTCATGTACAGGAGCCATTTCCTCATCGCGGCGTAATGATCGGCGATCACTCCTAGATTCCCGAATTGTTTGTATAGATGGTCAGGTATGATAATGATCGCGGAAGGCCATGTCACGTCGTCCGAATAAAAAGGCCAGTAAGCCGGAGCAAGGTCGGGAAGACTCCCGCTCAGTTTCTGCGCGTCCGCAATATCGGTCATCCACTTCGAGTAGAGTGCATTGTTGTCAAATATGTAGCTCTCCCCGTAAGAGGTCGCGAGACGATCGCCTTCCCATCCCTCTCGTTCGTCACGCTGCGGACAGTCCGTAGGTATGCTGCGGTAATTGCCGCGGATTCCCCAATAAGCCGCCTTGTAGATCTTGTCGACGATTTCGCTCGAACATCTGAAATGCCCTATCGTTCTCACATCGTCGTATACGACTTTCCCTTCGATAGTGTTCAAATTCGGCCTACCAGGATAGCCGATCAGCTCAACGTACCTGAATCCATGATACGTGAAGCGCGGCTGCCACTTTTCCAGTCCCTTTCCGTCCGCGATGTAAACGTCTGTCTGTCTCGCCCGGAGGCTTGCCGTGTCCAGCTCCCCGCTCGGCAGCAATATTTCCGCGAAGCGCATGATGATCCGTGTCCCCCTCTTCGCGCGCACCTTCAGCGACGCCCAGCCGACCATGTTCTGCCCCATATCGTAGACGTAAACATCCTGCCTTATCTCCTTCATGGAAATCGGTTTCACGGTCTGCATAATTTTGATCGGTGCTATCATTTGAGCACTCAGATGTTCGGACGGGTCTCCAACCCTTTCAGCTCTCATCCAGTTCGAATCGTTGAAACCAACTTTGTCCCAGCCCGGCATTCTCTTCCTTGCATCGTATGTCTCACCGTCGTACTCATTATTCGCGGTTATAGGCCCGTTGGCTGTAACTCTCCAGGTCGTGTCGCTTACGACGCTCTCCTCGGTCCCGTCGGTGTATTCTATGTTCAGCTGGAATATCATTTTAGGGAAACCATAATTCTCTATCGGCGGCGGCTGGGCTCCGCCGTGACGCACTGCGAAGAAACGCCCGTTGCCGAGTATGACTCCTATCGCGTTCTTCCCCTTCGCGATGTCTTTAGTAACATCGAAAGTCATATAGAAAGACCTCACGTTATACTGCGATAGCGCCGGAGCAAGGACCTGGTTCCCGATTTTCCTGCCGTTAATATATAATTCAAATAATCCCAGCCCACAGATGTACGCGGTCGCCCGTCTTATCCTCTGAGGAGCGTAGAATTCTTTCCTGAGATAACGAGCCGACAGTCTCGTATGGTACGCCGCGGGATCATCTTTTCCCACCGCACTGTCCAAGCCGACCCAGTATCCTTTCCAGTCTGATTTCTTAAGCAGGCCCATGCTCCACATTGCCGGCATGCTCCACCGGGATGGCTTCCCTTCGTTATTCCACACTTGAACTTTCCAAAAGCACCGTTCACCGGAATGCAGTTTTGCGCCTTCGTATTCTATGTTGATGCTCCGGTCCGAACTGATCTTTCCCGAATCCCATAGGTCGCCTTGGTTGTGATCTAGCTTCTTCATCGAGCTCGCCACTATTATCCGGTAAGCGGATTGCATCGCGCCTCTTTGCGCCGACTCGGAATACCAGCTCAGCCGTGGCGCCATGACATCTATACCGAGGGGATTATTAAGATACTCGCATCGCAGATGCGTCGGATTAAGAAGTAGTATATCACCGGTCCCTGCAGCGGTGGCATCAGGCGCACCCAACGCCGCCAGTAATAGCAAAGCTACTAACATCCTTCTCATTAATTTCTCCTAACTGGATTAATAAGTCATTACAATAAAAATCAATATGGCCTGACAGGATAAGTTATTCAATCGTCTCTGAACCGAGACAACGTTTACCGTTACGAACGGCAGCCCCTCAGCAAAGTGCAGTGTGGGCACCCACAGGCAGGGCTTCCATCCAGCATCCTTATCGATCATGATACATATGTTATACACCGCGGTCTGGCAGGGTAACACACTACCTTCCCGCACCCCGATATACTGTTCTGATTCCAAAGACATATCAGTCCTGATTTGCTATCCCCTCTGAGTGGTGCATCTGCATGATTAGCGCAGGATTGCGCCGGCACCAGCCGGCACAATCCTGTTCCCGCAGTGGGACTAAGCCACTACTTAAGGAGAAGCATCTTTTTGGTTATAGAATTAGTCCCTTGTCTCAGAGTGTAGAAGTAAACGCCGCTAGTAAATGTGTCCATATCGACATTGTACAAGTACTCACCTGCGGGCTTATAACCCCGATCAACAACTTTCACCACTTGACCGAGAACGTTGTAGATAATCAGGCTTATAACTCCGGCTTGCTTCAGGCTTACCCGGATGTTGGTCGACGGGTTGAAAGGATTGGGGTAGTTCTGGCCGAGATCGAACTTCGTCGGCACCTGGTCAGGGACCTTCTGAACTCCAAGAGTCAAGCCACCTGCGGCAAGCCACGCGGCTTTCTGATCCGGGAACCAGTTAAGGTCGCCAATTGCAAAGCCGTCTGTACCAGCATGTTGCAAAGCCGTATTCTGATATGCAAGATTCTCGGGCAACGGCCAAGTCGGTGGATACAAGGCACCGCCGGTGTAGTACCATGCACTATCCAGCTTGTTGGCTGCGATCTTGCCAACATAGGCAAGCAATTTGCTCATTTGATTTTGGATGTCAGCATTAAATTGAGGATCTACGTTCTTATTTCCGGACGTGTCGACGTGGGCACCATTATTTATCATCTGGCCAATTGTATACAAAGTATACTCGTTCATCCATCTTGGCAAATATAGCCTTCTGGTCATGAGTTTTTTGCTTCCGTCGGGCATATCCACCGAATCTGCCGTCTTAACGGTGTCGTTGTACTGAGCGTAAAAGTTGAACATCTGCTGTGGCCAGAAGTAGTCATTGTTTCTAAGATCAAAAAATCTCTTTGATTTATCTACCATATCGGCCGTAACAGTAGCATTGCCTGTGCCACCAGTACCTATGTAAGCTTCCGGACCTGTGAAGGTAGCGGGACTCGTGGCTGTCCCCCAAACAGACGTGGCCCAAAAACTTGTACTATCTGTGCATCTTAACATGATTATACTACTCGACGCGGTATCCGGATAATTTAAAAACCATGACTGAATAACTTGCTCTGGAATCCCGCCATAAGCATGCATTGCATAGAATAGGTTATTGTCTATGCGCATGATCTGTCCTTGCCTCATCAAGAACGGGTTCACTGTTCCATAAACTAAGGTGTTGTGAGAAAACACCGCATTCGGACAATACCCACGAATAGACCAGACATACGAGTTATTACAGAAGACTGTATTGTTTACAAATATCGTGGTGTCCATGTCAACGTTATTATTTGAAAGGAAAGGTCCTCCTCCAAAATACGCACTGGAATGCATCTCATTTCTGAAGACACAATCTGTGACGGTCATCTTATTCCATTGTCCAGCTAACATTAATGCTGTATGAGTGAAGCCGTCGAATATATCTCCCTTCAAGGTAAGTTTTACACTGTCAGCATTTTGCCGAATACCATCACCCCAGCCCAATACATTCCCATCTGAACGAAAAGCTGTTATATATACATTCTTTATGGTAACGACTCCCCCCTTTCCGTTTAAATCAAAGAAATGATCGATCGATGAATTGTCCGCCAAAATCGCTGGCGCAAGAACAGGTGGCCGAACACCAGCCGTAGTATCATTGGCAACTATCGTTATCGAACCATTTATCATCATTGGTTCAGTAACTTGATAGACGGCACCGTGCCGTAGAACGTAAACCCGGTTTGGATGTGCCCTGACTCCTCCTGCAAGAGTATCACTGTTTATGATCGCGTTGACATTCCCAGGTGGGAGCGGGGCAATGACAAGCGTATCTGGGGTTAGAACCGGCTGAGCAGACAGGTTCATTGTTGTAACAAGAAACCCCACCATCATTAGAGCTATAGACCATGGCAGTCTTTTCATGTGTTTCTCCTTATGTTTTGATGAATGAATGGAAGCAAAGAAAACGACAGGTTAACGAGATCACTTATCGACCCTGTCTCATTGGACTCGCGATTTTTTACCACCTCCTTGAATTCTTGAAGTCACCAATCATCTATTTTGTAATTACATTACAACTTTAGACGCAGCCCTAATTGCGCTTCCGAACCATAACGCTGCTCGGATGCTGGATAGCTGGTCTTTTCATTTATGCTGACATCATTTTCTGCGGTGATATTGTTCAAATTCAAATAAACTTGAAGTCCGTACCAGGGCAGATCCTGCTTGAGAGACACATCCCACCGTACATATCTTGCCGAAAACACTCTCTCCTGCATCCAGAAACTTGGTTGCTTGAAGACATTGTCTTGATTGAGCATAGAAACTCTAATAGAGAATCCTTTGTAGTCGTATCCCAAAGCAAGATTCACTATGTCATTTGGCTGATTTAATAACCGATCAGTGTATGATGTATCAATGATCTGCGTGACAGCATTTCCTTCTTCATCATAAACGACGTTATATATAGTCTTGGGATAATGAGCCTGCGAGAATATATGTGTGTAGTTGACGCTTAGAATCAACCCTGATAACGGCCCTGGAAGATACCAAAAATGGGTCTGCCAGTCAGTCTCAACGCCCAACAGGTTGACTGGAAAAGGACTATTGATATAAGTTGTAAATCGAAATAGGTTCCCTGATCTATTAGGGAGTCCTGGATATTGCGTCAGACTGGTAACATAAGTGCTCGAATAAAAAACCAAGTCGGTGATCCGCTTGCTGAATCCATCAACGGTGAGAAGGCCTATCGCATTTGAATAAGCGGATAAGACCAGGTCAAAATTCTCCGACCTCGCGGGTTTCAATTGGTAATTGTTATAAGATATGAAGTTGTTTGTCAATAGGTACCTTGGGGTGATCGTACTGTAATCCGGGTAGTTTAATGTATTAGTGTAAGCAAAGTGTACCTGGAACCAGTTTATTGGTTTGTAGATAAGGTGAACCATAGGAAGGAAGTAACCATGGGCCTCTGTGACAGTTGTATCGGAGAAGATCCCTCCGGGGACTGTCATGTTCGCTCTCCCCGCCGTATACGTAGTGGTAAGATTCTGATAGCGTACTCCGGGGAGGATCGTGATGCTTTCACCGACATTAAATGTCAGCATGCCATACGCAGCGCTTCTCTTTTCATTGCCGGAGTAGTTGTTTACTCTTGAAGCCAAGTCATTCGCTTTGTAGCCACCCCCTATTGTGGTGCTCGCATTGGTTTTCAAGGCAATTGGAATAAGTTGCCACATCAAGCCATCGTTTAAAGGATAGGCCATTGTATAATCGCCGTTCAAAAAATTACCGTAGTTATAACCGTTGTATACAAAGTTGGCCATGCTTAGCCCGACACTGTTTGTTACAAGGTTAGGATAAGCCTGCGTGAAGGCTTTGACGACAGCATCGCCACCGTCGTAAATTGTTGAGCCGCTTCTCTGACTGTAACCATACGAGCGGTCTCTATACTGGTAAACTCCACCGAACTTGAGTTTTGCAGACAGAAGGTCAGAGATAATAAAGTCGTGCGAGAGGTCTAGTTTCGCCTGATAAATTTGCTCCTTAGTGACTTCAGTTGAATTACTAATATTGTCCAGCCATGCAGTCGTGTCATTTGGCTGGATATAGGTAGCTATAACATTCGGAGGAAGCTTCGACACCGAAGGTCCTATTCCACCCGAGAATCCACCATAGTCCTGGATGAAATTGAAAGTCGCGTCTCCAGGATCACTGGTCTCCGAGTATGAGTGAGACAATCTCAAGTCAGCTTGAAAGAAAGGAATGGATGTATTTACACTGAGGAGATTCGTCATAACGTTCAGCTTGGTATCCGCACCTGTCAAACCGTAATTGAGCTGCCTCGATCCATTGAAAATATAGGCCGTCTCACTCCTGTATGTGGCCTTAGTGTCGCTGGTGCTAAAGAAGTTCATTAGACCTATGCTTGTACCTCTTCCTTGATAATCCATGACAAGCGTACCGTTGTAACGATTACGAATCCTGTAAGCATCCGTAAGTGTCAATGAAGTAAGATCCGGTATACCAGCATCGCCATGACTCTTGTCATTGAGCTGATAGCTCACCGCCAACTCATTATCACTAAGATTTCGTCCCTCCGCAGATCCTTCAGCAAAAACACCGAAGCTATTATCGAAATATCGATTCTCAAGCGAAGCGACGTACTTATAATCATTATACGTATCCTTCAAACCATTGTAGGCTCCCTGCACTAGGAGGTTAAGATTGGGAACTAACTCATGGGTGCTCTTTGTCGCCTTTCTCATATCGAAATTCACAACTCCGCCAAGGACTGCAGCGTCCATATCCGGTGTAATTGCCTTTATTACCTCGATACCACCGAGACTATTCGAAGAAATCATACTTAGATCAATACCTCTATCACCCATAAGACTGTTAGTGACATCGTTCACATCCGTGCCCGTAAGATTATTAGCCGACGCGACATCACTAGCCATTTCTACCCCGTCGATCGTGACCTGATTGTACTGTGGCGAGAGACCGCGGATCACGACCTGCGACCCTTCTCCCCCTTCCCTAATTAATGAAACACCCGGTAACCTTCCGACCGATTCTGCCGCATTTGCATCAGGAAGCTCTTGAATCTTTGCTGCAGACACAACATTTTTTATTTGTACCGAAGAGAGCTGTTGGTTGATTGCCACATTCTGCCCACTCGCCTGTGCCGTGACGACAACTTCCTTCCCTTGAACCGCAACAGGATTCAATTTTATCGTGATATTCAAGGACGCTCCGGATCCGACATTGACCGTCATGCGCCCCTCTGTATATCCGATGTACGTAACCCTGATGGTGTATTGCCCGGGAGGCACATTTCTTATCACGAACTGACCATCCAAATCGGTCGCCGCGCCGAGGCTTGTCCCCTCCAGTAGCACGGTCGCCCCAGGCAGTGGCGTACCCGCCTCCGAATCTATTACGCGGCCCTTTATGCTTGAATTCGCCGCGAAAGCGAAGCCGTTAATGAATGAGATGAATGAAAAAGCAAGGACACTAATTATGTTGGAAAAACTTCCGCGCATCTTGTTCTCCTTTGACATTTGTGATATTTGGGCAAGAGAATTTCCGGGGAGAAGCTGTCCACAAGAACTACCTCAAGAGAACCATTACCATATCGCAAATACATGCTCCAGATTTTGTGCAACAAAGGACAAGCACAGTCTACAACTTCAGCTCTCAATCACGTGCGGCTCCGCAGTGACTTGCGAGCTTAAAGGCTTGCGCAAACCTTTTCATAATATAATCTTTCCCCATATATCTGTCAAGAGCTAACAGTAAAAATTTTTGGACTCGCATTGACTCATAAAAAAGGTAACTTTAGAGGAGTTGGAAATAAGTCGTTGCCTCATAATTTAGGTAACCGAAATAGGAGAATACTAAATTATGGGAAAGCAAGCTAGACAAGAGTATCTGGCAGCCATTCGGAAACGCTATCACTTGGCAGGCAAAAAGGAGAAACGAGCAATTCTGGATGAGTTCTGTAAGGAAAAATCCTGTCAATTACACTCGCTCGCGTCCGTATCACAAAAACGACAATGCTCATGTAGAGGAAAAGAACTGGACCATCGTTCGTCAATACATCGGTTACCAACGTCTTGAAAAGCCTCATCTTGCCCACTATCTCAACGAACTTTATTCCTCTGAATGGAGACTCTTTATGAACCTCTTTGTCCCTTCAACCAAGCTTATTGCAAAACTACGCGTCGGCTCAAAAATCATCAAGAAATACGATCTACCTAAGACTCCTTTCCACAGAATCCTTGAATCTCCCTTCATCCCCGAAAACACCAAAGAAAAACTTCATACGCTCTTCCTAACTCTCGACCCTTTTCTTCTGCAACGCCAGATCCAAACTAAGATCGACAACATCCTCTCCCAGGCTGAACCTCTACCAACATACATTTTAAAACATGCCAAACAATCTTAACTTTAGCTTACATTTTATTTTGAGGCAACACGACAGTCAGAAAACAAGTCCTGGCCGAGGGATTATTGAAGAGCGGCGGCACTGCTTTGATTGTTCTTTTTTCGGGTGTCGAGGGCCAGAAATATTCCCCACGTTAGACTGATTTAGGACCATAATAATTCCCCAGGGCTGGGGCCATAAGTATTCCCCATGTCCAGGGCCATATATATTCCCCACCCGGTAACTTTAACAATTCTAAAAGTCACGCCATTTTAGTCCTGACAAAAGAAAGGACTAAAGTGGCGTACAAGAGGATTTATATCATGGACATAAGAGAGATTATCCGGCGTTACAGGGCGGGTCAGACAATCAGGTCTATCGCAAGTACGATGGAGTACGACAGAAAGACCGTGAGGAAGTACATAAACCAGTTACGGGCAAAGGGAATGCTCGATAGCGAGACTATGGTCGAATATAAAGAGCTTGCCAGGATGCTTGGAGAAAATGTGGCACAGCACGGGCGGCCTTCAGAGAAACAGAGCATTCTTGAGCCATACCTGCAAGAACTGAAGGAGCTTATTGAAAAGCCCTCTGGTATGAAGCCAGAGACGGCATTCAAAGTTCTCTGCCAAAGACACGATCTAATCGGGAAAGTAAGCTACACAAGCTTCAAAAGGTTCGTGAGGAGTAAAAAGCTTGCTCTGAACGTGAAGGAGATAACCTGTCGCATAGAGACCGAGCCGGGTGATGTTATGCAGGTCGATTACTTCAAGGCAGGGTTGCTCTACGATCCCGCTGAAGGGAGAATGAGGGTGATATACGGTTTCATAGCGACGCTGTCATACAGTCGTC
>Ga0078972_1017306_pt1 | contig 10382 bp, 11 predicted proteins | sample YelNatPaOPGAMG01_FD_67568 | JGI IMG/M metagenome (GOLD analysis project Ga0078972, IMG submission 67568) | Hot spring thermophilic microbial communities from Obsidian Pool, Yellowstone National Park, USA - OP-RAMG-01 (SPADES assembly) (version 2) | ecosystem: Environmental > Aquatic > Thermal...
GGAGGTCAACGAGAATAGGGCTAGGAATTTCCTTCGTTCCTTTGCGAGAAAGGTAACCACAGGGCAGATAGAGCTTCCTTCCGCCTTGGAATGCGAAAATTGTTTTCATTCCCTTGAGTGTTCAATGAGCAAATATTGTAAGTGAGTTATTGAGGATTTCAAATTTCTATCTCCACAATTTTTCTCCTTTGGGTCTCGCCCCTGATTATACGAACTTTTCCTCCAAAATGGCGAGAAAGTAGCCTTATAACAGCCTCATTCGCCTTCCCCTTTTCCGCTGGCTCCTTTACCTTCACAACCAATGGCTCTCCCTCTATTATCTCCTCTTTTCCCGCATTTGGGATAACTTTAATCTCCAATATCTTCTTCATTTATTTAATCCTCCTTGGTCTTTATTAAAAGGCTCATTCCCAGCCGTGAGCTATTCTTTTGAATTCCCAATAAGCGGGTTTCGGGCGGAGGTCATAGGTTAAGAGCCCCATAGGGATGAGGCTGTTGGGGTCAGCCTCGTTTCCCCGCCAATCGTTCAGAGTGTGGAATGTGGCAATTTTTATATAGGGTCGCTTCTTAATCTCGGCGAAACTTTTTCTTAAGAGATCGGCTTGCTTTTCCCAATCGTTCGTTGCCCATCCATATTCCGTAATCCAAATGGGTTTATCGCCGTCTCCCATCTTGACCATCAAATCCCTTATCTCATCTATCCATTTCGTCCTTATGCCATCTTCAGAATAAGGATGAATCGCAACCGCATCGAAGTAGTCCTTCCCTCCATTCTCGTAAATCCCCTTGAGAAAAGCTGTCCTGCTCTCCAACCCTCCCACGGAGACCAGGCAATTCGGATTTCCCATCTTGAGCCCTCTATAAACCCTCTTAAGCAGTTCGGTATAGACTTTAGGGTCGCCGCCGAATCTGATATCCTTCGGCTTGCCATTTTCATCCTTCTCTATGAAGGGCATTCCCATCCCGTCTGGTTCGTTCCAGAACTCGTAATATTTGATCTTATCCTTATATCGCCTTGCCGTTTCCTCCGCGAAATCCTCCAAGATATCGTAATATTCTTCCTTGGGCGCCACCACTCCAATGAGATTGCTACAGCCTCTCTTATGGAAAAGCTCCTTCTCTTCCTGTGAGAGCCCTGAAGCCCATTCAGGCGTCGTGCAGAAACAGCAGATTATCTCAAAGCCATTTTTCGTGAGGAGGTCAACGAACTTATCAGTATATGACCAATCCCTTCTCCCTTTCTGCCCTTCTACATCCGCCCAAGAGATTCCCAATCTCGTGCAGGTTACGCCTCCTGCCTTCATATAGCTTATGAGAGTGGGAACCCTGAAGCGGAAGTCGGCTCCCCAACTGCTTCCAGATACTCCCCAAACGACATTCACTCCATATAAAAGGCTTTTCTCCTTTGGGAAGGCGAGGGAAAGCAAGAACAAGGGGAATAAAACTTTACCAAAGCTTGGGAATCTCAACCTTCTTTCCACCCTCCTTTAGGGACATAGCGGCGCAAATTCCCGGGATGGTATATTTCACCGCTTCGTAGACATCAATTGGGGGCTTCGTATCCTCCAATATGCTCCTGACGAAATCACGGGCGAGGAAGTATTCCGTTGTGCCGTGTCCTCCCAAGAGGGCTTCCCTTGGAGCGTTGGGATGGGTGGTGGGGGAATTGAGGGATATATAGCCCTGAAGGTTGGGGATATGCTCGGTATAAAGAAGGGTGTGAGTGGACCAATTGTAACGGTCGGTCTCAAGGAATCCTTTAGTTCCGTAGATTGAGAAGAAGAGATGCATCGGCTCTTTGGCTATGGAGAAGCCGGCGAGGAATTTCAAGACGGCGCCCCTCTCCGTTTCAAATATAGCGACATTCATATCCATCGCTCCCAGCTCGGGGGCGACATTGACGCCAGTGGAGAGCCCGATTGCGGAGATGCAGGCGTCTTCCATCAGATAGAGTAGGGGTCCGAGGTTGTGGGTGCAGTAGAGGATTGGGATGAGCGAGGCACGCCAGGTGAGGTTGCCCTTTGCATCTCTCATCAACGACCGGCAATCGTGGACATATTCACCCTCAGCATAAACTATCTTGCCAATCACTCCCTCTTTTATTAACTTCTTCCAAGTCTCAACGAAGGGCATATAATTGTAATTTTCCGCCAGCATATATTTCTTCTTCGTTTTCTCAACCGTCTTTATGAGGTTTTCGCATTCCTCAATGGTCATTGCGGAAGTGACTTCGCAGAGGACATTTTTTCCCGCCTCAAGAGCGGTGACCGATTGCTGATAATGTAAGGGGAGGGGTGAGCAGATGACCGCAATGTCAAAATCATCTTGAATGAATTCGGCGAAATCTTTATAGGTTCGCTTCACATTGTATTGCTTCTCAAAGAAGCTCAGGAGTTCCTCGTCGGGGTCGCAGACAGCGTAGACCTCCGTCTCGGGAAGATGACTGAAGACGAGGAAATAGGAATGTCCCCTTCTCAATCCAGCAATGCCAACTTTAAGCATAGATAATCACCTCAAGGGAAAATATAAGGAGGAGAGGAAGGGTTGTAAAGTTTTTTGAGATTTAGCGGCGTCATTTCGTGTTGAGATTGCCGAGCTCTCCTACGGAGAGCCTCGGCAATGAAGGACTTTTGGAGTCCGTTTTTTCTATCATTGCGAGGAGCGATAGCGGCTTTGTCCTTTTTGTCATTGCGAGCCTGAATGCTTCCGCATTCAGGCGTGGCAATCTATATTTTTAAGAATTGTTTTAGATTTACTTTTGAAAAGAGTTTGCCACGGCTTCCCCAAGGGAAGTCCCACAATGATGGATAAGAGATTTTTCAAAAAATCCCTAATCGTCAGGGAATTATTGCGAGGTTGTCTCTATGGACTACTTCTTCATAGCCTTTATAGCCGAGTATCTTCTCTATCTCCTTTGAATGATGCCCTATAATTAACCTCAGCTCTGATGAATCGTAGTTCGTCAAGCCCCGCGCGAATTCCTTTCCACCGCAGATGATTCTCACAACATCCCCCCTCTTGAATATCCCCTCAATGCCTATAATTCCCACAGGAAGCAAGCTCTTCCCTTCCTCCACTATAGCCTTCATCGCCCCCTCGTTGACGAAGAGCTTGCCCTTGGGACGGGAAATGAATGTCAGCCAGCGCTTCTTCGCTTCCATTTTCTTTCTTGCTGGGATGAATGTCCCCAGAGGTTCTTTATTCAGGATGACTCTTTGAACCACATCTTCTTCCCTTCCCTTTGCGATTACAACATCAATCCCCGAAGCAGTTGCTATCCTTGCCGCCTCCAATTTAGACCTCATTCCACCCCTCCCCCATCTGCCCGCGGGACCAGCCAGGGAGAGAATCTCAGGAGTGAGAGAATCAATCCTTGGAATCAGCTTTCCCTCTTCATCAAGCAATCCCTCAACATCGGATAGGAGAAGGAGCAAATCAGCGGAGATTGTGGCGGAAACCATTGCTGCCAATATATCGTTATCGCCGAACTTTATCTCTTCCGTTGCGACTGTGTCGTTCTCGTTTATGATGGGGATAGCTCCGAGTTGGAGGAGGGAAAGGAGGGTATTTCTGGCGTTGAGGAAGCGGTCTCTCGTTGCGAGGTCCTCGCGGGTCAAGAGGACCTGACCAATCGTCAAGTTGTGGCGAGAGAAGGCGGATTCATAAATCCTCATAAGGATTCCCTGACCAATCGCTGCCATAGCTTGAATAAAGGGGAGGGAGAAGCTATCGGAGAGCTTGAGATGGGATAAACCCGCTCTAATCGCTCCCGATGTAACCAAAATTACCTTCACTCCCCTTCTATAGACCTCCGCTATATCCTCCGCTAACTGGGCGATGTAATCCTCGTCAATTTCTTCCTTTTCGCCCATTAGGGTGCTTGTGCCCACTTTTATAACAGCGATTTGAATCTTTTCCCTCATAATCTGAAGTCCACTCTAAGCGCTCCCTTGGGAGGCTTGAATTGGAAGGTGGAGGGAGGAATGACGGAGTTGAGCTTCAAGTTGGAAACGATTTCCTCCATCGTAGCGAATTGGGTGATTATCTGCGTTTTAAGGGGGAGCGAGGTTTTCTTGTCAATATAAATCAGGATATTCTCGTCGTTTTTCCCCTTCAGAGAGATGAGGGAGTAGGAGGAATTGGGAGGTGTTTTCTCAAGGGAGGCGGAGACGATTCCCACAAGGAGCTTTTGCTGTAAATTGGGAGTGAGGACGAAGGATAGAAGGGAGAAGCCGGTTGCCTTCTCAATCCTATCGGGCGTTGGCTCAAATGAGCTATAGCGGTTCGTTTGATAATTGTAGTAATAGAGCTGATATCCGTCGCAGACGAAAAGGACGGTTTTCTGTCCATCTTGCTGGGCATCGACTCGGAAGAGGAGCGGCTTTTGCATATAGACATCAGCCGAGGTCTTTTCCGTCTTGCTTAGCTTTTTTCCCCTATATGTGAGGGTGAGTTTGGAGGTGAATTGAATGCTTTTCAGGTTCTTCATCGCCGATTCCATCTTGTTCAAAGCAGTTTTAACATCGGAAGGGAAGACAATGGGCTTGGGTGGAGGAGCTTGCACCCTCCGAGCGGAACAGCCGAAGATAAAAAGGATTATGGGGAAAAGAAAAACTACTCTTTTAATAATCTCTCTATCAACTCCCGCAAAATCTCCTCGTTTTTGGGATTATATCCGAGTATATCTTTTCTAATTTTACCAGTCTTATCTATGAGGAGCAACCTCGGTATAGCAACAACTCTATAGCTTTTCGCTACCTTTCCCTTTTCGTCAAGGAGGATGGGGAAAGTAAGCGGATTATTTTTGAGAAAATCCTCAATCGTTTCCCTCTCCTCATTGCTTATCCCGAGGACGACGAGATTTTTATCCTTGAATTCCCGATGCAATTTCTCTATTATGGGAAGCTCCTCTCTACAGGGACCGCACCAAGTAGCCCAGAAATCAATTAGCACGACCTTCCCCTTCAAATCCGATAGCTTATAGGTTTTCCCATCCAAAGCCTTGAGGGAGAAATCGGGAGCTTGCCTTCCCTCTAAATTGACCTTAGGCGCGCATCCGTAGAGCAGGAAGAGGAAGGTGAGAAAAGGAACTAACCTCCCAATAATTTCCCTATCAACTCCCTCAATATTTTCTCGTTTTCGGGATAATAGCCAGTTATATCTTTCACGATTTTTCCGTCCTTATCAATTAAGATGACGCGAGGGATGGCGTTAACTTTGTAGGTTCTTGCCACAGCTCCTCCCGAATCTAAGAGAGTTGGGAAGGTCAATTTCTGCTGGTTGACGAATTGTTGAACTTTCTCCTTATCCTCATCGTTTATTCCCAAGACGACCAATCCCTTATCGCTGAACTCCTTATGTAATTTCTCAATGATGGGAAGCTCCTCTCTACAGGGACCGCACCAAGTTGCCCAGAAATCAATTAGCACGACCTTTCCCTTTAAGTCGGAGAGCTTAAAGGTTTTCCCATCAAGGGATTGGAGGGAGAAATCGGGAGCGGGTTGACCTTCCATATTGCGCTCATTTTGTTGGGGTTTATATTCCTTAGCATCGGCGGGAGGAGTGAAGGAGAAAGTATCGTTGGGAAAGGAGGGATTGATTTGGAGGGAGGCGATTTTAAATATCATCTCCCCCTGCCCTCCCGGAGGAATCACAGAGACTTGGAGGACTTTATATGTACTTGCATCCACGACTATCTTAATCAGGGAGCCATCTTTACTGTCCGTGAAAGTGATGAGGAGAGCATTTTTCTTATTTAGGGTGGTTTTGCTCAGAGAGGATTTCCCCAATGTAGCGAGGAAGTTCTGGCTAGTGAAGGTCTTCTTGCCAATGGGAGAGAGAGCTAGGGAGGCGGGCATAAAGAAGAAGAGTCTTTCTTGCACTGTTTGCGAGGGCAGTTGGTCTTTGGTGTATTCCTTCGTTGAAGGAGAGTAAGTCCAGAGCATATCGCCATCGTAGATTATATAAGTGGTCTGCGAACCTTCCCCTACATTTATTCTGAACTTACCCTTCGTGTTGTCCACTAACATCTCTCCCTTGAGTGTTTGGGACATCTGCCCTGCTTTCATCACGAGCTCAAGTGAGGCTTTAGCTGTCTTATAATTAGCATTGTTCCTGTCTATCTTCTCAAGAACCGCCATTACATCCTTGGGAATGGTCGCTCCCAAAACGAGCAACGCGCTTCCCACCAACAATAGGATAACTTTAACCGCTCTTTGCATTGTAAAACCTCCTTTTAATTTTTTAAATTTTAATAGAAAAACTCAAGTTTGGAAAGACGGTTTTTGTGATTCACTAAAAATACAGAGATTGCGAGGCTTTCCTTACGGAAAGCCTCGCGATGACAGCCAGTTTGTTTGTCATTGCGAGAAACGAAACACTTTTTGTCATTGCGAGCGATAGCGAAGCAATCTCTTTGAGATTGCGAACCTCTAACTTTAAATCATAAAAAATTTGTCCTTTTAAATTTAGTTTGATATTTCGGCATACTCAATACCTCCTTTTCTCACCCCTCAATTAGAAAATTTTTTTCACAATCGCTATCTCTACTCTTTATCCCTTCACCATTTCAAAACCTTTACCCATACAAGCAATGACAGACCAGCTCATTGCCATTGCGAGGAGCGAAGCGACCTTGTCCTTTCTGTCATTGCGAGCCTGAACGCTTTAGCGTTCAGGCGTGGCAATCTCGGTTCGCAAACCTTTAGGTTTGCGAACTGCGTTGGCGAAGCCAATCTCACACCGCTGTCATTGCGAGGAGCGAAGCGACGAAGCAGTCTCAAACAGAGATTGCCACGGCTTCCCTTCGGGAAGCCTCGCAATGACAATTCTTCCGCTGTCATTGCGAGGAGCGAAGCGACGAAGCAATCTCAAAGAGAGATTGCGAGGGCTCTCCGCAGGAGAGCCCTCGCAATGACAATGATGTGAGGAAAAGACCAGATTGCCACGCCCCTTGTTTGCAGAAGGCTCGCAATGGCAGCCAATCCCGAGGTTTTTAATCTCTCTAAAAGTCAAATTTTTATAAGACTATTTACCCGACTTTTGGGAGAGACTTCAACCTGTTGTTTATCTCATAAATAAGCTTCTGCAAGCCATCTCCCTTGAGGGCGCTGATTAGGAATGGCTCTATTCCCTTTTCCCTCAACTTCTTGACTTTTTTCCTTAGCTCTTCAGGAGACAGAAGGTCTATCTTATTAATCGCTACTATCTGGGGATATTCCCCCAGCTTTTCATCGTATAGCTTTAGCTCGTTATTCACTACATTGTAATCGGCAAGGAGGTCATCTCTTGACGCATCCAGGAGATGGAGAAGGAGACGACAACGCCTTATATGGCGGAGGAAGGAAATCCCCAGCCCGCTACCCTGATGCGCTCCCTCAATCAAACCCGGTATATCCGCCATTACGAAAGATTCAAACTCCCCAGCTCTAACAACTCCCAAAACGGGATGTATCGTCGTAAAAGGGTAGGGAGCGATTTTCGGATGAGCCGATGAGACACGAGAGAGAAGGGTGGATTTCCCCACATTGGGAAGCCCGATTATCCCAACATCCGCCAAGAGATGGAGCTCCAACCTTATCCATTTAGCTTCTCCTTCCTCTCCCTTTTCTGCTATCCTTGGGGATTGGTTTGTTGGGGTAACGAAGTGAGTGTTTCCCCTTCCACCCCTACCTCCCTTTGCCACCACAACCCTTTGATAGGGAGTGGTGAGGTCGGCAATCAATTGGTTTGTTTCCACATCGTAAACCATTGTCCCAACGGGAACTTTTAAGATAAGGTCTTCACCCGACCTCCCGTGCTGGTCTTTCCCCCTCCCGTGCTGACCTCTTTCCGCTTTATAATGCCTTTTGTAATGGTAATCTATAAGAGTGGAAAGATGAGGGTCTGCTTCAAGGATGACATCTCCCCCTTTGCCGCCATCCCCTCCATTTGGACCGCCCAAAGGGACGAATTTCTCTCTCCGAAATGAGACGCAACCATCTCCACCCCTTCCCCCCGCAACGAAGATTACCGCCTCATCTACGAATTGGGGTTGTTTTGATTGAGGGGAGATGCTCTCTCATCCCCCTTGGGGCGCAGGATAGACGCTTACTTTGGTTTTCCCTTTGCTCCTCTCGAACTTCACATAGCCATCAATCAGGGCGAAGAGGGTATAATCGGAGCCAACACCCACATTCTTTCCAGGATGGAACTTGGTTCCTCTCTGGCGGACGAGAACGGAGCCAGCCTTAACGAATTCGCCGGCGAACTCCTTCACGCCCAGTCTCTTTCCCGCGCTGTCCCTTCCATTACGAGATGAACCTCCAGCTTTCTTATGAGCCATTTACTGCTCACCTCCTATCTCTATTTTCTCAATTGCGAGTCGGGTCAAAAGCTGTCTATGTCCCCTTCTCCTTCGGTAATTCTTCTTCGCTCTGTATTTAAAGACGCGGATTTTTTCTCCCTTGAAATGCTTCAAAACGCGAGCGATGACCCTCGCCTCCGAAAGATAGGGAGAGCCAATCAAATGCTCCGAGCCAGTATCAACGAAGAGGACCCTATCAAGGGTGATGGTGGCTCCCTCGGGGGAGTCAATCTTCTCGACCTCTATGATGTCGTTTTCCTTTACCTTATACTGCTTTCCGCCAGTTTCAACGATAGCCTGCATAAATGGGACCTCCTTGTGAGGGGGATAGCGTAAAAAATTATAAGAATGATTTCCGCCTTCGTCAAGTTTATGTATAATTCCATAACATATTGTGAATCAATAGAGATTGCCACGCCCACCTCCGGCGGGCTCGCATCTACCCATACAAGCAATGACGGACCAGCTCATTGTCATTGCGAGGAGCGAAGCGACCTTGTCCTTTTTGTCAGAATGACGAGCTCCGCCGTCATTGTGAGGCTTTTTTGCTCCAGTGGTAGTCATCCGCCTATTTTCTCCTTTCTATTTGCAAAAGGCTTTTTGCGTTTTTAAAATTTCTCTAAATGCCAAAAATAGTCTCCTTAGGCGAGATATTGGTTGAGATTATGAGGAAGGAAATCGGCGTGCCTTTGGGCACGCCCGCCGATTTCCTGGGTCCCTTCCCCTCGGGCGCTCCCGCCATCTTCGCCGATGCGGCCGCTCGCCTCGGCGGAGATGTCGGCTTCATAGGAGCGGTGGGAGATGACCCATTCGGTCGTCTTTGCTACGAACGCCTCAAACAGGACGGCGTTGATACCACCCATCTCAAGATAATCCCCTATAAATCCACCGCCTGCGCCTTCGTTGCTTATTTCCAAGACGGCTCCCGTGACTTCGTCTTCCACATCAAGGACACCGCTGCGGACTCCATATCTCCTGAAGATATCTCCGAGGATTACCTCGCCGAAACGGAAATCATCCACATCTGCGGCTCGTCCCTTTCCGTAAGCGAGAAAATGCGAAATGCCTGCATTAAATCGGCAAAAATAGTTAAAGAGAAAGGAGGGAAGGTCTTCTTTGACCCAAATATTCGCCCCCAGCTCCTATCCATTGAGGAGATAAGGGAGATAGTCAAGCCCATTATGGAGATTTGCGATGTGCTTCTCCCCTCGGGCGAAGAGGTCTCTATGCTCACGGGAATCCAAGAGCCGTTCACAGCCTGCGAATCCCTCGCGGATAGAATGCTCGTGATTTTGAAGCAGGGAGAGGATGGCTGTATCGCCTTCACGCCAGAGGGAAGAATTCACAGCCCCGCCATAAAGGTAGATGTCGTTGACCCCACGGGAGCGGGAGATTGTTTCGCTGGCGCCTTAGCGGTTGGGATGATTGAGGGGATGGAGCTTCCCAAGCTCTTGCGTTTCGCCAACATCGTCGCCGGTCTCTCCATAACAAAGAAGGGACCAATGGAAGGAGCACCCACAAGGGAAATCGTTTCAGAGCTTCTGGGATATTTTTGAAAATTTTTTGGAAAAAAGAAGAAAAATCAAGAAAGAGGGAAATAATAAGAGATTAAAATATTTTTTCCCGAATTCTCCTCTCTTGACCTCTTAAAGGTAGATTTGTAGTCTATAGACAGGCAAGGCTTCTTATTCCTTCACCCTATCCCAGGAGCATATATCTATGGGGGCTAAAGACCAGTTAAATTTGGATTTCGGAGATAAGTTCAATCTTCTGCCCGATAAGGATAAATGGGAGATTATCTCCCAGCACCTTATCGCGCAGGACCCGGATTCGTCACGGGACCTCTGGCTCAGCCAGCTGAAGCCCGTGACCCTCGGCATTGATAGGTTCATCTTCACTGTTTCCGCTCGCTTCGCAAAGGAATGGATTGAGAAGCATTATCTCTCCCTTCTTGAGGAAACAGCCTCTAAATTTACTGGGCACCAAGTGAAGATAGAAATCCATGTCGTGCCTCCTCAAAAGGGAGAGAGGAAAAGGA
>Ga0078972_1017307_pt1 | contig 10382 bp, 9 predicted proteins | sample YelNatPaOPGAMG01_FD_67568 | JGI IMG/M metagenome (GOLD analysis project Ga0078972, IMG submission 67568) | Hot spring thermophilic microbial communities from Obsidian Pool, Yellowstone National Park, USA - OP-RAMG-01 (SPADES assembly) (version 2) | ecosystem: Environmental > Aquatic > Thermal...
AGACCTCCTTACCGATAACATCACCTTCCAGACCACGATGGACGGTCGGCGGCAGCTGCGCCGCTACGTGCCGGAGCTGGACAGGGAGGACGTACAGGACCTTCCGCCCGAGAACCTGCGCCGCTTCGCTTTCAAGATGGCCACGGGCTCGGGCAAGACCTGGGTGATGGCCATGGCCATCGTCTGGGCCCGCTTCCACAAGCAGCGGGTGCCGGGCTCGGAGCTGTCCACCAACTTCCTGATCGTCGCGCCGAACGTGATCGTCTATCAGCGGCTCGAAAAGGACTTTGCCGCCAACCGCCTCTTCTACGAGCTGCCGCTGATCCCGCCGGAGTGGCGCGGCGCGTTCTCGCAGAAGGTGATCCTGCGCGGCGAGGCCACGGAGCCGGACCCGTCCGGCAACCTGTTCCTTACCAATATCCAGCAGCTCTACGAGTCGCGCGACCAGGAGTGGACACCGCAGAACGCCATCGAGGCGCTGCTGGGCAAGAAGCCGGCGAAAGACCTCGCGGCCTCGGGCCAGCGCTCGATGCTGGAGCGGGTGAAGTCGCTCAAGGACCTCGTGGTGATGAACGACGAGGCGCACCACGTGCACGACGATGACCTCGCGTGGAACCAATCTCTGCTCGCGATCCACCGCGCGCTCCCGAAGGGTCTTGCTCTCTGGCTCGACTTCTCGGCGACGCCAAAGGACCAGAACGGCATGTACTTCCCCTGGACCGTGTGCGATTACCCGCTTGCCCAGGCCGTGGAGGACCGCATCGTCAAGGCACCCCTGATCGTCACGAAGGAGGACGACCCCAAGCAGCCGAAGAACGATCCGGATGGCGTCACCGCGGACAATATCGGCGAGAAGTACGGCTACTGGCTGCGCGCGGCGGTCCAGCGCTGGAAGGAGCACTATAAGGTTTACAAGCAGCTCGGCACCCGGCCCGTGCTCTTCATCATGGCCGAGAAGAACGTCTATGCTGACGCCATTGGCGAGTACCTGTGGAAGACGAAGGAGTTCGGGTTCAAAGAGTCCGATGTCCTGGTCATCCACACCGACGCCGCGGGCGAGATTACCAAGAAGGACCTCGACAAGGCGCGCGAAGCGGCCCGTGACATCGACAAGGCCCAGAGCAAGGTCAAGGCGATCGTCAGCGTGATGATGCTGCGCGAGGGTTGGGACGTGCGCAACGTCACCGTCGTGCTGGGGCTGCGGCCGTTCACGGCCAAGGCCGAAATCCTCCCCGAGCAGGTCATCGGGCGCGGCCTGCGGCTAATGACACAGGTGAGCCCTGACCGTACGCAGACGCTGGAGGTGCTCGGCACCCGCAACCTCCTCAACGTGCTTCGCAGCCAGCTCGAAGCTGAAGGCGTGGGCGTGGCCAGCACCAAGACCGATCCACCGCCGCCTGTCGTTATTTCGCCGATCCAGGAGCGGCTGGCCTATGATATTGCGGTCCCGATCACGAAGCCGAGCCTGGTGCACGACATCCGCAAGCTGTCCGAGCTAAAGGTGGAGGCGCTCGACGCCATCTACGAGCAGGAAGAGCTGTCGGAGCCGTTCCGGGTGAAGCTCACGCTCGAGTTCGCAACCACTGAAACAGAGGTGCACCAGGCCGACATCGCGGCAGGCGAGCTGCCGCCCGCGCAGGAGCTGCTCGCCAGCATCACCAACAAGGTCATTGACCTGGCGAAGCTGCCGAACCACTTCGCCGAGCTGTACCCCATAGTAAGGGACTACGTCGGGACCCGCGGCTTCGGGAAGACGGTCAACCCCGACGACGATACCCTGCGCTCCCACCTTTCCCGGCTAGAGCTGCAAGAGGGTATCGCCAAGTACCTGGCACGCAAGATCGCCGAGCTGACCGTCGAGCGCCGCGAAGTCGAGTTCGAGAAGGCTGACTTCCGGCTTTCCGAGACGAAGCCCTTCAGTTGGCGGCGCAACCTTCCGCCGCTCGAAGCGAAGAAGACCGTCTTCAACTATGTCGCCACGTATAACGACTTCGAGCGGCGCTTCGCGGAGTTCCTCGACAAGGCGAACGATGTGGCCCGCTTCGCTTCGCTCGGCACGACCGAGCAGGGTGAGTCCGGTACGCAGTTTCGCGTGGACTACCTGAAGCCGAGCGGCGCCATCGGCTTCTACCACCCCGACTGGGTCGTGGTGCAGCAGACCAAGGCCGGCGAGGTCAACTGGATCATCGAGACGAAGGGCCGCGTGTGGGAAAGCACAACGGCAAAGGACGAGGCACTAGAGACCTGGTGCAAGGACATGAGCAGACGGACTGGGAAAACCTGGAGATATTTGCGTGTCAACCAGGCGGATTTCGAAAGTAATCCAGCCGAAACTCTTGAACAACTGGCCCGTTGAAGGCCGGACGCCAAGGCCGAGGCATTGCTCGACTGGCTCTACCGCCTCCAGTCCGAGGAGAGCGACCCGGAGCTCAAGGCGCTGGTGTTCACGGAGTTCGTTCCCACCCAGGAGATGTTGCGTCGGTTCCTGACTGAGCGCGGGTTTTCGGTCGTCTGCCTGAACGGCTCCATTGACATGGAAGAGCGTAAGCGGGTCCAGGAGGCATTCGCCGGAGATGTTCGTATTCTCATCTCCACCGACGTTGCGGCAGAAGGAATGATCACAGAACCACGGGGCTGGAAAATGTAGTGCCAAGACCATTTTGGTCTTTTGTAACTCCTTGAATATCAACAATCCAGTTTTTCAAACTGTCGAAGATGGGTTAAAGACGGTCGCCTCCACGTCGGTTCATGCTCCGTCGCCTGCAAGATCCAACCCGCTTGGGCAAAAAGCATAGACCTGCCGATGAACGCATCGCTCGCACAAATCCTGGCTCTGCAGTTTACCCACACGGCGGAGGAAATCGAAACCGCCGGGTACAGCAAGCTGGTTAGCGACGCGAACTCAGTAGCTGAAGCTCGGATTGCGAAGGCCGCGGAACATCTCAAAGACCTGATGGTCGAGCCTGAGGAGTTGCGGAAGTTCGCCTACGCCACGATACAGCGCAAGATTGCTGAAGGTTTATTGCCGGGGTGACGGCGCGGCCGAAGCAATCCAGGTGTAGTCACAGATACATGTCTTGCCACAGCCGGTGAATTCTCATTCCCGCAGAACATCGCACAGCGTTTGTGTGTGTGTCGTTCTGGCGGGGTGCAAGGGCCGGAAATTGTTCGCCTCTCCTGAATCAACAGAAGGCGATATCATCCGAAAGTGTGCCCGGGCATGAACACCGAAAAGATCTTCTGCAGAAAGGAGATAACGGCCTATCAGCTCCGGATCTGTCTGGCGATTCTGAGGCCGGACCTGGTCAGGGTGTAGCCTCTGCGGTGGTCTCTGTCAGGCGCTGGCGCAGAGCGGACCAGACCAAGCCGTTCGAGGTCTTTGATCGCGCGAGTTGTCGGGTTGAGGCCCATCGGATGCTTGTCACGAAGCCGTTTGCGGATGTATGTCGCCGTGGCCATCGAGTTCTAGTATCTCATTGGAAAGTCTGCGCAGAAATCGCGGATTAGCGCAGCGTTCGAGACTCTTGTGTTCGAGATGTCCGGCCATTGACCTCAATCTCATTTCCCCTGTGGGCGACGAAGTCGGCACGGTCAGCGCGGCGCGAGACAGTGGTATTCCTGCAACCAGCGCAGTTGTCACGAGCTGAGCATTCGGCTGCGGCTGCGCCGCGCTGAGAGGAAAGCATGCGAGTTCCAGAAGTACCAGTTTGCGCGCCCGTGCACGCGCAACCTGCGCGTACTTCCGCCAGTTCACGCCATTTGGGATCGGCGGAAACCTCAGGCCGAACGCGCACAAGGCCGCCTCACGGCCACGGTCGGTCAGTGCGTAAAGCTTGCCGGTTGTGTGTCTTGGATTGAGGCAAACAACAAGCCGGCGCTTTTTCAGTTCGTCCATCAGAAACCAGAGATCGCGCAGTTGAATGTGCGGATTGATCGGATGCGCTGCTCGGCAGATTTCAGAGGCTGTCATTGGCTTGCGCAACACCCGCACCACAGTAGCCCGTTGCCGACCCCGCATCAACCATCGCACATCGTCCTTATCAAGTGACATCCCCCTGCCATCACGCTCAAGTTAATAAACCTTGCGTTCAACTGGTTCGGATTTCTCTCAGCGCGGCGCAGCCGCACCCGAATGACCGCGGCGCGATAGATGCCTTGGTTGCAAGCTTGGCACTCCGCCGCGCCGCGGTGAAAGGGGCGACTTCGTCGCCTTGGGGGGGAGATGCAAGTGGGATCAGCGGACGAACAGTTCACAGGCAAAAGTCTCAAACCACACGCTACTCTGCGATTTCAGCGCAGATCATACGATTAATACTCCAAAGGCCACACTGTGTTGAAAGCACTGCTCGCTGCCAGAGAATCAGATACTGACAAACTGAGCAATCTCGCAGTCCGAAAAATCTTGGCAAATATGATCGATTTCTCACTGGGATTATTCAGTGCCCTGCCATCAGCCGGCAGTTTTCCGAACCTCTGGTGCGCAAGGGTATTAAAGGCACTGCGCCATGCTTTTCCATCAGTCACACCAAATGAATCTCCAGGACTATCTTGTCTCCAACTATGCAATCGCCGGCACAGCGCAAATCCGGCAACCAGAGCATGAGCCTGCTGTTGGCAGCAGCGATTCACTCGATCAACTCCTCCACCAGAAATCCGGCGTTCTCAACAAAAAGCTCGAGATTCTGGCAGCAGAGATTTGGTGGCGGCTGAACATTTCAGCCCGCAACCTGGTGTCTGTTGACCGGGACAAAGCCCTCATTCGGGAAATGCTCACCCGACTGGATGTCGCTGCCCGGTATCAGATGCGCGAGCACCAGGACAAAGGCATTTTCTATCGCAAGCTCTTTGAACTTGAGACCGAAGCCCGATCCGAACAGGTCGAGTGCTGGCGGGATGTTGTGATGGTCATGCGCGATTTCCTCACTGTCTGGGAAGCGCACGAGCAGGCCCGCGCCCGTGCCATGTTCATTGAAAATGTTGGATCAGGAACTTAGAAGCATCTGCAGGAAACTGAAGCCTCTGTTGGGCAAACGAGCTGACGCGCTCTGGGCAGCCTACGTGACCGCCGAAACACCAGAGTCGAAACGCGAAGCTGAAGCGCTGATTCAGATGTTCGGGCTGCGGTATTTGTCAGGCACAGTCAGCGATCCGAGTGTTTTGTTGCCGCCACCGCCTGAGTCAGTCGCCGGGGGCGAGTTCTTTCTTGGCACAATCTTTTACGGCACAAAACAACTCTATCCGTTGTTCCTGAGAGCGGAGAACTTTGTTAAGCACGTGGGCATTTTCTCGATCACAGGCGGTGGCAAGACCAATGTTGCGCAGGTTCTGGTGCTTGGGCTCTTGGACCACAACGTGCCGTTTCTTGTAGTGGACTGGAAACGGTCGTATCGGGCCCTCTACACACTTGCGCATCCGAAAGTGCGCAATATCCGGATTTACTCTGTCGGTCGGAAAACAGCCTCGAGTTTCAATTGGAATCCTTTGCGCCCGCCGCCGGCTGTACATCCCAAAACCTGGATCAGTGTTGTTGCCGAAGCGCTTGAAAAGTCCCATGTCTCGGGTCCGGGCGTGGCTGACATTTTCATCGAGCTGCTGGACAAGAAGTTCACCGAGTTCGGTTTCTACGATTCTGTGCCGGAGAAATACCCGAACTTCTTTGACGCTGCCGAGGAGCTTGATCGGGTCCAGTACAAGGGCAGGCGGATGCTCTGGCAGGACAGTTGCGCGCGAATTTTGCGGACTTTCACTTTTGGCCCTGCAGCCGGGGCGTTCAACGCGCGGCATCCGATCAAGCTAGAAGAACTGCTCCAAGCGCCGGTTGTGATCGAGCTTGACCATGAAGTGCCGAAACCGTTGCGTGTATTCTTTACCGAGATACTGCTGCGGTGGATACATCTTTACCGGCTTGGGCAGGGTGAGACAGACCTGCTGCGGCATGTGACGTTTCTGGAGGAGGCGCACAATTTGTTTCCCAAGAGCCTGGCTGAGCGGCAGGCCAGCAACAGTCTGGAGAACGTGTTCAGGGAGATTCGAGGTTTTGGCGAAGGCCTGGTGACAATCACGCAGCATCCGTCGCTGATCCCGATCTACATCTTGGGCAACTGCAACACGCAGATTTACCTTGGTCTGCAGCATGAGGAAGACATTCTGACAGCCCGGAGGGCGTTGTTCCTGGAACATCACGATGAAGTGTTTCTGGACCGGCTTGGGGTTGGTGAGGGCATAGTGAAGATCAAGGGGCGAGTTGGGCCGTGTCTGGTGAAGTTTCCGCTTGTGCCGATCAAGAAAGGTGCGGTTGGGGATGACTACGAGTGTGTTGGTGGCGGGGCGGCTGGAGGTGAGCCTGATGCAGAGACGGGTTTGGGTTAAGTCAGGTGTTGTGGAGGAGCTTGACCAGCGGCAGGTGCGGCTTCTTGAGCTGGTTTATGAGAAGATCGTGTTTTATTACCAAAAGCTTTATGGGACCCGGCCCTGTTACAAGTATCCGTTGAGCCTGTCGCGGCTGATGAAACTCTGCAATCGGAACAGCCAGGCAGTGACACTGGCGTTGCGGTATCTGGCCAACACAGTGCCGGAAGGGTCAAAGGCAGAGCCGGTGATTTATTACGACCGGGTTGCATCTGCAAAGAACAAGTCACACAGGCCGTATCGGATATTTTTGAGGAAGAAGGTGGCTGAGGGTGAAGGCTGATGAGGGGTTGAGTTTGGGCTGATGAACTGTTTGTTCAGGGGCAAATCCCCACACATATACATGTGTATTTGGTCAGAGTTTGGGCAGAGGGGGTTGAGAGCGTGGAAGCAGAATGTGGCGCCTTTCCGAACCAATCGCACAGCAAGGATATAAACAGCCGCAGTTTGCCATGCGCAGATGCAATCCGATTCAACCGAACCACCTGCACCGCAAATCAGCAGGCAGAAGCGCCAGCCTCAAAAACCTGACCTGGCCAAATATCCTGTGGAAGTGCTGGAAGCTGTGCTGGTGATTTTGGCCAGTGAACTGGACAGGGAGAGGAAACCCGGTCCTGCCAAACGAAACGAAAAACCAGTGAACGGGCAATGAAGCAGGCAACAGTTTGTGCATTTAAATCCCACTGGCGCGTATCCTGGGGCAGAGGCGTTCTTGTTTAAGAGAGTTCCATGCTTTCCCGGTCGAAGGTTGTGTGTTCACGTTTCACGGATCACGTTTCACGTATCACACATCACCTGCCCGGTTTCGCGTGCCGCGTACACATCCAACTTGCCACTTGGACCTTTGCCGGTTGGCGCGAACAAGCAGGGTTGCCCGCACCCGCCCCCTGTCGCCAACTGGGACAGTTTCATCCCACGCCTCAACCGGGCCTGTCCCGAAAGTGTCCCAGTCACGGAAAAGTTTATAAGCACCGGTTGCGTCGGTTTTGGAATGGAACCGATGATTCAAATCCACAACCGCTATCTGGCCACAAGAAAGAAAAACATCCAACACTGGAAAATCCCCCCTGAGGAAAAGAAAGCCCTGATCCGGTTTTTGGATGAGCTTGAGCTTGGGAAGGTCAACCGCGGTCGTAAGATCAGCCAGTCACGCCAGTGCAAGTATCTGGACCTTTTGCACGTGTCATTGGAGTTTTTTGGCAAGTCGGCCACAGCACTCAAGGTCAAGGACGTCGAGGCCTTCGAGAAAGCCCTTGCCACAGGCCGGCTCCAGAGCCGGAAGGGGACCCCGTATTTGCCGGCAACCCGGGTTGACATGCGCAGGGCGCTCAAAGTCTATTTGCGCTGGAGGCTTGGCAGGACAAAGGCAGATGCCCTCACAGACTGGCTCGACACCCGGCCGGTGACAAAAACACCCGAGTTCCTGAAGGAATCCGAGGTCGAACAGCTTTACAAAGCCTGCAAATCCGCCCAGGAACGGTTTTTGGTGGCAGTGCTCTTTGACACTGGCGCACGAGCGACCGAGTTCCACAACATTCGAATGGAAGATGTTGAGCTGCCCACTGGCACGCAGGCATATCCGAAGATCACTCTCAAGGAACAGTACAGCAAGACCAAGGGCAGGACAGTGTCGCTGTTTTGGAAGCACAGTGTTGAGGCAGTGACTGATTTTGTGCGTCAGCGCGAGGCCGAGGGTGCGCACCGGACCGAGCCGGTGTTTGTGCAAAGTTACCCTGCGGCACGGAAGTTCCTGCTCCGGCTGGGCAAACGGGTTTTGGGCAGGTCAATCCATTATCATCTGTTTCGGCACAGCTCTGCCACCTACTACGCCGACAAGATGAACCGGCAACAGTTGTGCATCCGATACGGCTGGACATTTTCAAGCCGGATGCCTGATGTGTACATTGCCCGGGCCGGGGTCGAGATGCGTGAGCTGGAGGACCGGTTCAAGGCGGCTGAGGTGGAGAGTTTGAAAACCAGCCTGGTCAAGGTCCAGCAGGAATCCAGGATCAAGGACGAACGACTTCGACAGCTTGAGGAGACGGTGCGGACCATGCGCCGAGAGTTCGCGGCGATAGCGGACTTGTTGGCGACAAATCCGTCGGTTAAAGATGTCACAGAAGCATTGAGACGGCGAAGGGCGCATGAGAGCCAGCAGACCAGGGCAGTGGGTCAAATTGAACCTGTTGAAACCGGACCGGAACCCGGGCTGTAACGGTTGTCCGGGCCTGGGGCTTTGGCCGGTCCGAGTTCACAAGCCAGGCCGATTAAACAGCGGCCAAGAACCCCGGATCACAGGTTTTCTGCCCAAAAACAGCCTTCAGAACAAACCAGAATAAACCAGAACAAACCAGAACAAACCCCGGTTAAGTGCTTGGTAATGGGCAATGTTCTGGTCCATTACTACTCCCGCACTCCAACCACGCTCAGCGTCAGCCTGACATTGAACAATTACACCTCAAATCCTGTACTGTTCATGTCATCGGGAGCGGCAGTTCGAAGCGTAAAACCAATCGGTTTCCAGAGCAAGAACCAGCGACTTCTCATCCCCAAAACAGACCTCAACAACAATCCATCAATCCATTTTAACCAGTGTCAATATGTCACACTGCTCAATGAACCCGATCGTGGGGCAACGTACGCGATCAACCCCGCTCAACCCGAAAACAACATTACTCCGCACACTGCTTCGGGACAGAAACCTTGCTTTCAGACATCCGCCGGACTTCCGGAGGAGGGCATCTCGGCCAGTGGTTGGCCACCTGGCCAAAACAGATATCCAGCCCGGCAGGGCTGGACTATTGTTTAAAACAGGCGAGCGAAGCGAGCAATTTGTTATCCCCCAGCCCTGCGACAGGCCGCCTGATGGAAGGCAGCCGGACACACAACCAACACCGGTTCCTGGGATCAGGTTCTTGTTAACCGGTTACCCGGCTGTTCCGCTTGACATCTCGAACCTTGCCGTTCGACCAACCGCCAAGGGTGCAGTTGACCATCCCCGCCATCCGACCACTCCGGGGCCAATCGACCATGCCTGCCAATCAAACCACTTGTTTGCCTCCCGAGGGTGCCGGCCAGTCAACGACCTCGTTGCCAATCAACCATTCCCGCTAGCAAAGTTTCTTGCCCTTGACGAGCGGGACCGCCACCAGGACACATGTCAACTGATTCTGTTTATGACAACGCTCCTGTGAAGTTCTGCAGAAGCTTAACCAGAACGCTTAACCCCTTAAGGGCGCTTTTCTCAAAGACTTGGATCGTCCTTCTGAATAAAGTCTCTGCGGAGCCGAATTCAATCCGCGCAAACCCTTCGAGCTGGGCAGCCCTGCTGGATTACTGTGCCGGGTCGGCAGTTCTCCTGCGCAACCACCACAGCACCAGGCCAAGATTGCCAATCCCTCAGGACCGTTTCTTCGTCTGGCCTTAAAGCCAACTGTTGACCTCAACCAATGAAGTTTGAGACCAGAGGCCAGGGTGAATTCCCCCAGCTCGCCAAATCAGATTGAATGAAAAACCAGCAGGTCACGTTCTGTGGTTTCAAACGCCAATCAGCCGCAGACACGCCGAGAGGCCCATACAGTTGGCAAAGCAGAAGCAACCGCGCGCGAGCACCACTCCACGCGAACACTTTTGGGCTTCACCGCGCGCCAACCAAAACCTAACCCGTGCGGCTTCATCAACCAACTTCTTCCTCAGCGCGGCGCAGCCGCAACCAAATGATCGCGGCGAGACAAATGCGTTTGTTCTAGGCTTAGCACTCCTTCGTGCCGCGCTGAGTCATGCGAGGACTCCGGATGTGTGCGTCTGACCGGTGGCGCGTAATGAACCAATTTATTTGCCGCGTCATTTCTCGGCCGGGGAACGACATGGCTGCGGAGCATCGCCAAAATACATCGGGGCGATTCAACGAATGTTTATTGCTGCACCTCGAGGCCTGCAGCCCATGCACAGCCGCGCCTGAAAAGCTCGCCAAC
>Ga0078972_1017308_pt1 | contig 10382 bp, 10 predicted proteins | sample YelNatPaOPGAMG01_FD_67568 | JGI IMG/M metagenome (GOLD analysis project Ga0078972, IMG submission 67568) | Hot spring thermophilic microbial communities from Obsidian Pool, Yellowstone National Park, USA - OP-RAMG-01 (SPADES assembly) (version 2) | ecosystem: Environmental > Aquatic > Thermal...
CTCGGTTTTGGAATAAGCTTTTCCCATTCAGCCATAATATCCGCTCCATCTTATTCAATAGCCAATTTTCTTAAACGTATTCCATCTTTATGCCTCGTGTAACCACAAACCTTACACTTCAGCTTTAAAGTTTGCTTTTTAGTAGTTTTTGAAAACTCTCTCTGAAGAGGATACTTTTGCCCACCATAACCCTTCTTTTCCCGCTCATGATGACGCTCACCCTTAGCCAAAGCCCTACGCTTTCCAGCCTTGTAAAGAGTAACCGCATGAAGCTGATGGGCTTTACATTTAGGACAGTAAGTTCTAATCTCCTTCGGCACATTCACTTCAGACACGACCAACTTTGCATACAAACAACATACACGCACTTATACTTTTTCGCATCTCTCAAAACACTTAGGCGACGTCATAGTTTAAATCATCGTTAGACAATTATAATCGCAAATTAGAGGCATGGAAAGGATTAAATGCAAAACATAATACAAACGCTAAAAGGCAAAATCCTAAATGTCGCACAGACAATCAAGAAAAACCCAATTATCTTAATAAAAATCGCACCAATCCTCTCATTCGTCATACCCTTGCTCATTTTATATTACCTTTATCCAGAATCTTACGAGGCAACATGGAAAGGCAGAACCTACTACATTTTCTTCATATGGCTAATCTTTTTAGAACTCATACTAAACTGGGAAAAAATACAGATAAAAATTAATAAAATAAAGTCCACGCGATTTATAATATTGATAATTTTATTGCTGATACCTACCGTATACGTGATTGTTGCAAACTTTTCAGGGTTAAACACCGCTATTATAAACATATCGCCAAAGCATTACTATCCTGGTGCCAACCCGTTTTTTTGGGCAGAGTTAATGCCTCTTTCAGCGGAATATCTCGTCTTCGGGATGCTTTTTGCACTAATAATTTTAGTTACGTATGGAGTTAAAGGCTTGAACGCTTTTTCGCTTTCACTCTGTCTCATATTAATTGTCGGATTAATTTACATCATAGATAATTTATATCCATATGGAGAGTTCACGCCATTTCAGATTATCGTTCCAACAACCGCCACACTCGCAGCAAACGTTCTAAATCTAATGGGATACCAAACCAAGTGGATCGGACAGCTCTTCGGAACACCCACCCTAATGGTTTGGAACCAGAAAGGCGGGGCTTCCTTTGGAATAGCTTGGCCATGTTCTGGTATCGATAGTCTCATAATATATTCTGTTACAATTCTTCTTTTCTTAAAGAATAGTGTTTTTTCATGGAAGCAGAGAACGGTCTATTTTATAATAGGCGCCGTAATCACTTACCTTATTAACATTCTAAGAATAGCAACAATTTTTATCATAGCAATTGATTACGGAGTGACCTCTTCCCAAGTGCAACAGTTTCACAATTATTACGGTTCATTGTATTCCATTACTTGGATTATAACATACCCCCTAATAATAATTGGAACTCAAGTGTTATGGAGAAAAACCAAAAATCGCAGGAGAAAGATATTTTCTTAAATTGATATGCTATACAATGCCTTTGAGAGATTTGACGTATTGCTGTAGATTTGGACATAAAAACTCTTAGAAGATGCTCAGTGAAAATTGTTTGATGTAATGGAATCATAGTTAACATCATCTGCAAAATTTGAGACACTTCTTTCATCCTTTCGTGGAAAAATATCTAAAAGTACTTGGTAGTTCTTAGGTCTTCAAAATTAAGAAGATGCCTTAACTTTCTCAGCTAACCCCTGTTTAACCAATATTTTGGCATTTTCAGCAGGTAAAGATGCAATATCTTCAATTTTGAATGGTCCATAGGTTTTCATATTCGAACCGATAATTGCCGGCACATCCTTCCTAAAGCGTAAAACGACGATTTTATGTTCTTTTTCAATATCAGTTTTCAAAAAATGCCCTTGAATAAGGTTTTTAGCAAAGTTTTGATACGCTTCTGCAAAAGACGAAACATCACTAAAAATTTTCTTCTCTTCGATTGTTAAGGCATCTACCCGTATTTTTTCACCCTTAGCCATTTTTCCGATAAGCTTTTTGTAACGCGCTCGAATCAATTCACGAAGCATACGTTTAACATTCTGCCATTCTTTCCTGAGAAGATTTGCCTTCACTGTCCTTTTGTCAAGCATTCGGCTTTCTTCTCTAATCCTTTTTAGATAATCAGCAACTCTTAAGTAAAAATCGTCTGGAAGCCTTACAAGTTCAACATCTTCAAGTTCTTGTCGCCAAACCTCATATAATTCATTGTACATTTACTCTACAACCTCCGCCCGTCCCTTACATATAAGCAGTACAGCCGCAGCCATGGGCAACTCAACCTTTTGATTTTTGTATGGACCAAAAAACTCACCGCCAAGCTTAAACTTTGGTGCAGACGAAACCAAAACAGTGGCTGTTCCCTTTTTAAGGGCTATTGCGCTTTCAAAGGGGTCGAATCCTTCGATTTTGGATATCGGGAACTCCACTTTTTTTAAGCCTGTTTTACCGTGCAAAGTGTTAGCTAACCTAATTAGGCGATGAATATCCGTTGTAACAACGGTGTCAACCTGCGCCGCCTTGGATTTTGCACAGAAATCAGCAATTTTCTTCAAAGTTTCAAAACCTACTCCTTTAATGGTGCCATAAGTATTTGCACCGTCTAACATTTTTAAAATAGCGTCCTTGTTCTTTATTATGGCTTTGGCAATGTTTCCTCTCGCCCCTAAACTTTTGTAATCCTCTTGGTTCGCAGTAAGTATAAAATCGTAAATGCCTCTGGCAACTCTTCTACGCCATCCAGAACTTTTTAGGTTTAGGTCTTCAAAGGCATGGGAACCTTCCCCGCTTAAGCCTTGAAGCGTTGCGTCGAACCCTAAACCACAAACGTAATCAACTATCTCTTTCCGTGCAACTGCATCTAAACTTTTTACCGCTTCACTTTCTACATGAACGTGATAGCCGCGATGCCCCGAAAAAAATACATGCAACTCTTTTTCAGAAAAACCAAAATCTCGCATTAGCATATCCAAGAGTTTCACAGTTTCCGCTTTTGCCGAAGCCAAACAATTTTCGCAGGGCCATGTGTTTACCTCAAACTTTTCGCCACCGCAGACAGGACATTTTTCAGGCTCAATTCCTTTTCCAGAAAAACCGCAGTTGCCACAAGTCCATTCATCATGGATCTTATTGCAAGAGGTGATGATATGGTCGGCGTCTATGTCAAAAATCAAATCAGCCCCAAGCCACCCTTTCTTTTCCATCTCAGCTTCAGGATCTTCATAATAGGCACAAGAATAATAAACATCGGAAGGCACAAAACTTCTCAAAAAAACCTCAAGCTCACTTTTGTTTTTGAATTTTTTATGGCGAAGCATCCCCTCTTTGAATAAGATAAAACCAAATTCCCGCCTTTCGATCATGAAAACAGAGTTGTTTAAGGAAAAATCGTTGATATAATAGTCGCGGAACCTTTCTTGTATAAAGATCGACGAGTTCAATTTCATCCTTCACATAGTATTGACAAAAGATAAAAACTTATCCTTAACTCAAAAGAATAGCAATTTCCAAATTATAGAAATCTTTATGTAAATTTGTAGAAGTTAAGGTTTATTATCCTGATTCCTTTGAGAGTGGAAGAAAACAAATGTCAGCGAAAACAAACATTCAAGTTCAATCTAGTAACCTTTGGAAAAGAATGATGAAAATAATAGAAAACTCGATAAATAAGCACTATGTTGTTTGGATAATTGCTGTCTTTGCTTTATCTTTCATCGTGAAATTTTTCATAGTATACACATCTAGAGGATTGCCAGCAGATTATGGAACGTATCTAAGATTAGCTGATGTGCTTCGAGGTATTGACATAATAGGAAAAGGGTTACGTTACCCACCAATTTATCCCATCATACTTAACATTTTTTTAATTCCATTCGATCAGATCATAGCCTTACAACTTTGCGCATCTCTCCTCTACTCGATTATTGCTATTCCGTTCTTTTTTTTAGCAATAAGAATCTGCAAAAAAAAGATGTTTGCGCTCATAGGAGCTCTCTTGATAGTTTTTAATATCTTTTATTCAGAAATGATGGGATGGGGAGGAAATGCCAACATTTTAGCCATATCATTCATGACGGCTTTTCTCGTTTTTTGGCTAAATATTCTTGAGAATAACCACAGTAAAAGAGATGAAATCCTTGCTGCTCTTTTCTTTAGTCTATCTGTAGGTTCGCATTATTTAGTTGCAGCATATCTCGCAATCTTCTTTTTAGTATCCCTTTCTTTGATGGTGATTTTCAGAAAATACATACCTAAGAAGGATTTCATAAAAAGGACACTAATTGTAGATCTAATGGGATTGCTTTTTAGTTGTCTCTACATTAATAGCTACAAGTATCTTCTAGAATCAAGCGCATTATTCGAAACTGGAATCATGTTGGCTGATCAACGCTCACTGGAAAACATAACTTATCTTTTATACAAGAACATAATCAATATTATCCTCACAATTTTAGGAGCTGTAGGAATTTACATTTTTGCCAAGAAAAAAGACAAGCTGAAAGGCATAATTATAGGAGCGCTCTTCATTAGTGGTTGCATTCCCTTGATCACTCAACATCCAGTCCGATGGTTGTATTTCTGGCCTATACCTATAATTTTAGGAACTGTAACTCTGTTAGAGTCTCTAATAACTAATGAAAAGTTATGGCAAAAATATAACTTAAACAAAGCAGTTGTCGCTGGAATTACCATTTTGATTTTTGTGTACATGTTGAACTCGGTAACTTATCTGCAAGAAACATGTGTATACTACACTAATTTAACAAGTGATGGACTAGACGCTTTAAAATGGATAAGAAATAATACACTAATCAATTCTATTATTGCAACATCCGGGCCCTACAGAAGGGGTAGCGAAGGAACAGGACAGAGTTATGGCTGGTGGGTTGAAGGATACTCTAAACGAATCTGTATCGCAACATGCTATCTTAGGTTTCTGATATACTATGATGAACGAATTTTGGCTGAGAAAGCCAACTTAATTTTTTCCGGAACAGATGTCTTAAAAAACGATTATATAATGACCGCAGAAACTTATGGCAAAAAACAAGGAATCCTCGATTTAGGTATTAATATTGGCGATTTTTACGAAAAAATTCTATTTTTAAACGACAGCGAAGTAATAATTGCATATAAACAAGATTCACATTTCAAAAACATAACTCTAACTGATGTTGGAAACAAAATCAAGAATATAATTTCTCAAGGGAATGCCAAGACGCTGAAAATCGATTATCAAAGTGAACTTTTAAACGCAACAAAAGAGATAACAGTCTCAGATGATTCCTCATTAATCGACATATTATTCTGCTTCAATTATCATGCGCAACCTACACTGAACATAACCAGCATAGCTATTCCAATATTCAAATCGGACTTCGTAGATCTAACTGAATTGAATGTGAATAGCGATAATAGTACAACATTAGACATCCTCTCACCCATGAAAGCCAGCGTTCCAACAAAAATTCAAATAGAATACAATGGTACAATGGAAATTAAACCTTACTATAGTCCATGGCTTGAAATGGCGCAAAAAATAATTACTTACAATATCTCGCAACCTCGAGAAACTAATGTTATACATTTCAAAGTGATCTTCCCAAAACTTGTGAACAGCAGCCATTCGCAAACTGAGTATTACAACGCGTATGAATTAATTGATTCCTTAAACATAAGTTATATTATGATAAACAACAACCGTAAGAGAGAATATGAATGGCTAGCATCAGATACTAAAAACTTCACAATAGTGTACAGCAATAAGGAAATAACGATCTTTTCAGTGCATTTACATCTACCATAAGCATGTTCACGTTCTTAGTGAATTAACGCTCAAGTGCATAGCCTTTCTCCAGAATCTGCTCTATCAACTCTATAACTTTCTTCCCTTTCTCGCCAGGTTGAGGCGGTTCAGTATCACTCACCACGGAATTGATAAAGAGACGAATAAGCTCATCATGACCAAAGTAAAGCTTTCTTGAGAGAAAACGAAAACCAGACTTTAAGGTTTCCTTTGCTGCTTGCCAAATGAAATTTAGAGAGTTTCCCAAAACTTCGGAAGGTGTATGCGTCCCACCTTCACCGATTTCAATTATAGAATCACGGAAAAAGTCTACTACAACTGCACGTTTGGTGCCTAAAACTGTCAAAATCCACTCGTCTCGAGGGGCATTAGAAGTAAAGCGTAAATAAGAAGATGCGTCGATGCTATTTGATACCATCGTTGCTTCAACACAATTCACAGGTTGCTTGCCACTTGCGCTTATTGTGCGGGCCCATTTAACGGAAACATCTCCAAACAACTCAATAATAGAATAAATCATGTGTGGTGATTCATCAAAGAATAACCCTCCAGGCAAAGAAGAATACCATGTTGGCAAACGTCTCTTCAAGTTGCTCATCTGAAAAGCAATTGCGCCTGTAAGTTGTCCAAGCTGGCCAGAATCATGAAGCGTTTTGACTCTTTTCATAGAATTTGAATAAAGAAAATTATGGCATACACATAGTTTCACATTGTGATGCCTCGCAGCGGTTATCATTTCTTCAGCTTCCTTAGAACTCATGGCGAAAGGTTTTTCTACAAAAATGTGGCATCCAGCTTCTGCTGCTTTAATTACTATTTCATGATGAGTAAAAGGTGGAGTGCAAATATCAACGATATCCAATTCTTGCTTAAGCAACTCATCGATGGACGTATAAAATTTTTCAATACCAAACTTTTTAGAAACGACTTCTGCGGTTTGCAGTGAAGGGCAAGCCAAACCTACAACATGAACCCTATCATCACGAATTAAGGATGGTATATGACGATTTACCGCAACCCAACCTGCACCAACAACTCCTACCCTTAGCATTATGCTTCACCATAAGGACTTGTACAACGAAAGATACTTTCTAGCAACAGCGTCCCAACTGTACTGTTGCTTATAAGTGCGCTCAATAAATTCTCGTGCATTCCTACCAAGTTTCTCAGCGAATTCAGGATAATTAGACAAGAAGAGAATTGCATCCGCTAATTGATGTGCATTTCCAGGGTCAACCAGAAGCCCAGTTTCATTATGCGTAATTAATTCAGGTGTGCCCGCTACCCGAGTTGCGATAATTGGAAGCTGAGACGCCATAGCTTCTAAAACAGTTAAAGGCATACCTTCAGTCAAAGAAGGACGCACAAAAATTCCACCTTCTTTCAATACATCAGAAACTCTAGGCACTTTACCCATAAACTCAAAATAACGCTCAAGTCCCTTACTTCTAACCAGACCTTCAAGATACTTTTTATGAGGACCTTCACCCACAATTCTAAATTTAATGCCTACAGGTTTCTTAGCCACAACAAGATTTGCAGCTTCCACAAGATATTCGAAACCCTTGTTTGGTAAAAGTCGCCCAACCGAAATAACATCAACATGGTTATTATCATAACGAACAAAAGCAGGCTGGAACTCTTCTATATCCACTCCATTAGGAATCAAAAATGTTTTTTCAAGAGGAGCCCCAAGAGTCACAATATGACTCTGAACAGACTTGCTTACTGCAGTAATAGCGTCACTAGTTGCAAACATAACTCGTCCAACCAAATGCTCATAACATGTAACAGCAAAAGCCTTCATATGACCCGTTAAAGCCAAATTACGAATACTGCCTAAATGGGCAGTTAAAACAAGCTTCCGTTTATACAGAATCTTAGTCAAAACGCCAAAAAGGGATGTCGTAAAAAAGATGTTATGCGCATGGACGATGTCAGGAGATATATCCTCTACTAAACGAAGAGCCTCGGTAATTTTTTTAGGAAGAGCAAGCTGAAGATTGAAAATTCTTGTTAAATCCATCGAGCGCAAACTATACACTTTTATTTCATCAACCGTGTAAACATCCATAGTGTTTCTTCCAAGCGTTGCAACACTTACTTCGCAGCCCATTCGAGATAGACGCTTCGCAATTTCATAAACTACTTTTTCAACACCACCTCCTACATATGGATAAAAGTAGTCGGTAAGCATCAATATTTTCACTAGAACTCCCTTCAAATATTCTTAATATTTTTACATAAGTGTTACACAAACCCGATATAAATTTGTCGTAAACATAAAAAGATTTGTGTTAAAGCATGCTGAAATGCATCCTTCTCAAAAAGACAGTATCTTGGATTGAGTCGTTTTTATACGCCACCATAGTTTTCATCTTCATGTTTGATGGCATAGATATGTTAAAGAGAAAGCTAAAGGATATTCGAAGATTTAAAAGGTATGCAAAGTTTTTTAATCCATCCACTACTGTTCGTAGTTTCTGCTTTCCAATCCTTTTTCGATATGGTATTGGAAACTCAGCCGATCTAAAAAATTTAAAGGCAACAATTTTGATTTCTTCAGAGAAAGACATACCCTTCGCCGACAAAACAACTTTGTCCAAAAAATTCTTTCGGAAAACCCACATTCCGGACTGAGAATCCTTTAAACAGACACGGAATAAAACCCTTGTAAAATATGTTAGCAACTTGTTTCCGAGCAAATGAACACGAGACATACTGCCCTTTGCAAAATTTTCCATCCTATTTGTAGAGACGAAATCATATTTTCCGTTTTTCAGAAGCTTAACAAGCGAAGGAATTAGGTAAGCAGGATAGGAACGATCTCCATCTAAAGTGACTATAATGTCTCCACGGGCATTAGCGAAGCCGGTTTTGTAGGCAATACCATATCCTCGGCGAGGTTCGACTATTACTCTGGCGCCACATTTCCGCGCTATTTCTCGCGTTTTGTCTTTAGAACCTCCATCCACAACAAGAATCTCACATTTGTAGCCAATTTCTTCGAGTTCTTCCAAGGGTATTTCACTTATTGTTTTGGCTATTGCTTGCTCTTCATTTAAAGCTGGAATGATTATGCTGATTATTTCGCGAAAATCAAGATTAGCTTGTGTATCTGAAATGAGCATTTCGCATACTTCCAATGTTTTCGTTATAATGGATTCCCCGCAGTAATTTTTGATTTGAATAACAGTTCAATATGTTTCTTATATAAACTATAAAAGACTTTCTTTTAGACGGTTGAAATTCACTATTTCCATTTTATTTTTCTCTTATAGTAAGATAAAGGATGCCTTATTCTCTGACACAGTTCATCCGAATCCACACAGACACCGTGAGTTTTCAGTGTGTCACATTTTGGCGGATTGTAACGTGTTCTTGAACCTCTCTCGCCTGCTATGTGTTCAACTTGATATGTAGTCATTCTTTGGTCGTAGTCGGAAAAATTTTTGAATAGGCCTATGACGTTTTCTGTTGGCATTCCAATGTTTATGAGAAACGCTGTTAATGTGAATCTGCCTATGTGTGAGAGGTGACGCCCAGAGGAGACTGATTGGTAAAGGTTTTTTATGCATGGTGGAAAGGCTGGTTGTGCTATAATTTTTGGGAAGCCTTCCATTTCGGTTTTTCCTATTTTTTCTAGTGATAATTTTTTTATTTTTTCAGCTATATTCATTATTATTGATGGGAGTTGGGGTAGCTCTTTTACGCTTAGTCTTTTTTCAATTTGTCTTCTGACCTCTTCGCTTAGGAGTCTTGCGGTTTCTGTTTTTGTTAGGTAAATGTTTCCGTTTGATAGGAGGCGGTTGACGAGTTTCCATTTTTTCTCTCGCAGTTGTGTCGTATTTTTTAGATAGTCTGTGAAGTGTAGTTTGAACTCATATGGAGTTTCAGCGTTTTCGTTTAATGCGAGTCCCCACTCGAAATTTTGTGCGACTGCAAGAATTCTTTCTTTTGGTTCTATTTTCATGTCGTTGTAGGCTTGTTTTGCTTCTGCTAGGGCGTATCTTTTTTTGATGAAGGAGTTTTCTGTTGCCACTGCAAGCATGATTGCAGCTGGGAAGGAGAGTATTTCGATTTCTTCATTGCGGAGCTTTCTGCTGACCAAAGTGTATAAAATTGCTTCTTCAACTCTTTCTTCTGCACGCTCGAGAATGCTGGAAAATTCTGGATTTGCCAAATCTTCAATTTTTAAATTTAGCTTTTTAACGTATTCGGCTGTTTCTTTGAGGAATGGATATTTTGCTAAATCGTTTTTGGTGAAGGAAACCGTTGTGATTTGCATTTTGTTTTCACATTATTCTGTTTCGATTCTTGGCGCTAAATAGAATGTTAGTTTTCCTTCTTTTGCTTGTTGGAAATCTAGTTTTATTGGCATGTCTGTTGAAAATTCCAGTGTTGCAATGTCGGAGGTTGCAGACGCCTCTTTTATAATTTCGGAAAGGTAGCTTAGGCTGAAGGTTGCCTTTGAAGGTTCTTTTGCTTCTAGGTCTAGGAGGGCGTCGCTTCCCTTCTGA
>Ga0078972_1017309_pt1 | contig 10382 bp, 11 predicted proteins | sample YelNatPaOPGAMG01_FD_67568 | JGI IMG/M metagenome (GOLD analysis project Ga0078972, IMG submission 67568) | Hot spring thermophilic microbial communities from Obsidian Pool, Yellowstone National Park, USA - OP-RAMG-01 (SPADES assembly) (version 2) | ecosystem: Environmental > Aquatic > Thermal...
AACATTGGAAAACACTCGTATAGGCTCCAAAGCACTATTGCCGTAGTGCTCATTCTTGCCGACCAGCAGGCGCGCCATGCCATCGCAGGTCTTTGTAATCTTTTCTTGCATTGTCTCAGGCTGTATGATACAATCACTCATGTTTCCCCCCTGTCAGCTCCATGTAGTGCTGATAGAGTGAGCGATCTGACACGCCAAAAAATCGTGCGAGCTCTTTTTTGCGCTTGATTGGATAATATTGTATTAAAAGCTCATCTAATCGTGGATTCCATTTTATGCTTCGCGAATTTTTATCCGGCAAGGCTTGTATAGCCTCTAGGATTCGTTGATAATCCTCTTCTGAGCCATCGAACTTTACAGCGCTTCTGCTTGCGCCGCCGCGAAGGTCGGCACTAGGAGATGTGGTCGCCATAGAAATTCCCCCTTGTCACTAATCTCAAAATAAATGAAGCCGAAGGAGATAGTTTTGCTCATCCTTCGGCCTCCATATTTCGTCCAGCCCTGTAGCGCTGGTGTTACGATTGCCAGCCAGTCATCTTGTCCTGTGTAGTAGTAAGTGTGTAGATGCGAGCGGATAATGACGTTTGCCCTCGGCTGCAGTTGCTTTTCTGCCCAGAGCAGATTCCAGACCGCCTCGCGCCCAAGTGCCGGCGGCGCATTGCCCGGAACGCTTGTCGAACCGATATGGTGCTTAAAATCAAGCACGCACCCGGCATACTCTAGCCATGCATGGTCTTGCGCATGAGCGCCAAGCGTGTCAGCAAGCACATCCTCCCAATCCTCTTGCTCACCGGTATGGTAGGCTGTGCCCCGAATAACCGTCACGGCATCGTAATCAAAAGTCTCAACACATGCTTTTGCCATTTGTACTTGCCGCCTGCGGTCAGTCGTGATGAGTTCGGTTCCGCCTGATTTAGAGCCTTGTCCATCGATTGCATCGCCGTTAAGGATAAGCCTGTCAACATGCCCAACGGCTTTGGCTTGCGCCTCATACCATGCCCATGTTTTTTGCTGCCACTCGGCAGCCTTGCCTAATTGGCGGTCATCGTCAGGGCTGATCTGATAATCAGGCGGTGTAAGACCAAAAAGATGCCCACAGTGGAAATCGGATATAATGATACCTGTTTTTGGCATTATTGCTCCTAATGCAGGATAAAATAGAGGAGTCCGCCAGTAAGTACCACATTTGCAAGGATTGAAAATATCAGACTACGGTTGACTGACCGTAAGCGGCTTTCGCAGGTCTTTTGAGATTGCATCAATTGCGTCCACGATTGCTCTAAGTTTTGATATGCTGTCTCCCGCTCCGCTAACCGCGTTTTGAGCGCTTGCAACTCGGTCTGCGATGCTATCAAGTCGTTGCTGATATTCGTTAGCTGTGAGTTCAAGCTGTCGATTTCGCTCCGTAAGCTCACTATTAAGGCGTCGAATTGCTCCCAGCTCGCGGTAGTAGACGATTGCGCCATAAGCGGCGACAACAAACAAAATACAAACAACAACGATAGCAATGTCTTTGCCGATTTTGTCATTCATCTAGCCCTCCTTTAATCCCCAGGCTTATATGGCAGTTCCCCTCGATTGTCAGATTTTGCTATCTCACTATCCAAATTTTGCCGTAATTTTGGTAGTTCGCTGACAGATTTTACGCCATTCAAACTTTCCGGAATCGCCGGATAGTTCGAACCATTAAGCAATCCTGAATAGTTGAGTCCTTTAATATCGCTGATTGTCGTTAAGCCAAGCAGCACCAGCACCACCAGCGCGCAGCCAAGCCCGCCGTAGATGCCAGCCGTCGTACCGTATAGTGCACCGATTATCAGCAATGCGCCCGACAAGAGCGCATAATACAGCGCCAGCAAGCGCCGCATCGACCTGGAGCCGTCCTGCTCTTGGGTAAATCCTGCGCTCATGCCAACCTCGTGATGATACGTTTTGATACAAGTTTCCCCTCGGCGACCGTTCGGGAATTCCCCAGTGGATCATCGGCAACGTGCCCATACCCATCACCAACGACAAAATGCGCATACGTAACAGTTGTATCCTTGCGCTCAAACCGTAGGATTTCCCACTCGTTGCGCTTGGTTTGGTAGTTGGCTGATTCGTGCCGGACGTCCCATTGCCCGCCTGCCGCCAATGCCAGCAACCCAGCAGGGTCTTGCACAAAACAGTCCTCATCAATGATTTTTGCCGCTAGCGCCTTTTGGTAAAGTCCGATAGCGGCATAATCGCAATTTACGAGTTTCAGCAGCGAGATAAAGTAACAGCCCGATTCGCCAATCTTTTTGCAAATTAATTGTGTGTTCATTTGCATCCTACCTCCACAAGATGCGCCTGGATTTCCTCACGCGCCTTGCCAATTTTTGCCAGCGCGTCATCGACATTGCCATTCATTTTTTTGCCTTTTAGCGCATGGAGCTGGAGCTCTTGCGCATCGATGACCGCCAAGAGCGCGGTATATTGGCAACGATTATCATCACGCACCGCCATAAGCGTCTTTTGTACCTCCGCAAGTAGCTCGTCCCTTTGATTGAGTAGCCTGTACCGCTTCCGTGCTATCGCCCAAGTGCCAGTAAGTATCGCTGTTGTTACTAATGCAATAGCGGTCTTGATGACGGTTTCCACGATTACACCTCCGGCTCCGCTGGCTCTGGATACTGCGGCACAAGCGGCAGCTGCGGCAACTCTGGCCAATCAACCTCGGCAGGGTAGGCTTTCACGGCATCAAGTGCAGCATAGAGTCCCTCTCGATACTCATGCCACGCATTAGCAACATCATCCCCGTAGCGAGCGCGAAACTCTTGGCTCGTCGCAAAGAGGCTCTCATCAAGCAGCTTATTCCTGGCGATTTTGGCGTCATATAATGTCTCAAAATATTGTTTCATTTTCCACACCTCCTTATGCGATATAGGCTGGACGGAACCCGAGGTAGCTGGCCGAGTACGAGCGGACGGCATTCAGATTCAGATACGCCAAGCCCGCGTCCGCCCCGCTGAGCCAGGAGCCGCCCCGGAGCGGGAACCTTTCGCCGTTGTTCCTATTCCAAGTGCCACCAGATGCACCAGAGAAAATGAGCGATCCAGCGGCCGAAACCTTCGGGGCAATCATCATTGCCGCCAGTTTCTGCCGGAGCGCAAGTGCGATTGTGTCATAGTTTGCACTATAGGTCAAACTACGCCAGCCAGCCTCTCCGGTTATCGAATTGTAATACGCATCAGTTGTAACGTTTAGCGGAGTTGTATTTGATAACACGGGCGCACCAGCGCTACCTGAAACAGTGCCATCCCAATATGCGTTCTGAGCAGGCCATGAGCTTTCTGCGAGATTGAAATCATTATCATTCGGGAAATACATTTGCCCATTGACAGTTTTATAGCCATCGTTCCACTCGGCAATGTTACCGACAAGGTCTGCAATGCCCATGAAGGTGTTGTTGTGCCGCCATAAAGCTGGCCCGGAACCCGTTCTAGTGCGAGGCGTTCCGCTCGTAGAACCTGGAGTACCGCCATCAACACGTGTACCTGTCTCATAAGTTGCCGCATGACTTCTGCCGTAGTTTGTGTTTCCGCGGGGCTGGAAACTGTTTTTCAAGCACCACAGCGCGACAGCCGCCCATTCCCACGCGGTCATCAAATGCCAACCAGCACCTTTTGCGGTGCAATAGCTTTTTGCCTGATCGAAAGTAACGCTCGTTGTCGGGTCTTGACCGGGGAGCGAACATGCCCTGCCGGAGATAACTTTGGCCTGATATGCACCAATCCAGATGCCCGGTTTAGGAACACCGCCAACAACAAAAGCAGGGTGTAGTGTCGAGGTATCTCCCAAAAGTGTGCTGATGTCGCCAAGTGTAAACGCCGGAACCCACACCATCACCGAGGGGTTGCCTAAGTCATCATAGAGGACGGTGTTTTGCCCGCCGGAGGCTGCTTCGACCTGCGCGCGATAGGCGTCCTTGAAATAGAGAGTTGGTACCGTCCACGGAGCAGAACCTGCCGCTCGGAGTGCAGTTGCCTCTGCTGCCAGCACTCGTTTGTACGACGTGCCGTCGGCGATGTTGTCGAGGTTACTCGTGCCCGTTGCCGGAGCGAGCGAGTAGCCCGCCTCCGTGATTTTGTTAACCAGCTTGCCGCCGGTCGTCGATGCCGGCGCTGCGCCAATTTCTTTGACGGCCTGCTGCCCATCGTCGCCCATGTTGTTGAGGGCGTCGATGGCGGCCTTAAGCGCATCATCCATCGGGCCGAGATGCGCCGCGTTAATCGCGGGCGGAGAATTGTTTATCCAGCCCTGTGGCGTATAACTTATTGACATAATCCCTCCTTCTGTCTCACGACAGTAGTATTAAGCTATTCTATATATTCAAAATACAATTTACTTTATTCATATAATTTCCATTATGGATTACCTATAACGCTTAAAATACCCGGTTGTTCATTTATCATTAAACGAAATTTTTGTGTTAAAGCTACGCTATTTGATTGATTACAACGATATTGCAGAGTTATAGTATCAGCATAATTTACATCAATATCTATTGTAAATGATGTATATGTTAATGCAGCCATATTTCCATTATTGTATATAGTTTGAGATGAACCAATAAATGGTGCTTTTATAATGTTCATGGTCATGCCGCCTAAACAGCTATATTCAAAATATACCCGTATTCTGCCACTAGCCCCGATTTGAAGGCTTCTTGTCACCCAGTTGGTTGTGCTATAATTTGCTATTTCTGGGTCATCTCTCTTCGCAATATTACTGCCAGCGGTAACATTCGCCATAACTAATTCGCTCAGTGTTGCTTTGCCGCGCACCGCTACTCTGTTAAATTCAGCATTACCATCCCCTGAAATTCTGAAGCCTGCTGTTCCTGCCTGGTAGTTGCTCGATTGGATATATCCAGAGCTTGCTATCACGGCCTGCAGCGCATACAGAAAGCTAACCAGTAGCGTTTCAAAGCTCGTTGTTCCTGTCCCTATGTAGTCTGAGGATTGCCCGTAACCTTGCCGAACAGCATCGAGCACGCCAACAAAGCACCGCATGATTTGGTCTTGCGTGGGGGTGTCTATCTTAGTCCAGCCTGATGATGTTGAGTATTGATATATCCCGCGATAACTTGCTGTAGTGGTATGGTAAAATACCGCCAGATCGCCATCCATTACACCTATAATTGTATCTTTGTCAGTATAGTTAAATAATCCCAGATAATGTGGCGAGTATTGCGATATAGCCTCAACTGCCTGTCCTTGCGCAATCTGCACAATGTCTGGTTGTGATACCGGCACAGGCGCTGGTGTGATGGTCGTCGGGATGGCCTCAACTGTGTCGCCAAGGCTTATTGACCCAACCCCGATTGCATCATACTCTGCACCACTACGTCCGAGGGTATAACGCTTGCGCGTGACCATGACAGTCGCATCAAGCCCAGTAAAAATAGGGTCATAGAGCCGGATTATCTCGCCAGGTTCGATGAGGTCGCCGTTGGGATATAAGGTCTCCGATGGATACAACGTCTCTGACGGATAGAGTAAGCCACGGTAGCCGTTGAATTGATATATCTGTTTGGAGTTTTTGTAATAGTAATATAAGAGATTGCCGTATTGTTGCGCCTCAGCCTTGGTTGTGATGGTACTTGCGTCAATCTCGCGCTTATGCCTGCTCGCCTCGCCGGCAATGACCTTAGAGTTAGCCGATTTAACGCGGATATTGGTGGCGTTGACCTTAAGACGGTAGATGTATTGTGTCGTGCCACCGCCGTTGTAAAACCTGATCCGCGCCGACTTGCCCAGATTGGCAAATTCCGCCGTGATGCCGCTATCCTTGCTAACATCGAGGGTTGCCGAGTCGACCATGACCACATCGCGGCCATCCTCAGTCTTATAGTCGATATATGCGTAGGTATCAGCATTGCAGGTGTCGGGGTAATATGCCCCTGGCGCTATCGGGATGAGGCAGTCATAAGTCGCAGTCTGCCCTGTCGTGTCGCGATGGACGACGCCGCTGGCAACGCTACTAATCTCGTCAAACTTAACGTCAATCTCGCGGGTATCATATAATCGCTTATTGACCACAATGCCAGGCGTCGAGTTGTCGCCAATGATGCCCTCTTGTGTGGTCAAGGTCTGCACCGGCGAGCCGGTCATGCCGGTCAGGGCAAACAAGTAGAGCTGGCCGGCGGCGTTAAAATCAAAGACATATAAGTGCTCAAGTAAGAGTTTGCTCAAGACGTCCCAATAGGTTTGCCCATCCTTGTCGAGGACCACCATATATACTGGCTGGCTGATAGTCGGTAAGCCAGATGCAAGCGTTACGCCTGATAGCGTCGCTATCTTGTGCAATACCGAGTGCGCCGTGTCGGCAGGGTCACATATCTTGTCGCCGGCAAAGGTGGTCCCAATGCCATCTAATGACACCCACGCGGTTTTGAGCTTGCGGATACCAGGGTCCTCGCACTCAACCTTGACATCCTGTGCGCCGCGGGAGGTGATGGAAAATCGGAAAGAATCTGTCAAGTAGCCTGTAAAGTAGGTTGTGCCATCAGCGGAAATGCTCACGCCGATAGCATCGTCATATATCAAGAGCTCATCGAGATATGGACAGGTGCGGGACAAGACAAACTCGGCGGAGTTGGTATTCGGCTCGAGCGAGTCTGTAAACAAATGCGTATCTATCTTGATTGAGTCTTTGATAACCCAGGCGGAGAGGTCGTATTGCGTTGTGCCGCAAGTTGCTATCACACTAATAGTCATAATCACGTCCCATAATAGGCCAAAGCCTCAAACTCGGCCCGAATCATCGCGGCGAATTGCCGCATACCGTTATCACCGACAACTGGAGATTGTTGGTAAATGTTGATGGTAATGGATTGCGAGCGATACTGTGCCGATTGCGCGGCGGTCGCACCTGCCGCGTTAGCGCCAGCCTGCACGACATCGCCATACTCAATCTTTTGCAGCTTAGCGTCCTCGTAGGATGCATATTGCACTGATATGCCGGTCAACCAGGTAAATGCGTTAATCACGCCCGCGATAGCGTTTTGCACGGCTGTAAAGACCCAGATGAGCGCATTGGCAATTGGCCGAATAACGTTGTTATAGAGCCACACAAACGCTTTACCGACAAGCTCGATGATGGGAGAGAGTATTTTGAGGACTGGCGCAAGGACTGCGCCAAGGGTTTGGCCGATGATGGCAAGGATGCCCATGAGCGGGGCAAGCAAACCAGAGATGACAGGCTGCAACGTCTGCACCATCGCCTGCACGATTGGGATGAGCGCAGCCATTATGGGATTGGCCGAGAAAATAATCTGCGTAAGCGGCTGGATAGCATTCAATAGCCCGCCAAATGCGCTCGATATGCCATCTAAAATATCAGCTCCGCTTAGGCCGGTATCTTTTATTGATTTAAAAGTATCGCTAATGCTAACGCCCAAGCCTTGTAGCGTTCCATCAAAGCTATTTTTAAGCCATGCGAAAAATCCCTCCCTGCCTTGCATAGCTGCAATTTGGTCTTTGACGGAAGCCCCGCCAGCGCCAAGTTTTGACGGCACAATGCCCGATTCGCCGTAGACTGCGCCGCCTGTGAGGGTAAGAGCCTGTCGTGCCGCCTCAGTATAATGCCTAGACCAAGCATCCATCGGGCTTTCCAAAGCGATAGCAAATTGATCCGCAAAATATCTTGCTCCGCGCTCATTCATTGCTAAGCTCATGGCTTCTTCTTGCTGCGTCATGGATGGCTGCCATTGTTGTGGTTTCGGCAATCCTGTTTCAATTCTTTGCAATACCGGAACTGCGGTCAGTAATGGCTGAGTTGTTGACCGAATACCAAGCATATTCATGGCTTGCGAGCGCGCTAGGTCGGTTGGAGATAGAGGATTTTCCTGCCAATATTTTTTTATAATTTCCCAGCGCCCGCGAGCATTTAATGCCTCGCTATATGCCTCTTCTTGTGGCGTTAGTGTAAACGTTGCAATTGTTGGCTTGACGTTTAATCCATATTTGGCCTCAAGGCTCTGAAATACAGTTCTAATATCATTTAATAACGCTTGCCCATCAGACCCTAGCTTAAATGTCTCTGCTTTGTATATATTACCTTGAAAATCCTTTAATGCTGAAACTATTTTGTCATACGAATAATATTCTGGATGGTTTTCTGTGATGTCTATAAAAGATATTATTGACTTTAATAATTCCTCAAGGGTCTTTTGATTCTTTTTCTCATCATCTGTTAAAACATCGATTGCATTGCCACCTGTAGCTCTTGGAGCTGAGCCTCCAGCTGATGATGTCTCTCCATGGACGCCAAACCTTGCATCAAAATCTTTGAAAAATTTTTCAAGCGGAGCTTCTAGAATATTTTTACCGATTGAAGTATCAAGATAAAATACCCTCTTAAGTTGATCCATATATAAATTGCCAGCTGTTGTTGCAATAGTTCCGATTGTGCCAACCTGCTGTTTCAAAATGTCTGCAAACAAATCGCCTGGACTAGGAATCTCTTTCCATTTACCCTGGATTGCCTTTGATACCACCTCGCCAACAAATTTTCCAAATGCAACAAATGGTTCGACGAGTAATTTAAGCAAATTAACAAAAACATTTGGTATTACAGCAAATGCTGCGCTTACAGTTTGCGCAATATATAAGCCTAAATTTGACAAAATATCGCCAATGGTCGCCCAAGAAAATGCAGTTTTGATAATATCCAAGACTGCATCGAAAGCCAGCTTCCCCATTTCCGGCAAATTACGAAACACATTGCCAAGCACCTTGCCAACATCTTTAACCTTTGGAATAACTGTTTGCTCGATAAAAGTGGTAAATTCCGAGATTATTGGCGTTAAAATTGGCGCAATTGATTCACCAACAGCCTGTTTTAAATCATTCAATTGATCTTTTAAATTCTTTATTTTCTGCGGAATATTATTTTCGGCAAGCTGCTTTGATAAATCGCCAAACTTGCTATTTATAAGGTCAACAGCGCCTCCAGCCTCAAGCTGTTCTTTCGACAATGATTTAATTTCTGGAATTAACCTGTCGAGCCGCCCAGCAGTTCCGGCATATGTGCCATTGATGAGCTGGAAGGCGCTATTTAAATCTTTGCCTGTTACATTCGACAAATTGACCGCAGCTTTTGTGATTTTATCTATATCCGCATCGCTCTTTCCAAGTGCAGCCAATTCGGCAACAAGCCCCTCGATTTCATCTTTGCTCGCGAGGGACATTTTACTCATATCATTGATGAGCTTGGTTGCCTGATTAAATGAGCTCTCATTATCATTTAACGCAATTTTTAATGTTTTTAAGCGCCGCTCAGCCTCGCCAAACTCGGTATATGCGCCGATTGCAGCCTTGCCTATTTGCTCAAAAGCAACCGCAAGGCCAGTAAACGTAAGCGCGGATTTTATTTTATTGCCAATTTCGCCAAAGGAATTGGCAATATTTTGCGATGAGCTCTCAAAATTTTGCAGGTCTTTTTGAGCATCGTTGAGCCCTTGCTTGAGTTTATTTTCAGCGCTTATGATTACTTTCGCATCGGCCATCTCATCGCTCCATCTGCTTGCGCACCGAAATCCGGTAGTTAAGCTGGATTAATTTCAGCAGCTCCATCGTTATCGCTGGCTGGTCGAGGATTCCGCCTGGAAACGGCAGCATCCTAAAATCGCCCGACTGGCTGTCGCAAATCGGCAGGTATATGTCCGTGATATACGGCAGCCAGCGGCCATATTCACGGTATAAGTCCTCGTTGTACCTGCCGCCAAATATTTCCTCACATAGGCTTGCTATCTGAAGCCTGTCCGTCGCGCTGAAAGGGCTGGCTAATCCATTCACGAAATTGATTTAATAGTGCGACAGTCAGGTCTTCTTTTTCGAAAATTGCATCAATCAAACCTTTCGCATCAAGTTTTTCCTGATTTTCATTGTAGAAATTATGGTCAATAACAAGGCCAGGTAATAAGGCTTGATAAATATCCAAAATTTCAGCCATTTTCGTTTTTTGTTCTGCATTTTGAGCATCATACATTATCGCCCTTGTATGGTTGTTAGGCTCACGCATAATTATCCAAGCCTCTTGGCCTAATTCCTTGCTGAGGTCAAATTTTTTGCTTACGATCCAATTTTTACCAACGATAACCATAGAGTCCTCCTTATATGCTATGCATCAATATGCCGTTGCCGTCGCGTCGACAATCGCCGCAGTCACAGGCTCAGTCGCACCCACGCTAGTAGGAGAGCCGGACAGCTTGGCAGTCACAAGCCCGGTGCCGGAGATGCCGCGCTCGACAGTCGCCGATACGTTGTTGATGGTCAGGGTTACCTGGTACTGCGTAGAACCGGTAACAATTGACGGCGATTTAAGGACGACGACGATGGAGTTGATGACTGTGC
>Ga0078972_1017310_pt1 | contig 10381 bp, 10 predicted proteins | sample YelNatPaOPGAMG01_FD_67568 | JGI IMG/M metagenome (GOLD analysis project Ga0078972, IMG submission 67568) | Hot spring thermophilic microbial communities from Obsidian Pool, Yellowstone National Park, USA - OP-RAMG-01 (SPADES assembly) (version 2) | ecosystem: Environmental > Aquatic > Thermal...
TTCGATTTCGATAGGCTGCACCGGCGGCCAGCACCGATCGGTCTACATGGTCGAAAAGCTCGCGGGGCATTTTTCATCCCTGAACAGCCAGGTGCTGGTGAGACACAGGGAACTGAAGTGATGCGCCTGATCAGGATTGGAGACTGGCTGGTGATCCTGCTCGCCCTGGTTGTCGTGGGCTTGCTTTTTGCGGAAACGGGGCATGCCGGCCGGGCGCAGAAAGTGCTGATCAGGAAGGGCGGGGAGATATTCACGGAAGTGAGTCTGTTCAAGGACAGAAAGGTCGAGGTGCCGGGGCCGCTCGGCGTGAGCCTCGTCGTGATTTCCGGAGGCGTTGCGCGGGTGGCGAAGGATCCTGGTCCGCGCCAGTATTGCGTCAGACAGGGTTGGCTGAGGAATGCGGGGGATGCCGCAATCTGCCTGCCCAACCAGGTGAGCGTCGAACTTATGGGCGGAAACAAGCGCTATGATTCGCTCAACTATTGAAATTCCTGCGACCAGGGAAGACCATCATGTCTCCCGCATGGCGGCCCTTGCAATAGGGCTTTCCTTCGTGGATGCCGCGATTCCGCTTCCAGTGCCGGGAGTCAAGCCCGGATTTGCGAATATCGTGGTATTGATCGTGCTCGCGCGCTACGGACTGCGCACCGCGATATGGGTATCGCTGTTACGCGTGCTGGCGGGAAGCCTGCTGTTCGGGTCCTTCCTCTCTCCCGGCTTCTTTCTCGGCCTTTGCGGTGCGATTTGCAGCCTTGCCGCCCTGTTTCTGGCAAGTGCGCTTCCGGAAAAATTTTTCGGTGCGGTGAGCCGCAGCGTCATTGCGGCTTTCGCGCATATTTCCGGGCAACTGATGCTGGCCTATTTCTGGCTGATTCCCCATGTCGGGCTGTTTTCGCTTGCGCCCTTCTTCGCGGCGGCCGCGCTCCTTTTCGGTACGGTCAACGGTCTGGTCGCTGCGCATTTCCTGGAATGCGAAAAAGTTGAGGCGGTTCCTCAAGTTCCCATACAATGACCGGATGAACAAGGAAAAAACCATCGCGTTGGCGCTGACGGGAGCATCGGGCATGCCCTACGCCATCAGGCTGATCGAGAAAATCCTGGAAAGCGGGGCGCGCCTCTATCTCGTTTATTCCCCGGTGGCGCAGATCGTCATCAAGCAGGAAATGGGGTTTGCCCTGCCATCTAGGGCGAGCGAGGCGGAAGAGTATTTCATCGAACGCTTCAGGCCGGAACCTGGCAGGCTCCGTGTGTTCGGGCGCGAGGAATGGTTCGCCCCGGTAACCTCGGGTTCCAATCCGCCGGACGCGATGGTGGTTTGCCCCTGCACGATGGGGAGCCTTGCGGCATTTGCCGCCGGCATGAGCCAGAATGTCATCGAGCGCGCAGTCGACGTGATGCTGAAGGAGCGCAAGAAGCTCATCATCGTGCCGAGAGAGACTCCATTTTCGACGATCCACCTCGAGAACATGTTGAGGCTTGCCCAGGCAGGGGCGGTCATACTGCCGGCGAACCCCGGTTTCTACCAGCATCCGCAATCCGTGGACGATCTGGTGGATTACATCGTCGCGAGGATACTGGATCATCTTGACATACCGCAGAATATTTCCGCCAGATGGGGCGAGATCGAAGGAGAGGCATGAAAATACACGAATACCAGGCGAAGGAAATTTTGCGGGAATACGGCGTTCCGACTCCCCGGGGTTTCCCCGCCTTCAGTGTGATGGATGCGGTAGAAAATGCGCAAAGGCTGGGCGGCGATACCTGGGTGGTGAAGGCGCAGATCCATGCGGGGGGGCGCGGCAAGGCAGGCGGGGTGAAGGTCGCAAGATCCGGCGGCGAGCTCGAAAAATTTTCCGGCGAGATGCTCGGCATGCATCTCGTGACGCCCCAGACAGGGGATGAGGGGCGGATCGTCAGGCGCCTCCTGATCGAGGAGGGCGCGCAGATAGCAGCCGAATATTATGCGGGACTCGTCGTGGACAGGGGTTCGCAGCGCGTGGTGCTGATAGCCAGCCGGGAAGGCGGAACGGAAATCGAGGAAGTCGCGAGGGATGCGCCCGAGAAGATACACAAGGTTGTCATCGACCCGGGCAAAGGGCTGCTCCGGCAGGATGCCGGGGATGTCGCGCGCAAGATGGGCATTCCCGAAAGCGCCGTGGACGCGGCGTGCGAATTCTTCATGGCGCTTTACAGGGCCTTTGTCGAAAAGGACGCCATGCTGCTTGAAGTCAATCCCATGATCCTGGACAGGAGCGGCAGGCTGCTCGCTTTGGATGCCAAGATCAATTTCGATGACAATGCGCTTTACCGGCATCCTGAAATACTGGCGCTGCGCGACCTGGACGAGGAAGATCCTGCGGAGATCGAGGCGTCCAGGTTCGGGCTTTCCTATATTTCGCTGGACGGGAACATCGGCTGTCTCGTCAACGGGGCCGGGCTCGCGATGGCAACCATGGATATCGTGAAGCTCTACGGCGCCTCTCCCGCCAACTTTCTGGATGTGGGCGGGGGGGCCTCGGTCGAGAAAGTCACGGAGGCTTTCAAGCTGATGCTGGCGAATCCCAAGGTCGAGGTGATCCTCGTCAACATATTCGGCGGAATCATGAAATGCGATGTGATCGCACAGGGCATCGTCGAGGCGGCAAGGCAGGTTGCCCTCAATGTGCCGCTGGTGGTCAGGCTGGAGGGCACCCATGTGGAGCTCGGCAAGAAAATCCTGGCGGAATCGGGGTTGCCGATCATTTCGGCGAATACCATGATGGATGCTGCGAAAAAGGCGGTCGATGCCGCGAAAGGCCACTGATGTCCATACTCGTCGACAGGAACACCAAAGTGATGACGCAGGGCATGACCGGGAAAACCGGCATGTTCCACACATTGCAATGCAAAAATTATGCGAACGGGGCCAGCTGCTTCGTCGCCGGAGTGACTCCCGGAAAGGGCGGGCAGAACTTCGAGGGCATTCCCGTGTTCGACACGGTGCAGGAAGCGAAGCATTCGACGGGTGCCACCGTTTCGGTGATCTACGTTCCGCCTCCTTTCGCCGCTGCGGCGATTTTGGAGGCGGTCGAGGCGGAGCTCGATCTCGTGATCTGCATCACCGAAGGGATCCCGGTCCATGACATGATCAATGTCAGGTATCGGATGGAAGGGAAAAAGACGCTCCTCATCGGGCCGAACTGCCCCGGGATCATCACTCCGGACGAAATCAAGATCGGGATCATGCCCGGGCATATCCACAAGAAGGGCAGGATAGGCGTGGTGTCGAGATCGGGAACGCTGACTTATGAAGCTGTCGGGCAATTGATGGAAGTCGGCCTCGGGCAGTCTTCCTGCGTCGGCATAGGCGGAGACCCGGTCAACGGGCTCAAGCATGTCGATGTGATGAAGCGCTTCAACGAAGATCCCGAAACCGATGCGGTCATCATGGTCGGGGAAATAGGCGGAAACGACGAGGAAATCTGCGCGAAGTGGATCAGGGACAACATGCAAAAACCGGTGGTTGGATTCGTTGCCGGGCTCACCGCTCCTCCAGGCAAGCGCATGGGGCATGCCGGCGCGATCATCTCGGGCGGGGAAGGCGGAGCCGAGGAAAAGCTCGGGGTCATGGAAGAATGCGGCATCAGGGTGACGCGCAATCCTTCCGAAATCGGCAGGCTCCTGAAGTCGGTTTTATGACTTCCGGTCTGAGCTGCTCCATCAATCCTGCCTGATGGTGCATAATTGCCGGGGATGAGTTCATATAATCTGACATGGATTTAAGCCGCGCTCTCGAAATCGCCTGCCGCTCCGACACGGGACGGGTGCGGTCCCACAACGAGGATAGCATCGCTTGCGATGCGGCAGACGGCCTTGCCGTTCTGGCGGACGGCATGGGCGGATACAATGCCGGGGAAGTGGCGAGCGGGATCGCAGTGACATTGATGGCTGCAGGCGTGAAGGAAGCGCTGGCGCAGGCTGAAGAACGGGACGTCAAAAGCGGCGAGAGCCTGCTGCGCGATCAGGTGATTGCGGCGAACAGCGCGATTTTCGAGGCTGCGCATGGCAGGGCGGACTATGCGGGAATGGGCACGACGGTGGTTGCCGCACTCTTTTACGATGACAGAGTGAGCGTCGCGCATCTCGGGGACTCCCGGCTGTACAGGCTGCGCGACGAGAAGCTGGACCTCCTGACCCGCGACCATTCGCTGCTTCAGGAGCAACTGGACAGGGGCATGCTTACCCCGGAAGAGGCCAAGGTTTCCCGGCACAGAAATATCGTGACGCGTGCGCTGGGCGTCGAGCGGGAGGCGGATGTGGAAGTCGGGAGCTACGCTGTCCTGCCGGACGACATTTACCTGCTATGTTCGGATGGGTTGAACGACATGCTCGATGACGAGGAAATCCGGCTTTCCGTGCAGACATTGAGGCCGAACATGAAGCTGGCGGCGGATCAGCTCGTCGAGCTTGCCAATCAAAATGGCGGGCGCGACAATATCTCGGTGATCCTGGTCAAGGTGAAGCAGAGTTTCGCCGCCCGCAAGGGACTGATTGCAAAACTCAGGTCGTCTTTCGGAAAATGAGGGGGCAGCTTTTATGTCGAAATTGATCCTCAGCCTTGAAGACGGAACACGCAAGGAATACCTGCTCGACAGGGAACGCATCCGGATCGGGCGGAAATCCGGCAACGACATTCAGCTGACCGACGCCGCAGTGAGCGGGGAGCACGCCCTCATCATCACGATACTCAACGATTCCTTCCTGGAGGACCTGGCAAGCACGAACGGCACGAAAGTGAACGGAAAGCCTGTCAAGAAGTGCTTCCTTCAGCAGGAAGACATCATCGAGATCGGAAAATTCAAGCTGAACTATGTGCGCGGAGATGCGCCAGTACGGGATTTCGAAAAAACCGTCATGCTGCGTCCGCAGGCCCCGCCCGCGATGCTGCCTGCCGCCGTTGCAACTTCGAGCGACACGTCTCTGCCGCGATCGGCCCAGGCCGGCCGGGCCATGGCGGCGATGCGGCTGCTTACCGGGCCGGGTACCGGAAGGGAACTCGATCTTGTCAAGAACCTGACCACGCTCGGCAAGCCCGGGGTGCAGGTCGCGATGATCACGAGAAAGCCGCAGGGATTCTTCGTCGCCCATGTGGATGGGGACAGATCGCCGCTCCTGAACGGACAGGCAATCGGCTTTCAGTCGCATCCATTGCAAAATCACGATATCCTGGAACTGGCCGGAATCAGGATGGAATTTTTTCTCAGGTAGGCGGACTCGAATAGTGAAGCTCAGAATTCTTGGGTGCAGCGGTGGAATCGGCGGCGCATTGCGGACCACCTCCTTTCTGCTGGACCACGATGTGCTGATCGATGCCGGTACCGGCGTGGGCAACCTCTCTCTTGAGGAGATGCGTCTGGTCGACCATGTATTCCTGACGCATGCCCACCTTGACCATATCGCCTCGATTCCCCTTCTTGTGGACAGCGTCGGCTATTTGAGAGAAAAGCCGGTCACCATCCATGCGATTCCCGAGACGATAGCTGCCTTGCGGCAGCATATCTTCAACGACGTGATATGGCCGGATTTCAGCAGGATTCCCACGCCGGGTTCCCCCTATTTGCGTTACGAGGCTGTCGCCCCCGGAAAAGCGACATATCTTGCGGGACGCAGCATCACCCCGCTGCCTGCGAACCATACGGTTCCCGCGGTGGGCTATCATCTGGACAGCGGGGAAGGGAGCCTGGTGTTCAGCGGCGACACGACGACCAGCGATGCGCTCTGGAATGCGGTCAACTGCATTTCGAATCTGAAATATCTGATCGTCGAGACGGCCTTTTCGGACAAGGAGCGCGAGATCGCCATGCTATCCAAACATCTCTGCCCCAGCCTGCTGCGGATCGAACTCAGGAAGTTCAGCGGGAATGTGCCGATCTACATCACCCATCTCAAACCCGGCGAGATGGGCCTCATCATGCAGGAAATCGAACAAAATGCGGAGGGCGTGAAGCCCCGGATGCTGGTAAACGATCAGGTTTTCGAATTTTGACATGACCAGAGCGACAGAGAGGAACAGCGACACCATGCCTGCAGTTCAGGAGAGCCTTGCCGATGTCAGCATCAAGCTGAATTTTTCCAGGTCGCTCCAGGCGCTGACCAACCGCATCCATGCCACAAGCAATATCGACGAGATCATATTCGATCTCGGCAACGACATCTGCACGCTTTTCAACGCCGACAGGCTCACGATTTACGTGATCGGCGAGGACAAGGCTTCGATCATCTCGAAGGTCAAGACCGGCCTGTCCTCCTTCAAGGACTTGAAGCTGCCGATCTCCGAGCAGAGCATTGCAGGCTATGCGGCATTCCACAAGAAGGTGTTGAATCTGAAGGATGTGTACGACGAGAAGGAACTTCAGTCTTTCAGCCCACACCTTCATTTCATGCGCGAGGTCGACAAGAGAACAGGCTACAGGACCAAACAGATGCTCGTCGCGCCCATCATCGATGCCGCTGACAAGGAACTGGTCGGGGTGCTGCAGGTCATCAACAACAAGTTGGGCCTGCCTTTCCAGCCCATGGCGGAAGAGGGAATGGTCGAACTTGCCAAGACCCTGGCCATCGCTCTCAAGCAGCGGCAGCGTTCCCACCAGCTCGTCAGGACCCGCTTCGATCTCTTGATCGCTGACGGCGTGATTTCGGCAGTCGAGTTCGATCTTGCTTCACGTTCGGCAAGAAGGCGAGGGGTATCGATCGAGGATGTGCTCATCGAAGAATTCCAGGTCAAGCTGTCCGATCTGGGGAAGTCGCTTGCCCATTTCTTCCGGGTGGAATACGAGCCGTTCAGGCCCGACAGGATCAGGCCATCTGATCTCCTGAAGAACATCAAGCGCGATTATGTTGAGACGAACCAATGGCTCCCCGTGGATGAAACAAAGGATGGGCTGATCGTCATCAGCCCGGACCCGGAGAGAGTGCAGGCCTCGCGCATCGTCAACAATGTTTTTCCCAAGCACAAGCTGACTTACAGGGTCTGTACGCTGCGGGAATTTGCGCAGACCGTCGAGCAGTTCTACGGCAGCGGGGAAGGCAGCTCTTCCATAGGGGAATTGCTTTCTTCCATGGACGGGGAGAGCGAAAGCGAGGATATTTCAGACGAGATGTCCGCTGCCGCAGACAACGAACTGGTCAAGCTCGTCAACAAGATCATCATCGATGCGCACAAGATGGGCGCCTCGGACATCCATATCGAACCTTATCCCGGCAAGGGGAAAATCCAGGTCCGCTTTCGCAAGGATGGCACGCTGCTGCCCTACGTCGAGATTCCTTCGACCTACCGGAATGCCATCGTGGCCCGCATCAAGATCATGTGCGATCTGGACATTTCGGAAAAGAGACGCCCGCAGGACGGCAAAATCCAGTTCAGGAAATTCGGGCCGCTCAACATCGAACTGAGGGTCGCCACCATTCCTTCGTCCGGGGGGGTGGAGGATATCGTGATGCGCATACTGGCTTCTGGGGAGCCCATCCCGATCGAGAAGATCGGCCTTTCGAAGCATGCCCTGGAAACGCTCAAGGCCATCGTCACCAAGCCTTACGGACTGTTTTTCGTTTGCGGACCGACGGGTTCCGGAAAAACGACGACGCTGCATTCGGTGCTGGGATTCATCAATACCCCGCAGACCAAAATCTGGACTGCAGAAGATCCCGTTGAAATCACGCAGAAGGGATTGCGCCAGGTGCAGATGAATCCCAAGGCAGGATTCACTTTTGCAGTTGCAATGCGCGCCTTCCTGCGCGCCGATCCCGATGTGATCATGGTGGGCGAGATGCGCGACCAGGAGACCACTTCGGTCGGCATAGAGGCATCCCTGACAGGGCACCTCGTCATGTCCACGCTGCACACCAACAGCGCTCCGGAGAGCATCGTCAGGCTTCTGGACATGGGAATGGATCCTTTCAACTTCGCCGATGCGATCCTTGGCATACTGGCCCAGCGCTTGATCAAGCGCCTGTGCAAGCATTGCAAGCGCCGGGAAGTCGCCAGCGAAGAAGAAATAAAGCGGCTGCTCTCCGAATATTGCGAAGAATTGAAGCATACCGAAGCCTGGAAGCGGGATTCCGACGCCGTGCTCAAGACGATATACGACGATTGGGTCAGGACCCACGCGAACGGGAAGGGGGAGTTCACGCTGTATCGCCAGACGGGATGCCCGGAATGCAGCGGGACGGGCTACAGCGGCCGTCTCGGCATATTCGAACTGCTCGAAGGGACGGATGCCGTGAAGAAGAACATCCAGGAGCGCGCGCGCGTTTCCGAATTGCTCGCAACCGCGCTTTCGGAGGGGATGAGAACGCTGAAGCAGGACGGCATCGAGAAGGTGCTGCAGGGCATCACCGACATGCAGCAGGTGAGATCGGCATGCATAAAATAACGAGGACGAAATGAAGGGAGATACCATGCAGGAGAATCATGTTTCAGGGAAAAGTGTCCCGATTGCGGACATTTTCAGGTGGATCGAGGAGCTCAACCATATCGGCGCTGCGCTTTCGAGCCAGCGGGATATCGGCATGCTGCTCGAGACGATTCTGCTCGCGGCGATGAAGATCGCGAATGCCGACGGCGGAACGCTCTATCGCGTGGTCGATGGCAAATGGATCCGGTTCGAGACGCTCCGGACCGATTCCCTCGGAATCGCCATGGGCGGCACGACAGGGAAGGCAATCACTTTTTCGCCCATTCCCCTCTACAAGGACAATGGAGAGCCGAACGATTCCCTGGTGGTGGCTCATGCCGTGCTGGGCGGCAGAACGATCAACATCCGGGATGTTTACCAGGAAAAGGACTTCGATTTTTCCGGAACGCGAAAATTCGACGAGATGACCGGCTACCGGTCCCGATCCTTCCTTACCGTTCCGATGAAAAATCACGAGCAGGAAATCATCGGGGTGCTGCAGCTCATCAACGCCATGGACAGGGAAACCGGCGAGATCGTCGGCTTTTCGGAAGTGGACCAGAGCTTTGCCGAGTCGCTTGCCTCCCAGGCCGCGATTGCCTTGACGAACCGGCAGCTCATTCTTCAGCTGGAAGAACTGTTCGAATCCTTCATCAAGGTGATCAACTATGCCATTGAAAGAAAATCGGAATATACCGGAAAGCATCTGGAGCGCGTTCCCGAGCTGACCATGATGCTGGCCGAAGCCGCCCATGCGGCGGACGAGGGGCCGCTGAAGGATTTTGCGATGACGGAAAGGGACAGGAAGGAGCTGCGACTTGCCGGCCTGCTTCATGATTGCGGGAAAATCGTGACGCCCGTGCATGTCGTGGACAAATCGACCAAGCTGGAGACGATATTCGACAGGATTCATACGGTCGAGGCCAAGTTCGGTGTCTTGAGGCGGGACGCCGAAATAGGTTATCTGAAGGGCATGATCGCCGCCCCTGAAAAAAAACCGGAACTGGATCGGGACTATCGCGCGGCCCTTGCCCAGCTCGATGAAGATCTGGCCTTCCTGCAAAAATGCAATGTGGGCGGCGAATTCATGAGCGATGCCGACGTGGCTCGTGTCAAAGACATGGCGGTACGGTACAAAGTGGACGGTGAGAATCTGCTGTCCGAGAACGAGGTCGACAATCTGACGATCAGGCGCGGCACGCTGAATGCCGCAGAGCGGCAGATCATCAACGACCACATCAGGGATACGATAGACATGCTGGAAGCGCTGCCGTGGCCCAACCGCCTGAAGAACGTGCCCGAGTATGCCGGCGGACACCACGAGAAGATGGACGGGACGGGTTATCCGAAGGGCCTGAAGCGCGACGAGATGTCGGTGCAGGCGAGGATAATGGGAATTGCGGACATTTTCGAGGCGCTCACGGCCAAGGATCGCCCCTACAAGAAGGGCAAGACCCTGAGCGAGTCGCTTGGCATTCTCGGCAAGTTCTGTCTCGACAATCATATCGACCCGGATCTTTTCGACATTTTCGTGAGCCGCAGAGTTTATCTCGATTATGCGAACCAGTTCATGAGCCCGGAGCAGATCGACGAAGTCGATCCCGCGAAAATTCCCGGCTACAGGATGTGACGAAAAACGTCACTTTGTGACGGTAAGTGGCGGCGTAATTCTGCATCCTGCAGATTGTGATCAGCAAATTCATGGGGTTCGGTGCTCACTTTGTCCTGGCACGCTGCTTGCTTTTATGCTTCCAGGAGTTTCGCTCCCGGAAGTTTTTCAACCTTACATAGAGGGCTCATCATGAAGCAAATGCAAAAAGGCTTTACCCTGATCGAATTGATGATCGTGGTCGCCATCATCGGCATACTGGCGGCTGTCGCCATTCCGCAGTATCAGGATTATGTCACCCGCGCCAAGCTGTCGAGTGCGGCGAATTTCGCCAACCCGA
>Ga0078972_1017311_pt1 | contig 10380 bp, 10 predicted proteins | sample YelNatPaOPGAMG01_FD_67568 | JGI IMG/M metagenome (GOLD analysis project Ga0078972, IMG submission 67568) | Hot spring thermophilic microbial communities from Obsidian Pool, Yellowstone National Park, USA - OP-RAMG-01 (SPADES assembly) (version 2) | ecosystem: Environmental > Aquatic > Thermal...
TTTAATACCATATTTACCTTATTTGTCTTTGGCTGTTGTTGTAGTATTTTTTTACAAAACTCAAATTTTAAGTTTATTGAGATTATATATTGGAGGTTAATATGAGATTTCTTACAGCCGGTGAATCACATGGCGAGGGTTTATTAACTATAGTGGAAGGGTTTCCTAAGGGTGTAAAAATAGATAAATCTAAAATAGATTATGAATTAAATAGAAGAAGGCTTGGTTTTGGAAGGGGAGATAGAATGTCTATTGAGAGCGATAGTGTAGAGTTTATATCAGGATTAAGAAAAGGAATAACATTGGGTAGCCCAATTGCTATGTTGATAAAAAATAAAGATATAAAGATTTTTCCTTTTAAGGAAGATAATTTAGAAGTTTTATCCATTCCAAGACCAGCGCATGCTGATTTGGCAGGAGCGCTTAAATATCAGGAATATGACTTAAGAAATATTTTAGAAAGAGCATCAGCAAGAGAAACAGTAGCTAGGGTTTGTGTTGGCGCTTTATGTAAACAGTTTCTTTCTATTTTTAATATAAAAATAGCAAGTTTTACAATAAGTGTAGGAGAGATAGAAAGCAAGATTAAACCAAGAAACGTTGAAGATATAATTAAAAAGACCAAAAACTCCCTTCTTAATTGTATTGATAAAAAAACAGAAAAACTTATGATAAATAAAATAAAAGAGGCAAAAGAGAAGAAAGATTCTTTGGGAGGAATTATAGAAGTTTGGATTGAAGGCGTTCCTGTTGGTTTAGGTAGTTTTATGCATTTTGATAAAAGATTAGATGCAAGATTGGCGTTTTATTTAATTAGCATACCTTCTGTAAAAGGAATAGAATTTGGTTTAGGTTTTGAGTATACAAAAAAATTCGGTTCTTTAGTGCATGACAAGATTTACTATAAAAAAGGTTTTGGTTTTTTTCACAAGACGAATAATTCAGGAGGAATAGAGGGCGGTATATCTACGGGTGAGCCAATAGTTATAAGATTAGCAGCAAAACCTATAGCTACTTTGACTTCCCCCCTTAAATCAGTTGACCTTATAACTAAAAAAGAAAAATCAGCAATTGTTGAAAGGTCAGACACCTGTGCCATATATTCAGTTGGTGTTATAGCAGAAAACTTATGTGCAATTGTAATTACTGAAGTTTTTTTGGAAAAATTTGGTTCAGATATATTAAATGAGATTTCAGAGAATTATAATAATTATATAAGAAAAGTAAAAAAATTTTAATGTCTAAAATTATCTTTTTGATATTAGTTTTTGTTTTTGTTTTAGGTTGTTCCAAGAAAAAAGAAAATACAGAGACTACTCAGCCAAAAGAAGAGGTAGCAGTAGAAGAATTTCCTGATTCTATAAATATAAAAGAATATACAGAGAGTAAACCAAATATAGAGATACCCAAAAAGCCAACAATAAAAGAGATCCAATTAGCCTTAAAAAACGCTGGATTTTATAATGGGAAAATTGATGGTATAATCGGACCAAAAACTTTAAGCGCCGTAAAAGAGTTTCAGGCAAAAAACAATTTAAAAGTAGATGGAAAGGTTGGACCAAAGACTTGGGAAAAACTTAAAAGTTATTTAAATATAAAAGACTGATGTTAAAAAATATAATTCTATCTTTAATACCACTATTTGTTGCAGTTGATGCTATTGGTACTTTACCTATATTTTTATCATTTAGTTATTTACTCAATAAAAAAGATAAGATAAGAATTATTTTGCAATCAATATTTACTGCAATTTTACTTACAATATGTTTTGTGTTTTTTGGTAGGTTAATATTTAGTTTTTTAAATATTAACATAGCAGATTTTATGATAGCAGGAGGAATTATTTTATTTTGTCTTGCAATAACAGAGATAATCAACCCACAAAAACATATTAATTTTAGAGATAAAGATTTTGGAATCGTCCCTTTAGGCACGCCTTTAATAGCTGGTCCTGCAGTTTTGACTACTTCTTTATTGATGATTTCAGAGTATGGAGTTTTTCCAACATTAGTTTCAATAATTACAAATATAATGTTTGCGGGATTTATATTTTATTTTTCAGATATATTTATAAAAATTTTAGGAAAATCCGGCTTAAAAGCTATATCTAAAATTACAAGTTTGCTTTTAGGCGCAATTGCCGTAATGATGATTAGAAAGGGAATAACAGTTTTATTTAATTTAAGAGGATAATATGAGTTGTCCTAATTGTAAAAGTAATAAGATAATAAAAGGTAAAATTTATAATCAACCTGATTATGTTGCACCACGTGCATATTTTAGACCGGAAGGCTTAAATTTTTTTTCAATATTATGGTCAAATGTAAGATTAGATAACAATTTTTTTAGTTGTCTGGACTGTGGTTTTATGTGGGGGAAACTTAATAATAAAGAGCTTATAAAAGTCTTAAGCAATTCAGGTACAACACAGACAAAGAAAAAGTTAGGTTTAGAATAATGAATTTAAATATTCCGGCTACAAAAACTAATCTTTTAAAGTATAAGGGTATGCTTTCTTTTGCTATAGAAGGGTATGAACTTTTAGATGAAAAGAGGAAGATTATTTTGAATGAGATAGAAAACGCTATTTATAATTTGGACAATATTCAGAAAGATTTATTTACTTTATTGAAAGAGGCTTATGTTTTATTGGATAAAACAATTTCTACTATTGGAGAAAAAAAATTAAAAGAATTAGCTTTATCTATTGATACAAAATACGACATTATTATATCAAAAAGTAGAATTTTGGGGATTATTGTGCCATCTTTGGATTTAAAATTTTTAGAAGAGGATTTATATTTTAGCCCTATTGGAGTAAATTTTTATGTTGATGAATTAATTTTAAAGTTTAAAAACATACTTTATTCTATAATAAAATTAGCAGAAAGAAAATACATACTTTTATATTTAGCAAAAGAATTTCAAAAAACAATAAGAAAGGTAAATATTTTAGATAAAATTTATATACCATTGTACAAAGAAACTTTAAAGTATATAAGTAATAAGCTTCAAGAGGAAGCGATGGAATCTTTTTGTATACTTAAGTTTATAAAAACAAAATTAAAAAATTAATTATGCCAATAAGAAATATACTTGTGGCATTAGCCGGATCAGGCGCTTCTTTTATAACTTTTAAATACGCTTTATATATTTCTAAATTATTAAATGCCAAATTGTTTGCAATTTATGTTATAGACGAAAAGACTTTGACAGATTTGTTAAAAGCAAATGTATTTGTCCAAAAAGAGGTTGAGGAATACAAAAAAGATTTAGAAAATCAAGGCAATTCTTTTTTAGAAAGAGTAAAAAATTTATCGCAACAAAAAGATGTTGATTGCAGAGCGGTTTTACTTAAAGGTTCAGTGCATGATGAAATTTTAAATTTTGCAGAAAAGGAATCTATTGATTTAATAATTATCGGGGAATTAAAAGAATTGTTTTCAAGAAAAGATATTTTTTATCAACCAGAAGAAAGAATTTTAAGAGATGCAAAGTGTCCTGTTATTATAGTTAAAAATCAGGATTTAGTTGAAAGACTTTTTAAAGAAATATAGAGGAGGAACTATGAAGATTTCAGATTATCTTAAGGAAGAGTTTTGCATTATGGAATTAAAATCACAAACCAAAGAAGATACGATAAGAGAAATGGTAGAGATTTTAAATAAAACAGGAAAAATTAAAGATATAGATAAATTCATAAAAGATATTTTAGATAGAGAATCTTTGGGTTCCACCGGCATAGGACATAATGTTGCTATACCTCACGCACGCACAGACGCTGTTAGTGGTTTTTTAATTAGCTTTGGGAAAAGTATAAAAGGTATTGATTTTAAATCTTTGGATGGAGAGCCTGTGAATTTGGTTTTTCTTATGGGAACAAATCCAAGCGATTTAAATCTCTATTTAAGGATGTTGGCAGAATTATCTAAATGCTTGATGGATAATTCTTTTAGAAAAGCACTTTTTTTAGCAAATAAACCAGAAGAGATTATCAGTTTATTTAAAAAATTTGAAGGCGTATGAGTAAGCCGGATATCTTGGCCATGGTTATGGCCGGTGGAAAAGGAGAGAGACTGTATCCGCTCACTTTAGAAAGAACAAAACCCTCCGTTCCTTTTGGTGGTAAATATAGAATAGTTGATTTTTCATTAAGTAATCTCATTAATTCAGGAATTTATTCTATTTATGTTTTAGTCCAATATAAATCGCAATCCTTAATCGAACATATACGGACAACTTGGATAAGAGAGGGTTTGCTTAAAAAACATTTTATCACGGTTGTGCCGCCTCAAATGAGACAGAGAAAAGAATGGTATAGAGGCACAGCCGATTCAGTATATCAAAATATAAATCTTATATATGATTTTTCTCCAAAACTTGTTGCAATATTTAGCGCAGATCATGTTTATAGGATGAACATAAAAGATATGGTAGATTTTCATATAAGAAAAAAAGCACTACTTACTATATCTGTTATACCAATAAAATCAAATGAAGCAAGTAATTTTGGAATAGTTTATTTTGATAAAAATAAAAGAGTAAAAAAATTTATAGAGAAGCCAAAATTATCTTCTAAAGGTATAGTTTATGCTTCTATGGGAAATTACATATTTGATGCCGATTTTTTAATTGAGGTTTTAAAAGAAGATGCTCAAAAGAAGACATCTCATGATTTTGGTAAGGATATAATACCTTATTTAGTTTCCAAAAAAAGAGAAATTTATGCTTATGATTTTTCTTTGAACAGAATACCATCTTTAAAAAAATATGAAGAGCAATATTATTGGAAGGATGTTGGAACTATTTTTAGTTTTTATCAGGCGAATATGGATTTACTGGGTGATAAACCCAAACTCGATTTAAATAACTATGATTGGCCTATATATGCTTCAAATATAAATTCACCGCCATCTTATATAATTAATTCGAATTTAAAAAATTCTCTTATTTGTGAAGGAAGCAAAATAATAAAATCTACAGTCGTAAATTCTATTTTGGGTAGGTCGGTTATAGTTGAAGAAAATTGTCTTATTGAAAATTCTATTATCTTCGATTTCTGTTATATACAAAAAAACTCAAAAATAAAAAATTCCATAATAGATCGTTTTAATATTATAAAAAATAATACTTTAATAGGTTATGGAGAAGATAAAGATTATTATATAGATCCATCTTCTTCTATAGTGGTTTTAAAGAGAGGACCAAGGGGAACAGTTTTTAATTTTTAATCTAATCTACCTTTATTTTATTTAAAAAATATGATATAAATAAATTAGATATGGAGATTATATTTATTTTCTCATTAATAATTATCTCAGTAATTTTGGTAGCATATTTATACTATAGTAGCAAGGGTCCTATTTTTAAAAAGGAAGACAAAAACCAAAATTACGAAGTTACAATTAAAAATTTAAAAGATTATGCAGCATCCTTAAAAAACGAGATAACCTCTCTTAAAGAAGATTTAGAAAAAAATAAAAATGCTTTGGATGAGGCTGTAAAAGAATTGGAACAAGAGAAGCAAAAGAGAATAGATTTAGAAAAGCAATTAGACAGAGAAAAAAGAATTGAAGAAGAAAGTATAAGAGAAAAGGATAGGATAAAAAAGAGGATTATAGAATTAGAAGAAAAAATTTCAAAAAAAGAAGAAGACCTTCAAAAGGAACTTTCAAAAAATATAAAATTAAATAGCACATTAGTTGAACTTAATGAAAAATTAAGGTCTTTGGAAAAAGATAATTTAGAGAAGACAGAAAAAATAGTAATTTTAAACAAAAAGTTGGAAGAGACTTCTTCTAAAATAAATGAGTATACAATTTCTATAAACGATTTAAAAAGAAAGATAGAAAATAGTAAATGGGTTAGCAGAGAAGATTATGATGCTTTGAAAGATGAATATAAGTTTTTAGAAGAAGAATTAGAGAACAAAAAAGAACTTTTAGATTCAAAAGACAATGAGATTTCTAAATTAAAATTAGAAATTGAAAAATTAAATTTTAAACTTTCAAGAATTGGAAAAGAAACTCAGGAAATTGAACCAGTAAAACTTGAGGAGGAAAAAGAGGTTGTCGAAGAGAAAAAAATAGTAAAAGAAATAGAAGAAAAAGAAGCAGTTAAAAAAGAAGAGGAAGTTAATATCAAAGTAAAGGAAAACCAAGACAAAAAAGAAACCCTCACAGAGGAGACTCAGGAAAAAATTGAGGAGTTAAATTTAGAAGAATTAAAAGCAAAAGAGGATATAAAAATAGATTTAAATGCTACAAGAAATATAGGTATAATCGCGCATATAGATGCAGGAAAAACCACACTTTCTGAAAGATTGCTTTTCTTTACAGGAAAAACTCACAAATTAGGTGAAGTTCATAATGGAGAAGCACAACTTGATTGGATGAAACAGGAAAGAGAAAGAGGAATAACCATTACCGCTGCAGTAACTACCTGTTTTTGGAAAGATACCCGCATAAATTTAATTGATACACCGGGGCATGTTGATTTTACAGTAGAGGTTGAACGTTCTTTAAGAGTTTTAGATGGTGGCGTTGTAGTTTTTTCAGCCGTAGAAGGAGTTGAAGCTCAGTCAGAGAGCGTATGGAGACAGGCTGATAAATACAATGTTCCTAAAATAGTTTTTATAAATAAGATGGATAGAACAGGTGCGGATTTTTATGCAGCAATAAAAGATATAGAAGAAAAACTGCAAGCAAATGTAACTCCTATTGTAATTCCGATTGGAAAAGAAGCTGATTTTAGTGGTTTAATCGATTTAATAGAGATGAAGGCTTATATTTATAAAGATCAATTAGGAAAAGATATTTCTTGTCAAGATATACCTAATGATTATTTAGATATAGCAAAACAATATAGAAATTTATTGTTGGAAAAGTGTGCTTTAGTGGATGAGTCTTTTTCTGAAAAATATTTTAATACCCCTTCTTCTATAACAGAGGAGGATATTAAAAAAGCATTAAGGAAAGGTTGTATTTTAAATAAACTTACTTTAATTTTCTGTGGCAGTGCATTAAAAAATAAAGGTATACAGAAGTTATTGGATGGGATAGTTTTTTATTTACCTTCACCGCTTGATTTAGAAGCAACTGATGCGCACTCGCCGTCAGACTCAAATACTCATATAAAAATTAAACCTTCAGTGGATGAACCATTTAGCGCTTTGGCTTTTAAAGTTCAGGTCGATCCTTATGTAGGAAAACTTGTTTATTTAAGAATTTATTCTGGTTATGTTGATTCCGGTTCTTATGTTTTAAATGTAACAAAAGGAATAAAAGAAAGAATAGGTAGATTAGTTCAAATGCATGCTAATCAGAAGGAAAATCGTTTTAGGGCCTATGTTGGTGAGATAGTTGCGGCTATTGGACTTTCTAAAACCACAACCGGTGATACCTTAACAAGTCCGGATAGACCTGTTATTTTTGAATCTATGGAATTTCCAAAACCTGTTATGTCAATCAGTATTACTCCTAAAACAAGACAGGATCAAGATAAATTAAGCAAGGCAATTGTAAAACTTATGGAAGAGGACCCGACATTTTGTGTTGAAACAGATCAGGAGACAAATGAAATTGTTTTATCAGGCATGGGAGAATTGCATTTAGAGATAATGGTGGAGAGACTTAAAGATGAATTTAAAGTTGATGCTGATGTAAGCCCACCAAAAGTAGCGTATAAAGAGACAATTTTAGAGTCATCTGTTACTGAGTACAAACATATAAAACAGTCAGGTGGTCGTGGTCAATATGGTCATGTTATTATGGAGATTTCTCCTCTTCCAAGGGGAGGGGATTTTCAGTTTGAGAGCAAGATTAAAGGTGGAGCAATACCGCAGAATTTTATACCAGCAATAGAAAAAGGTGTAAGAGAAGTTTTAAAAAAGGGTGTATATGCAGGATATCCTGTTGTGGATGTAAAGGTAGTGCTTTTGGATGGTTCTTATCATGAAGTTGATTCTTCTGATATTGCTTTTAGATTAGCTGCAATGGGTTGTTTTCGCGAAGGATTTATGAAATCTAAACCCGTCCTTCTTGAGCCTTATATGTTAGCTGAAGTTATTTCACCAAATGATTACGTTAGTAATTTAGTAGCTTATTTATGTTCTAAGAGGGGTAAGATTTTAAATATAGACGCAAAAGGCCAGAACAAGATTATTACAGCAGAGGTGCCTTTGTCTGAGATGTTTGGTTATGCTGAAAATTTCAGGTCTTTAAGTAGCGGTAGGGCAACATTTTCTATGCAGTTTTTAAGATACGAACAGGCACCAAATGAAATAATCCAGAAAGTATTAGCAGAAAAGGAAAAAAACAATACTAAATGAATCAACTTTTGTAAATATGATTACACAATTAGGAATAATTACGCAATTTAAAATTCCAAATAATTACAAAATCATCTAAATATCTAAATAAGTTTAGTTATTATTTTGATAATTAAAATCTTGGTGCTTGAAATTTTGGATTTTTATATTTGGATTTGTAATAAAAATTGTATAATAACAAATTGGATAGTTTAAAAACCTAATACAAAATTTAGTATGAATATATATTTACTTATAATTTTATTTTTACTTTTTATAGAATATTTTTTAAATACACTTGGCAATATTTTAAATATAAAAAGCATAAATCAAAATAAGGATATACCTTTAGAGTTTAAAGACTTTTATGATGTAGATAAATATTATAAGAGTAGAGATTATATAAAAGAAAATACATTTTTTAACATATTTAAGGATACGTTTTTTTTGATTTTGATTTTGATATTAATATTTACAGGCTTTTTTGGTTTTTTGGATTCTTTTGTAAAAGTATTATCAGATTCTAATATAATTAGGGGATTAATATTTTCTGGAATTATTTTTTTTGGGATTGAATTTTTAAATATACCATTTTCTTTTTATCATACTTTTGTAATAGAGGAAAAATACGGTTTTAACAGAACCAAATTAAAAACATTTATATTAGATTTAATTAAAAGTTGGATATTAAGTATAATTATTGGAGGAATACTTTTAATTATTTTATTTTTTTTATTTGAAAAATTTAATAAATTGGCTTGGTTATATTGTTGGATTGTTGTTTCTTTGTTTGAGATTTTTCTTATGTTTGTTGCTCCTGTTTTGATATTACCCCTTTTTAATAAATTTACACCAATTGAAGATAAGGAACTTACTGAGTTAATTTATAATTACGCAAAAACCCAAAATTTTCCGATAAAAAGTATATTTAAGATAGATGCATCAAGACGTTCTACAAAAACAAATGCCTTTTTTATTGGTTTTTCAAGATTTAGGCGCATAGGTCTATTTGATACCCTGCTAAAAAATTACACAAAAGAAGAGATACTTACAATTTTAGCGCACGAGATAGGACATTATAAAAAGAAACATTTTATAAAGGGTTTATTTATTTCCATTTTTAATATTGGTTTTTTATTTTTTTTATTCTCTTTTTTTGTTTATAATAAAGATTTCTTTTTGGCATTTAAAGTAAAACCATCTATATATAGCGGTTTTGCTTTATTTGGCTTTATTTATAGTCCAATTAATTTTTTATTATCTATTTTTTATAATAGTATTTCAAGAAAACATGAATACGAGGCAGATTTATTTGCCATAAAGACTACTAATATGTTAGATACATTTATTTTGGTTTTAAAAAAATTAAGTATGGATAATTTTTCTAATTTAATACCACATAAACTTAAAGTAATATTAGAATATAGCCACCCTCCAATTTTAGAAAGAATTAATTTTATAAAAAGTCTATCTCATAAAGTTTAAAAATTTAATAAAAAATTCTTTAAAAAATCTCTTTTAAATATAAAAAAATCTTAAACTGTTTCTTTTATGTATTGTTAAAGGAAAGGGGGTACGATTTCTCTTTTTATTTCCAAATTTATCTAAAAAAACTTGACGTTGTATTCTTTTTGACTATAATCGTAGTCAGAAATGATTAAAATAGATAATGACATAAAGGAACCTTCCAAATCCAAAGTATTTTGGAAATTGTAAAGATATTTTGAACCCAACTTTTGCGTTAGCAAAAATGTCCGAAGGACTTTGTTGGGTCCATCATTGGATAGGATAGAGTTGATATGAATACAAAATTAAGTAAAAGTAATAATCTCATAATAAGTTTAGGTAGTTTTTTATCACATTTGGATTTGGGTAGAAAGATTATAAAGTAATGAATTAGATAGTTTTCAAACAACCTAACGAATAAAGAGATGAACCCAACTTTTGCTCAAGCAAAAATGTCCGAAGGACTTTGTTGGGTCCATCATTGGATAGGATAGAGTTGATATGAATACAAAATTAAGTAAAAGTAATAATCTCATAATAAGTTTAGGTAGTTTTTTATCACATTT
>Ga0078972_1006038_pt1 | contig 10378 bp, 18 predicted proteins | sample YelNatPaOPGAMG01_FD_67568 | JGI IMG/M metagenome (GOLD analysis project Ga0078972, IMG submission 67568) | Hot spring thermophilic microbial communities from Obsidian Pool, Yellowstone National Park, USA - OP-RAMG-01 (SPADES assembly) (version 2) | ecosystem: Environmental > Aquatic > Thermal...
AAGCCTCCTGAAGTTAAATCAAAAGAAAAAATAGAAAAAGTTATAGCAGCAAAGATGAGCAAAAGCAAACCTTGGACTTGTATTTTTATCCATGATAAAAAGGAAGAAATAGAAGAAAAGTTAAGAAAAGCTTGGTGCCCTGAAAAAATTGTTGAAGGAAATCCTGTTTTGGAAATAGCAAAGTACATAATTTTTAGGGAAAACAAAGTTTTTGAAATAGAAAGGGAGAAAAAGTACGGAGGAAACATTAGTTTTGAAAGTTATGAAGAACTTGAGAAAGCTTTTAGAGAAGGAAAAATCCATCCTCAAGATTTGAAGAAAAATGTTGCAAGGGAGCTTGACAGAATAATTAAGCCAGTAAGAGAGCATTTTGAAAAACCAGAAAATAAAAAGCTTTTGGAAGTTTTCAAACAAGCTGAAATTACTCGCTAAGTAAAGTAATCAAAAAATTTTTGGAATGTTAGACGTCTAACATTCTTTTGAGATAAAAATACTTTTAAACTTGAAAAAGAAACTGAATTAAGAAGGTGTTTGATTTGAGTTTTATCAAAAAAAGCAAGAAGGTATTTGAAAAAATTGGGAAAAATTTTGGAATAGATTATGCTATTATTTTTGGTTCTGCTATTAAGGGAGCTATGAACGTAGAAAGTGATGTAGATTTTGGAATAAAGTTTAAGAAGCCCCCAAAAAACTCAAAAATTCTGTTAAAGAAAATAATAGAAATAAAAAAAGCACTTGAAGACGAGTTAAAAAGAAGTGTAGATATAGTAATTCTAAACAAGGCAGGTTTGGGTTTATACTATGAAATTTTTTCTACCGGTAAACCTGTTTTCCTCTCTGATAAAGAAAAGTTTGTCGAAGAGAAAATGAAAGTATGGAAAGAGTATACAGATTTTAAATACTATATTCAAAGAAATTTTGATGAAAAGGTTAAGAGGCTATTGTATGGTGAGTGAAAGTACTTTGAGAAGAATAGAAAGATTTGAAGAAGGTATGAATTACTTGATAAAGTTGCTAAAACAAGATTTGAGAAGTATTCGAAAAGTTTAGATTTACAAAGTATAGCTGAAAGAAACTTACAAGTTTGTACAGAAGTGATAATAGATTTATCGAACGTCATAATATCAAAGAAAGGATTAAAAGTTCCTTCAACTTATAAGGAAAGTGTTAAAATACTCAAAGAGAATAAAGTTCTTAAAGATAAGTTAGCGAAGGATGTAGAAGAAATCGTTGGTATAAGGAACATAATAGTTCACATGTACGCAGATATTAAAGCTGAAATACTTCATAAAAACTTAAGTAAGTTTATTAAAGTTTTAAGAGAAACGTTAAAAAAATTGTTAGAATTTTGTAAAAAGAACAAAATAGATCCTTGATAATCAAAGAACAGACAACTAAGCAAAATACTTCTCTCTTGTCAAAAAGTAAAATATTATCCCTATTGCTACAACAAATGCTCCGTTAAAAATTATGATAAAAGGAAAGTGAAAAAGCAAAAACATACAAAAAATGCTTGCTATTAAGGAAGGCAAAGGAGTGTTTTTTACGTTAATAGGCACTTTAAAGCTTCTTGGAATTTTTGGCTTGATCCATCTCAAAACTATGACAGAAATGTTTACTAGGTAAAAAGTAAGAATTGTTAAAAAGTTTGCAATTTCTGCCACAGTCTTCAAGTCTTTTATTAGAAAAGCTGAAAAAGCAGAAATAAAAGCAACCATTATAATTGCAAAGCTAGGAGTTTTAAACCTTTTTGAAACTTTTGAAAAGAATTTTGGAAAAAGTCTTTCCTTTCCTAGACCATAAACAAGCCTTGAGCTTGTTATAACAACCCCCAAAACCGTGCTAATGATTGAAATTATTGCACAAACCCAAAGAAACCAGCCAAAGTTTGACCCAAATTTATTTGAGATAGCATCAACTAAAGGAGCTTCTGAGCTTGCTAACAAGTTAGGCTCTATTAAGTTTATAACTGCTATTGAAACTAGGGTATAGATTAAAGTGCAAATTAAAATAGAAGTAACTATTGCCTTTGGTATAAATTTTTCAGCTTTTTCTGTTTCTTCTGCTTGGGCTGGTATAAGCTCAAAACCAGTGAAAGCAAAAAATATTAAGGAAGCTGCATAGAAAACGTTGTAATCAAAACTAACTTTCAATAAAACTTGAATGTTTGGCTTAAGGAAAAAAATTCCAAGAATTATTACTGCTATCAAGCCCAAAATTTCTACTAAAGAAAAAATCATTGTAATTCCTACAGATTCTTTTACTCCAATGTATGAAACGAAAGCAGAAAAAATTATGATAAGAATTGCTGCCAAAGTTTTATCAACTGAAACAAAAGCAGAAAAATAACCTCCAAAAGCTATCGAAATAGTTGCTATTGAAAATATGCAAGCTAGAACTAAAATCCATTCAACTACAAAACCCCAAACTTTTCCTCCCATGCTTTCCAAAGCAGTTTTTATGAGCTTAAAATAGCCATAAGTTTTTGGATAAATTCCAGTCATTTCAGCAAAGCTTAAACCAGTAAAACAAGTAACAATTCCGGCAAAAACTACAGAAACCCAGACAGAATGACCTGCTATTCCTGCAGCCTTTCCTATTATACTGTAAATTCCTGCTCCTATTATTATTGCAACTCCAAGTATAACTATATCTTTAAAACTAAGGGCTCTTTTTAAAGTTTCTGGCATAAAATATATTTGATTAAAAGTTAAAATCAAGTTATTGATTGTTATGAAGTTTGTGCTTGAAGGAGTAATGGAATTTAGCAAACCTTTAGAGCCAGTTAAGCTCGATTTTCCTAAGCTTGTAGCAAAAGAAATAAACTCTGAACTTTTCAAAAAAGGCGTGCCTCAAGAACAAGAAGGTTCAAGAATTGTTCATTGGGCAATAGAAGGTTCAAAACTTTTAGTTACTATAGAAGGAACAACTTATCTTAGGCCACACGATGCCTTCTTAAGATTAAGAAATTTTCTTTCTGAAAAATTTGGAAAAGATTATGGAATAGGAGTAAGAAACATTTTTGTAAGAGATTATGAAATAAGATATACCCCAAAAAAGCTTCCAAAAGAAGCAATCCAAGTAAAAGTTCCTTGGGTTAAGAGCATAGAACTAAAAGGAAATGAAATAATAATAAAACTTCAAAACCTAGATTCAACTGCTTTAGAAGATAGATACGTTGAAAGAATTTTGAGAAGAGTGGAAGAAAAAATCGATGCTCAAGCTTACGGAGGAAAAGCAGAGCATTGGGAGTTAATTTGGAAAAGTAAGGAGAAAAAGCCTGTTTGGGATAAAGATCCTTCAGAAGAGATGGAAAAAAGAGGATGGATAAAAAGGTTTGATGTTGGAGTTTGGCTTTATACTCCAATTCCTGCAAAAATTTTAAGAACAATGCAACAAATAGCTTTAAAGGAAGTTATCAAACCTTTGAAGTTTGAGGAAGTAATTCTTCCAAAAGTTACTCCTTTAGAAGTTTGGCTTCGCACAGGTCATGTTCCTGGCTCTTCCAACTCATTTTTTTACGTTAGCAAACCTTTAACTTATGACCCAGAATACTGGGAAGGTTTTGCAGATTATGTCAAAGTAACCAATAAAATTCCTTATGAAGAACTAAAGGAAAAGCTTGAAGCACCAAGAGCAGGAGTTTGCTTTGCTCAATGCCCTCCTTTTTACTGGTATTTTGAAAAGAAAAGTTTGCAAGAAGAGAATTTGCCGATAAAAGTTTGGGATGCCTCAGGAACGAGCATGAGATGGGAGGCAGGAGGTTTGCATGGAATAGAGAGAGTTTGCGAGTTTCACAGAATAGAAATAATCTGGCTTGGAACAAAAGATCAAGCAATAGATATTAGAGAAAAGCTTGTTGAAAGGTATAAACAGATTTTTGAAAAAATTTTAGACATAGAATGGAGAATGGCTTGGGTAACTCCTTGGTACATGGCTCAAGCAGGCCAAGTTGGTGAAGCAGAAAAAGAAAAAGGAACAATAGATTTTGAGGCATGGCTTCCTTTTAGGGGCTCTAGAGAAAAGTCTGAATGGCTTGAATTCCAAAACATAACAGTAGCAGGGACTAAGTTTAGCGATGCTTGGGACTTTAAGACAGTAAGTGGAAAAGAAGTTTGGACAGGATGCTCAGGAATTGGTTTGGAAAGATGGACAGCTGCCTTTCTTGCTCAAAAAGGTTTGGACCCAAAATACTGGCCTAAGGAATTTGTCAAAAGATTTGGAAAAATGCCTAAGGAATTTAAATTAGTTTAAAATATATAATCTATAATATTATTAATTCACCACTAAAGAATAGTAATCTTTAAATATTAGTTAAAACATTATAATGGATATGACAGGAACAGCCTTAATGCTAGTGGAGCTTGTAATAATGCTATTCATGATTTTCTTGGTCTTTTACATGGCTTTTGAGTTTTACAGACAAACAACTGCATCTTTTGCCCAAATTCAAGAAAAGTTTAGGGAAATGCAGGAACAAGCTCTTCGCTAGCAAAAGCAAAAGCAGGAAGAAAAACTCATAGAATTTTGATTGATACACGTTTATCAATCAAAAGCTTTTATAGCAATAAGGCTATTAAGAGAAAAAACAAAAAATATTAACAGATAAAAATGCTTCCCTGCAAAAGAGAAGAGTGTGTTTTTAAGGCTATTCATCAGCTAATAGAAAGGATGAAAGAAGACATTATAAAAAAGCAAAATGTTGCTTATCCTGAGCAGGTTGTTGTCGCAGAAATCTATAACATCACAGCAAGCACTTTAGCTGAAGCATGCAGAAAAGCTTTTGGCATAGAGCTTGAAAACTGCCTAGAAAAAGAAAACCATAGGGAAGCTGATGTTAGTATGGACACTTTTATTCTTCTCAAAACGATTGCTGACGATAAACTAATAACAGAAGAATATAAGGAAAAACTTTTTAACTCGCTTCTTGAAATTAAACCAGAATTAAAAGAAAAAGTTGAGAAAGATAAAGAACTTGGAATTTTATGATTCTTTTGTTTTTTCAAAAACAGAAGGCAAGTGAACAAAGTAAACCTTTCCTTTTTCAAGGATTATCAAAGGCCTTTTTTTCATTAGAGCATCAAGATTAATCTCATAAACCCCTTCTCTAGGAATTCTTACAGTCTCTATTCCAAACTTTGGTCTTTTAACTTTCTTCTTCTCAACCTTTTTCTCTTCTTTTATCTCCTTAATCTTCTTCTCTATTTCCTCTTCAAGAGTAGTTTTCTTTTCTTCCAATTCCTTCTTTATCTCTTCTAGCTGTTGACTCTCTTCAGGAGTTTTTAAGTAGAGGAAAAATATTGAGCCACAATTTGTACAACCTCTTAGTATAGACTCATCATTATCCTGAAAAACTTTACCACATCTTATACACTTATGCATGATTAAACCTCTGTTAGAACAGAAAATGAATTTGGATTCTTCTTAATCTTCTTTATATACTTTGCAGGACCAACTAAAGTAATTCCAAACTTAAGTTTTTTATCAGGAGTTCTTCTAGTAAAAATTTGCTGTATTTTTGCTGTTTGATCTGACAATCTTTCCATAAACAACTGAAACCCTTTAACTTTTTTCTTAAGGCTACAAACCTCTATTCCAGGAAACCCGTCATCAACCCTTCTCATAGTTTCCCTTATCAAGTCAAGTTCTTCGTCAGGACTCATTACTCCGTCCATAACTAGAATAGAGCCATCTTTAACTTTACTCAGTATATAGTTTATCCTTTCCTTTTTTGGTTTTCCGTCCAAAGTTGAAGATGAAACAAAATCCAATTTCAGCTTCATTTTCCCCTCCTTGCATACTTTGCTATTGCTTCGTAAAGCTCATTCATATTTTTGCCTTTCAAAGCAGAAACTTCAACAACAGGGTATTGTGGAAAGGCTTCCCTTATTGCATTAGGCTTTGCTTTTTTCTTATCGATTTTATTCGCAACCAAAATAACCGGTATTTTCCTAGCTTCCAAATTTCCAAGCAAAGTTATGTTAACTTGAGTTAGAGGGTCTTGAGTAGCGTCCATAACAGCCAAAACAGCATCAACGTTGCTTAGCCACTTTATAGCCTCTATTATCCCTTCTGTAGCTTCTTTTGCCCTTATTTTTGCCTGCTTTTTACTTAAACCATACTTCAAAAAAGTTCTGTAATCTACTTTTGTTGCTAAGCCGGGCATGTCCAAAAGATTTAAAACGATTTTCTTGCTGTTAAGTTTTATTTCTATCTTTTCTTTCTTTTGAATAGTCCTTGTTTCATGGGGAATTTCTGAAACTTTTCCTACTTCTTCCCCTGTCCAATCCAAAGAAATTCTGTTAGCAAGAGTTGTTTTACCTACGTTAGTTTCTCCGTATATTCCTAACCTTATGTTTTTTCTGTACCCAAATAACCCTAAAAACCAATCAAAAAAATTTCTAAACCCAAAATTCATAAAATATATTTAGTTTTTCAAATTTTTAAATTGCAAGCCTGAATAAAAAAAGAAAAATATCCCCAAAATACAGAGTAAAAAATAGAGCTAAGGGGAAAGCTGGTGCAAACCTCACTCCCTCTTTTATGACAACATACCTTTTCCCAGATTTTTTTATTTTTATCAAATCCTTTTGTGTAATTCCTTCCCATATTTTACTCTCAGCTAACACGTCGCCAACTTTTAATTTCGAAACTGGAATTCTTTTTTTAAACCCAACTTCTTCTACTGATTTTGTAAACTTCCAGATCAAGAAAATTCCTACTGTGAAAATTAAAGGAAGAAAAGAATTTGTTAGAACAAACTTTAAACTTACAGGTACTTCAAACACGTAGCAAAGATATATGTTAAGCCCTATGAAAATAAAGAATAAGCTTAAGGAAAAAATTGCTATTAAGCTTGTACTGGCCTTAACTTCCTTTGAAAAAAATGAAATAATCTTTTTGTTAAGTAAAGCTAGGATGAAAGAATACAAGAGCATGTAGAAAGTTCCTATAAAGAAAACGTTTATAGTATAGCTAACCATTTCAGCCAAAGGAAAAGGAAAGAACTTTTCAAACCAAGAATTTTTAAGCATGTTTGGAATTAAAAAACCAATGGCACTCAAAACTTTTGCATCGCCTCCGCCCCATTGCCCAGAATAATAAAGAATAAAGCCAAAAGCAAAAAGTAGACCACCACAAACTAAGCTGTTGATTAATGGTAGATAGCTCTGCTCATAAAAGCTTCTTGCGATTGCGATTATTATTGCTATTAGAATCATTGTATGAGGAATTTTATCAGGAATTTCTGTAGTTTTCAAATCCCAAATGGCAGCAAGAGAAGAGCCAAAGAATGCAACAAAGAGTGAAATCTCTTCAAACATATAATAAAATTATTTTCATTATTTTTATTATTTGCTAAGAGTATTTCTTGAAACCAATCTTCTTCGCTATTTCTCTAAAGCATTGTCTACAATAATACAAACCATACTTTCTTATAACCCCTCTTTTCTTTCCGCATCTTCTGCAAAACTTTGTTGCCTTTCCGTATTTTTTCAAGCTAACCACCTATGCTTCCTAAAATTTCTAATATGCTTTCTTCACTTTCAAAAAAATTCACAAAAACCTCTTCATATATTCTTAAATCTTTAGCCATTTCTGCTTTTTTAAACAGTATTCCATTAATTTTTGTTGCCAAAATCAACAATTTTAAATCAGCCAAAAACCTCAACTCCAAAACTTTTTTTAACCCATTCTATTGCCTCTTCCTTGCTTATTCTATGAGATTTTGGTATTTTCCTCTTTTGTATCCTCCTTCTTTCAATTCTAAACCCAGGCCTTTCAAGACTAACACAAACATCTAAGCCAAGCATTCCAATTTCATGCGAATATTTAACGCCAGGGATTTCTATGTATTCCTTTATACCAAAACTAAAATTCCCATTATCATCAAATTTCGATGCTTCAATTTTTTTATCTACCGCTTCTAAAGCTTTCTTTAAAAATTCTACCGCTTCCTTTTTTCTTAGTGTTACTTTTACACCAACTGGCTTGCCCTTTGCCACACCAAAAGTGCTTCTTCTTTTAGATTTTGTTATTATTGCCTTTTTTCCGGTCAAATACTCCAAAAGCTTTTTTGCTCTTTCTATTTTTTGAAGGTCAGCAGCGCATCCTACGTTCAAAGTCACTTTTTCTATTCTTATACTTCTCATGGGATTCTCTTCCATTTCTCTCACTCACTTCCTTCTAAAACAAAAAAATAATCTTTGTTTATTTCTACCTTTTTTCCTTCAACATCACACAAAACTTTTTTTGATTCTCTTAAGCTCTTTCTTTCAATTATTTCCTCAACTCTTGCTTTTTTACCAGAATTTTTCCCTTTCAAAATTATCCCTAAGGAACCAACTTTAAGTTTAATATGCTGAAGGATTTTTTGAGAAGGAACCTCTATAAGAAGAGAATCTCCAGTTTTGTAATCATCCTTTTCAACTAATATGTTCCTTCCGTCATGTAAGTTTAACTGAATCTTTCCTTTTTTTAAAACTTTTTTGCTGTTTATCCTGCAAATTTTTTTGTTAGCTTCACTTTCTTCTATTTCAACCAGTTCCAAACCTTTCTCTCCAGGTATAACCCTAAAATACTTTTTAATTCTTGGTACAGAAACAGCATCCATAAGCCCAACAGGATAAGCATGATCCTTTCTCTTTTTTCCGTCTACCAAAATTTCTCCTTTTTTAATTATTTTTTTTGCTTCGCTCCCAGTTTCAGCAAGCTTAAGAACATCTCTTACTATTATCATCAAAGGAATGCATTCAAACTTTTTGTGAGGTCCTGGCCTAGGGCTAACAGTAAACTTTAAAACTTTCTTAGGTACTTTCCAAAATTCTGGTGCAAGCAACCTTTTAAGCTTCATGTTTTCCCTTCATTTTTCTTTCGATTATTTTAACTCTTCTTTTATCCTCAAGGTTTAAATTGATTATTCTTAGATTAGAAGGATGAATAGGAGCTTGCCTTTCTGTTCCGTCAGTCCTTTTCCTTGTTATTCCTTCTATGTAAACTTTGTATTTTTTTGTGTCGATTCTTGAAATTTTTCCTCTTTTTTTCTTGAATTCTCCTCTCATTATTTCAACTTCATCTCCTTTTCTTAAAGGCAAACTTCTTGTCTTATATTTTTCTTTTAGCTCTTTTGACAAATGAGCAGCTATTATTTTTCTTCTTAAGTGCAAAGGAGCTTTGTATAAAAACTTCCTTTGTTTTCTTGGTTTTTTGGATTTAGGTTTTTTCATTTTTTTCTCACCAATTGACTAAACCACTATACTTGCAATCTTTCCTATAGCAGAAAACCTTTCAACAGCCTCTTTTGCAACAGGCCCCTTTATTTCAGTTCCTTTTGGCTCTCCGTTTTCATCAACTATAACAGCAGCATTATCCTCAAACTTTACTCTTATTCCTTCTAATCTTCTGTACTCTGCCTTTTGCCTTATTATTACTGCGTTTAAAACTTGCTTCCTTATTTTTACGTCTCCTTCCTTTACTGTTACTTTCACCATATCTCCAATTCCTGCTTTAGGCTGCCTTCTCCTTATTCCTTTATAACCAAAAACAGAAATTATCTGTAAAACCTTTGCACCTGTGTTATCAGAACAATTTATGTAGCTACCAACGTTCAACGCTTTTGTTATTCTTGCTTTAACTGCTTTCATTCTTCTCACTCTCTTTTAACCTTTTAGCAGCTTCTTTTCCTTTTTCTGTAATTTGTAACGTATAATTTCTTCCTCTAAAACTTAATTTTATAGCATAGCCGCACTTTTCTAGAATTTTTGCATAAGTGTCTGCACCATATAAAGCCAATTTATACTTTTCAGGTCTAGGTATGTAAGGAAATTCTGGTTCAACAATTTTTGCTATACTTTCCCTTGTTAAAGTTTCTTCTTTACTCAATTCCAAAATTATTTTTAAAAAAGTAGTATCAGGCTTTAGAAAACTCATTCTTTTTCACCTAAAACTTCTATAACAACAAAGCTTTTTGTCTTGCTCAAAGGCCTGCACTCAACAATCTTTACTCTATCGCCTTCTTTTGCGTTTATACACTCAGGATTATAAGCTGGTATTCTAGAATGTCTTCTTTCATATCTTTCATACTTAGGCACATGGTGAAGATAATCTCTCTCTACTATTGCAGTCTTCTGAGCTCTAACTGAAACTACTCTTCCCTCCAAAACTTTTCCCCTTATCTTAAGCTTACCATGCCAAGGGCACTTTTCATCCTTACATTCTTTTTCTGGTGGTTTGGCCTCTATGCCTATATCTTTCATCTTACCATCTCTTGAACTTCTTTTTAATCCTATCTTCAGGTCTTGCAATTAATATTTTGCCGTCAACCTGTACTTTTGTTTTATTAGGCAAAATAAATATAAATATGCAATTCTTTTTAGGAACA
>Ga0078972_1017312_pt1 | contig 10378 bp, 6 predicted proteins | sample YelNatPaOPGAMG01_FD_67568 | JGI IMG/M metagenome (GOLD analysis project Ga0078972, IMG submission 67568) | Hot spring thermophilic microbial communities from Obsidian Pool, Yellowstone National Park, USA - OP-RAMG-01 (SPADES assembly) (version 2) | ecosystem: Environmental > Aquatic > Thermal...
GCGAATTTCTCACGACTTTTAAATATTCAACATCCGACTATGTTCGCAAATATCTTGGCTTAACACAGGCGAAAAAACTTCTGGAGACTTTTCCCCTTGACCTTTCTCAAAGCGAGAAATCTCTACTCCGTTCCATAATAGAGGTAAAAGATATAGAGGGGATAAAGAAAATGTTTCTAGAACATAAGGAAGAGGGAAATGGCATCATATTGCTATTTGGAGAAAGCGTTAAAGCTCTTCAATCATAAGCGGATTGACATCGTAATAAATATCAAAATTTCAATTAATGCGAAAATTTTATAAATTTTCGTTATTGCGAGCCCTCCTTCGGCGGGCTCGGCAATCTAAAAAAACCCTCTCTCAGTGCTGGCGGGAGTAAAGGTTTTTTGAAATGGAGATAAGATTGAGAGGAAATTATAACCGAGATGGAAATCCAATTCTTTAAAAATGCGGAAGAAGAAAGGATATATTATATAATTCAAAATTTCTCAAGCTGAATCACAATCCAAGGGTTTTAAAATGAAAATTTGAGAATGAATCCATAAGGCGGTAAAAGGCAAATAACCTCTAAAAACTAATGCCCATGGATGCGAGGGGCTACCGCAGGGAACCCGCGGCAATCCCTTTGCCTTTTGTCGTTGCGGGCTTCCCGTAAGGGAGGAGTGACAATATCGTATTTAAAAAAGTTGATTGCGAAACCAATCATTTAAATAGAGATTGCCACGCCTGAACGCTAAAGCGTTCAGGCTCGCAATGACAAAAGGACGAACTCCAAGGTATGTCATTGCGAGGCTTCCCGAAGGGAAGCCGTGGTAATCTCAAAAGAGATTGCATCCTATCGCTAGTAATGACAAGGGGGTGGTATTTTTTTCGCACATAGGACTGACACTGCAGAGAAAAGGGAATTAGACGGAGTCCCAAATGTTATTGAATTATACAAACTGTTGATAATTGCTTGATAAAATCGTAAAATAAAACTATGAATCTTCTACCTGTTCCGATTTATGAAGTCGCTTTGAGATTGTTCGTCGCCCTACTGCTTTCCGCCATCGTTGGCTGGCAGAGGGAGATAGCACAAAGACCGGCTGGGCTTAGAACCCATATGCTCGTCTGCCTCGGCTCAACCCTTCTGACCCTCGTCTCCGTTTCAATAGTGGGCGCAGACCCAATGCGATTGGCTTCCGGCATAGTCACTGGCATCGGCTTCATAGGAGCAGGCACGATAATAAAATCAGCTCCTACCGAGGTAAGAGGCTTGACAACAGCGGCAAGCATCTGGATGATTGCGGGAGTGGGGATAGCAGTAGGCGTGGGTTTTTACTGGGGAGCGATTATCGCAACTGCCTTCGCCTATCTAATCCTCGTTCTCTTGAAAAGAGTGGAGAGAGGCTTTCATAGAGAACGAGAGAGAATAATAACGATTGAGGGCAGGAATCGTCCCGGTCTCCTCGGAGAGATAGGAACAATTTTGGGAAATTACGGAATAGATATAAGGGATATAGAGCTGAAAATAGAAGCTGAGATAGCGACGATAGAGTTGAGGGTTGATGTGCCATCCCTTGAAGGAATAGAGGAGGTCATACAAAAGATTAAGGAATTGGAGGGCGTTGAAACTGTGAAATTGTCAAGGGAGTGATAATTGATGAGAACGGCTTTTTACCGTGAAGGATTTCTCGGATTGATATTCGTTTTGCTTTTCCTAAATTTTGCACTTACCCTTTCCCAAGCTCAGCAGTCAGCCTATATGTTTGAGATAAAGAACGCGGATTATGACCATCAATTGCTTCTATTTTCCCTTCAAGGAATAGTGAATAAGAAGGGACCGCGCCTCTTCTACGACACTAAAGAGCTTTTCTGGCAATGGCGTCCCTCAGATGAAAAATGGATGGAGTATTATGCAAAGAAGAAGGGTTTTAATTTTCAAAAAATTGAATCCTTAAAGGAATTAACAGATATCTTTAGAAAAGATATCAAGGGACTTGCAGTTTACGACCCGAGCATTGACGCCACTCGCTACCTCGCTTGCACTTACGCAGGCTTGGAAGACCTCATCCCCGTCTCCCCTTCTATTCTGGAAAAGGAACCATTCCTCAAAGAATTTCCCGTAAAGCGAAATCTCTTGGAACCGAAAAGAAGCAACAAGGAATGGTGGGAATGGGCAATCGCGAACTTGCTTCCCCTATGCAATAGAAAGATGGTTTATAGCGCAGGACATTCCCACGACGAAGTTAACCTCGGCGGAGACCCGGGGATAATAATCGGCTTGGATTTCGCCGTTTCAAAAAAGATGTTCGTATTCAACCTCTCGCCCGCCGATAAACCATCCTCAATCTACGGAACTCCTATCCCTGGCTACCCTGAGGATGCAAAGTTATTTGATGAGATAATGGATAAAATGGATAAACCAGCGGGAGTTTGGGGTTGGGCTGAGCCCGAAGGCGATTTCGCCATTCGTGTTTCATCTCATAATAATTATGTTATGTGCTGCGGAGCCCCAAACCTCAGTTTCCACAGCAAAGTTCCCTTAAGCAAAGGCTTTAAATTCCAACAATCCAATAAATTCACCCTTTTCAACACGAAGATTGAAAAGAAATATTATGTTGCCTTCATTACGAATGAAGGTGATACGCCGAAGATAGTGGCGGGATGGCAAGCAGGTGGATGGTTAAATCCCCATAGGGGAGAGGTAGCGATAAACTGGGGTATAAATCCCATTTTGGTGGCGGAGTTTCCCGCTATGATGGAAGCTTATTATTCAACCGCAACTCCCAAGGATTATTTCTTCGCTGGCGTCTCGGGTGCGGGTTATGTATTCATTGACAAACTTCCCGATTTGGATTCCTTCGCCAAACATACAGCTCATTATCTTAAAATAGCCGATGAGGAAGTTATAGATGCCTGGAGCACATCCGAATCGCTCAATCTTTATTCAAGATACGCAAAAATAGCCGATTTGCTGGGGATGCTGAGGAATGCAAGAGGAGATGCGAGAATCAATTATTTGGAGAACGGCACACCACTCATTGAGCCAGACAGCTCCATATTTTACATCGGAGGCTCAGAACCTCCAAAGGAGATAGCGGATAGGATAAGAAGAGTAGCGGAGAGGCACAAACCTCCCTTCTTCATAGAGGTCTATGGTGGAGTAAGCGAGAATTGCCCCCTTTATTACAAGGCTATAATGGACGAGCTGGGCGATAATTACAAAGCCGTGAGGCTTGACGAGATGATGTGCGCAGCGAGGTTGGCGGGGCAAATAGAGGTTGGGGAAGAAAGGATTTATCTAAAACCGAAAGAATCCATATATTTAAATTTAACCCTTCGCAATCCCTTTAAAGTCGCTAAGCACTTTAACTTAGTCCTACAAGCGCCGCCGAATTATCAAGTTTCTCCCAAGGAGTTCAACTTAACGCTAAAAAGTGGGGAAACAAAAGCGATTAAGGTAAAGATTGGAGCAAGTGAGAAGGCGGAGAAAAGCGGGAATCTTGTGATTAAAGACAGGCTAAGCGGAATTGAAAAAGAGGTGGAAATGGAGCTTTTGAAGTTAGATGAGACAGGCTTTGAGGATTTATTTAAAGATTTAAGCGTCTGGGAGAAATGGCCAGGAAGTGGAGCTAAGATTTTTAAATCCTCCAAGGGAGCGATTATAGAATGTCCCAAGGGCTTGCCCTTCTCCGCTGTTGAACGAGAGGTCAGCGTTGATTTGGACAAATATCCGATTCTGCTTATAAAAGTCAATTCCTGCGATGGGTTGTGGGCTCTGAAGGTCCGTCCCGTTGATGATATGAAGGATATATGTTTGATAGTGGATACAGCGAGGACGGGAGTTTTTGAATGTGATATCCCGAAAGCCACGGGCTGGCGGGGACGAAGGAATTTCAAGATTATCATTTTCGCCGTCGGCGAGGGCAGAAAGTTAGAAGTTGAGTGGCTTAGACTGATGTCTAAAGATTAAAAATTAAGGGGGCGGGAAGCGGAGCTTCCCGCCCCGGTTTCTCTCTTAACCCTCCTTCGGAGCCGATTGCGCCGCTGGTATCATCTTTATGCTCTTCGCGGATAAAATGGTATAGCTGACCTCTCCCTCCGCAAGCTTGACCTTTATCTCGTTTCTATCCTCCGCATTTTCCGCCAAAACGCTGAACTGCCAGCGGTCTATCTTCCACTCGGGATTCGTCATCTTCCAACCCTTTGGCAACACTACCTCAATATCCTTCTTCTGCGGCGCTCCATCCTTTAGGATTGATACTTCCAATACCTTCTCAATACCCTCTCTCACTATAGGCTCACCGTTATAATGGAGAACGACATCCATATCGCCCACCTTCTCAACAGCGGAATGGACATCAAAGCAAAGTAGCTTCATCGGCTTCTCGTTGCGGAAGAGAATGGAAAGGACATTTGGAGGAGTTTCGTTCTCATCGCTTATCTCCGAGACTTGCGAGTTCTCCTTCAAGAACTTCTCACCCACCTTTACAGTTCTTTCCGCCAGCTCGTCCACAGTCTTGGGGTGGTTGAACTGACCGGTTAGGGGAACGAGGATTATCTCTTTTCCCACTGGCTTGAGCCATTCCTCAGGGATTCCTGCCGTTCCATTGAGAATGCCCAAGAGGGAACCTAATGTAGCACCCGTGCAGTCGGTATCATAGCCGCAGTTCACCGCCTTACATAACTTATCGCCGTAGTCCTTGCCATAGAGCCAGCCGAGGATTATGAAGCCGTGATTGGGAATGGCATTGCAGGGCTGATGATGACCGAAGAGCGTAACGATATGCTCCCTCGCAGCGTCCCACTTCATCCCGCTCTTATAACACCAAACTGCTTCCTTGATGACGCGATAGATGTTAGAGGAAGTGGGAATCATAGAAAGACCGATTTCAATAAGCGTTTCGGGGTCCTTTATCACGAAGGCAGCGCTTTCAACTGCCGCCCAGAACATCTCCCCATATTGCCCCTCCCCTCCTGCGTGGTCCAAGCAGGAATCCATCCAAGCCATAGAGGCGGCGAGCTGGGGGTCGCCGGGAGCTACGCAAGCCCAAATCTCAGAGCGAATAGGTGAGCCCATCTCGTCTACATAGTAATTCTGGAATGTTCCGGATATGGGAGGGCGCAATCCCCTCTGCAGATTGTAGAGGCAGAACGAATATTCCGCATACCAATGGTTTGATAGATACTTCAACCAATGCTCAACGAAATGGGAAAACTCAACCTTCACTCCCTTGTCCTCCAACATCTTCAGCCAGACGAGCTGAAAGTCAAGGTCGTCATTGGGAAGAGGCTTATCGGGGACGGGGTCGAAATAGGAGAGGCAGTGCACGAATTTCTGCCCCTCATAAGGCGTTCCCAATGTTCCTCCGATGTTCTTGCCTAACCAGCAGGCAAGCACCTTGTCGTAATACTCTGAGCGAGAAAGCTTGATCTTCATATCCAAAAACCTCCCTTCAGTTAAAATGTTTTATATATAATGCCCAATTGATATACTTTGTCAACAAATTTTTACTTCTCAACATCCTTGAATACAGGATGCTCGTAGGGACCTAAGCCAAAATCTTGGGGAATGAGGTCTATATGCTCTTTGGGTGCATTGCTGAATGCTTCCCTTATCGCATCAAGATAGCCGAAGTCATAATGTCTATGTGGCATAACATAGTGCCCTTCACCGAACTCATTCCAGTTATCAATCAGAATTATCTTGCTACCCAGTTGAGAGGATGGAAGAGTCTTGATGAATTCCTTCGCCTTTAAACAGAGGGTCTTAAAATCTTTGGGAGGCAATTTCCAGATGCTTCCCTCATCCTGCCATCCCGTCCATCCCATTGAGACAGTTACAATCTCCGGTATGATTCCCATATCCCTCGTCTTCGTCCAATATTCAATCTGCTTTTGAATCGCCACATCGGGCGTGGGATTCCCCGCCACAGGCCATACATAGGCGCTTGTATAATCCAAGCCCATATCGCGCATCAATTTGAGATGATTGGGGTCCAATCCCCTATATTCGCCAATTATTATCAACCCATTAAATCCCGCTTCCTTGCACTTCTCCCTCATCTTATCCAAAGCCCTTCTCACATTCTCCACGCTTCCCAAATCGTCAATGAGAAATTCGGGACGATAAATGACGAGAAGAGGTTTGTTATCAATCTTCAAATAGCTCGGATGCTTAAAGAAGGTCTCAATCCAATAGGGAAGGAGATTGTTGAGAAGGTCGTTTTCATCTGAGACACCGGCAATTCCCCTTGCCTGATTTTCCCACATTATAGCGAACTTAATGAAGGGGAGGAATTTTGCCTTATACAATGCTTCGGTTATTGGTCTCTCATAGATGGTTTGAATGGGCGACTTACCCTGATTTCGCCTATACCAACAGAAGATGAAGAATTGAATTCCGTGCTCAACAGCCCATTTTATCTCCCAATCCTTAACCTCGGGATTGAGCTCATCGTAAAAGCCCAAAACTGGCACCCTCCAAAGGTCGCGCAAGACGGTCTTCCAAAGCTCCGGATTCTCCCAGAGGGGGCAATTCCAGGCGCCTATAAGGACATCCGTCTTAACGGGTTGCGGCACAGGAATATAGGAAGCTTTGCGGATTTCCACAGGCGGTGTGAAAGAAATTTTATAAGAGGCAGTTTCCTCCTCCCCCTTGGGAACGGAGACAACAAGCTTCAATTCTCCCTTTAAAGGCTTCTCCGCCTCAACCTCCCAAGATAACCTTTTCCTCTCTCCAGGCTCAATATCTATCTCTTGAATATCATCGCCTAAAACCTTCACTCCCTTGCAGGGAATCAACCTCGCCTGAACCTTCCCCTTCCCTCCCCTATTTTTGATGAACGCGAGGATTTTCACTGGACGCCTCGCCCTGTTAACTCCCAAATCAGAGAAGAAGTATTGTATCTCTATTTGAGGAGGAGCTGATTGAGCATCTTTTATTTGAACGCCTTTGAGTCTTCCAGAGGATTTTTCATCGGAAGGGAAAATACAAAGCGCCAAGAGCTCTCCCCTCCATTCTTTATAATCGGAAAGCTTAATACAATATTTGTGGAATTTGCCATCGGATTTTATAGGAAAGCTAACCATCCTTGAGCCCTCCGTCGTCTTAAAAAATACCCTACCCTCTTTTCCCCTTGAGGTAGACATCTCCAAAATGATAAAATCCTTTCCCTCTAACTTTAATTTAAGGGAGTTATTAACGATAGCGGATTCCTGCCCCACCGTTTCAAATGTTATTACCCCTCCTTTAACATATGACTTCGCCATATCCACACTGCTCCAATCAAGCGAACCTTGAGGGAAATCGCATTCCTCCATTCTATATCCTCCCTTCCGAGACGCCGAGACTAAATATTTCTCCTCAAAATATGAATTGTAAAGATTCCTTATCTCCTCCTCGCTTAACGCTCTCTTATATATCCTCAATTCGTCAACCCTACCGACGAAATCATTTATATTTGGGGCATCGGCTAAGCCCAATGTGAGAGGTCCCTCGCTTCTCTTGATATTTCCCGATAAACCGGACCTGCTTGCGACGAGCTCCCCGTTTACATAAACCCTCAACATCCCATTAGTATATGTGCCAGCTAGGAAAAACCACTTCCCTCTGGGAGCACCTTTAAATGACAGAACCGTCCCCGCGCTATACCAGGGATTATTCTCAGTTGCCACTACGAAATGGTCTCCCTCCGGGGCAAAGATGAAGCGATAGATACAATCCCTTTTCGCTAAAGGCGAGGTTAGGCGGTCTTCCTTTATATATAACCAAAGGGCGACCGTCAGCTCGCTCATCCCGTCAAGGAGAGGAGAGTTGATAACAACTCCGCCTTTGCCATCAAACTCCAAAGCATAACCCAACAATCCCTTAACCCATCGTGCTCCTTTTATTATCCCTTTTATCCCATTGCCCGAACTATCCATTATAAAATTGCCTTTCCCTTCGTCAAATCTCCAATAACCGATTAAATCGTTTGCACAAAAACCCCCAAGGGAGAGGAAAAAGGCAAGGACTACAATTAAATAAAAGGTCATTTTTGTTTTTCTGATGATTTTAATATACCTCCTCTCTCCAAATTTGGTTTGAAAATATTATACTACAAGCACATTTTTGAAGACATCTATGCAGTAAGAACAATCCTGGCATTTTTTATCACAAGACGAGGTCTTCTCAAACCAGTCAGGGGGAAATCTTGAATTATCAATGATGTAGGGATAAAGCAGTTGGCTATGGGATGGCTCAAGGAGGTCAAGAAGATTCCCCTCGTATCTTTCCTCGCAATAAGCCTTTATCACTCGTTCGGGATTGGCATTAACCCTTGTGGCTAATTTCACAAGGGAGAAGTATTTGCTATAATGATGTATATCCTCTGGTCTTATCCAGGAATTACGAAGTATATGAACCCAGTTCTCTCTTTTTCTATAAAAAGACCAACAGTTGCCAGGTATGTCATCCATAATATTGGCAGTTGAGAAGATTTCCGCTTCGTGAGAAATCATATTATCGTGGAAAAGCTGGACCGCACAAAAGTTCATACATCCACTATTTGCGAGAATGCCCAAACTCTTGCCATTCCTATTGCACCATTCTTTCAATTCTTTTATTCTTTCTAAATCCCTATTGTATTCCCTTTGCATTATGAAGCCATCAAACAACTCCGAGACATATTCCATACCCGAAACGGTGTCTATTCTCATATTGACGGATGCCCTGACTTCTAATTCAGGGAAATTCTTCTTAACCACATAAGCTATCATAGGGGAAAAGGCGGTAATTGAGTCAATGCCTATTCTTTCTTGGAGATAATCAATGACGGAGATTACGGTATTTGCGAGACTTGTGGAGAGTGATAGCCTGCCATAGCAAGAAGCATTGAGTAAGAGGTTGAGTTTTACGCCCATCTTCTTTATATGGGATAGCTCATATTCCAATTGTTCCTGAGCCGACCAATTGACTGCTCCCCACTCCTCGGCAAGCGGACCTCTTCCCGTGGGAAGATTCAACCAAGGGAAATAGACTTCCGCTATTCTATCTTTATATTCCTCAACGATGTCTTTAAATAGCTTTCCCTCCTCTATTAATTGATAACCAACGGAATATTTTATCCCCATTCCAGCTCCCAGGGCTCTCTTCTCCTAAAAGGCTCCTTAAATTTGTTCTTTAGCTTTCCCTCTTTCTCAAGATGTATCATACAAGCCCTTATGCATCCCCTTGCACCACATATAGCAGCGGGATGATGATAACTTGACCATGCATTCTGAATATAGGGAAATCTTTCCTGAAGATATCGCCAAACATCCCCTCTGTAATCGGTCATAATCTCCTCTCCGGTCGCACACTCCCTCAATATCCTTTTTATCTCTTCCGCTACATCCTCGGGCATAAAAGGACTGTATTCCGGGGTTCCAGCTTGATAACACGCCGAACATTTTAATTCATCCAGCTTTCCCCACTCAAGGGTTCTCCCCGCTACGATGACCTTTACGGTTTCCCTAGCGCTTATAGCGCCCGCCGGGCATTCTTTTACGCATAACATACACCTATCGCATAGAGGCGGTCCATCGTAGATGGGGTCAGGCTCCAAGGGAGCATCCGTGAGAATAAAGGCGAACCGCTGTCTGGGACCGAATTCCGGAGTGAGAAACACCTTGCTATAGCCGATTTCTCCCATTCCACAAATGAAAGCCGCTATCCTGAAATGAAGGAAGACATCTGGTTTAGGCTTATTCGGTGCTACTGCCCGCCCTACCCCGGTTCCCAAGCGCACGCTCGTATTTTGATAAAGCAGAGCCTCATAACCGTTATCCTCAAGGAAATTACCCACTTCCCTGAGAACCATAGGTGCATAGCCGTCGTTAATGTAAGCATATCCCATCGCTGTATATGCGGCGAAGAATGTCCCCTCCTCAATGCCCCGAAACAACCCCCTATGGATTCTAAACCCCAAACCGATTATCGCCTTCGCCTCAGGCATAATATAACGAGGGTCCATCTGCTTTGGAGCGCCCTCAAATCTATCCATTGAACCTATGCCAACGAGGTCGGCTCCCGCCTTCCTTGCAACTTCCTTTACCTTTTCTGATGTTATCATAGCCTCAACCTCCTCATTTACCTCCCCATACTACCTTGGCGAAATCCTTTATCAATTCATATTTCCTCTCCCAAGTCGTATACATAAAGCCAATCACATTTTTGTATTTCTTGGATAGCTCATACCACCCTTTGACATCGTTTACATTTGGGGCGTCGTAATAGCAAGCGACCAAGGTCTGGAAGCCCTGCTGAGCGAAGAACTCCAAGCTCTTCTCCCTTGGCTCACCGCCCCAAACAGCGATAATCAAATCCTTGGGGATATATTTCCACGAACCAGTGAAATCCCCCTCAACGAGATAA
>Ga0078972_1017313_pt1 | contig 10378 bp, 18 predicted proteins | sample YelNatPaOPGAMG01_FD_67568 | JGI IMG/M metagenome (GOLD analysis project Ga0078972, IMG submission 67568) | Hot spring thermophilic microbial communities from Obsidian Pool, Yellowstone National Park, USA - OP-RAMG-01 (SPADES assembly) (version 2) | ecosystem: Environmental > Aquatic > Thermal...
CTTGAGGTAGGCTTTCGACCTGCTGCCGATGATGCAGGGCGGCACGCGGGCTGTGGCGCAGTTTGGTAGCGCACTTGACTGGGGGTCAAGTGGTCGCAGGTTCAAATCCTGTCAGCCCGACCAGAGAAGTAGCAGATCAGAGGCGGTTTCGGAGTCATCCGGAGCCGCCTCTGTCAGTTGAAAACCCACCTGTATGCCAATTGGTGTGCCAGTTAGCGACATACAGTAGTGAACATGGCGAAACGGCGTTCCAACGGCGAGGGCACCCTCTACCAGCGCGAGAACGGCACCTGGGCCGGACGACTGACCTATGTCGACCCCGACACCGGTCAGCGGAAGCGGGTCGCGTTCTACGCGCCGACGCAGCGCGAGGTCAAGAAGAAGATGAAGGACGCGCGCGACCGCATCGACGAGGGCAAGCCGCCGAAGGACGCGACCACCACACTGGCCGACTGGCTGGCGCACTGGCGGGCGACCACGCTGGCCGTCAGCGACCGCAAAGAGTCGACGCGGGTCCTGTACGACAACCTCTCGCGGAAGCACCTCGAGCCCGCGCCGTTCGGCGCGATCGGGCTGGACAAGCTGCGGCCGTCAGACATCGAGAAGTTGATACTGGACCTGCGCGCGCAGACCAGGACGCGCGGCCGCGGCGATGACGCCGAGACGGTGCGCGCGCTTTCGGACAGCACGATCCGGTCCGTCTACACGGTGCTGCGCACCGCGCTGGACGGGGCGGTGCGTGACGGCCTCCTGGCGCGCAATCCGGCAGCGCTGGTGAAGCGTCCGGGCATCGAACGCGCCGACGCCGGGTATCTGGACGCCTCTGCGGTCACCGCGGTCCTGAAGGCCGCTGAGGGCTCGCGGTATCACCCGGTGTTGCTGCTGATCGCGTCCACTGGGCTGCGCCGCGGCGAGGCCCTGGCGTTGCGCTGGACGGACATCGACCTCGAGGCCGGCCACCTGAAGGTCGCGCAGACCATCGCCCGCATCGACGGCCGGCTGGTGGTCTCGGAGCCGAAGACGGCACGGTCGCGCAGGGAGGTGCCGTTGTCGGCGCCGATCGTCGCACTGCTGCAGCGGCACCGTGCCACCCAGGACGAGGACCGCGCCCGCGCCGCCAACCAGTGGGCGGACACTGGTCTTGTGTTCACCACCGAGCTGGGCACAGCGGTGGACCCGCGCAACCTGCTGCGAGTGATCGAGGCGGCCGCGCGTACCGCGAAGGTGGAGGGCGTCGGCATTCACACGCTGCGGCACTCCGCAGCGGTCGCGATGCTCGAGGGCGGGGTGCACATCAAAGCTGTCGCGGACCTGCTGGGGCACTCGTCTATCTCGATCACCGGCGACGTGTACGGGCACACGAGCGACAGCGCCGCGCGCAACGCCGTGGAAGGTCTGACAACCCTTCTGGGGGTGTGACTTCCATCACCGGCCCCCTCGGGCGCTGCGAGTGCGCCCTGTAGTGGTCGGTCACTGTTTCTACGCAACTATGCGCAACTATGCGCAAGGCACGTCCCGCGTGATGTCGGCTCGACTGTAGAGCAGTCTACAGACTTTGTTGTGACACAACATGTTCCGAGCGGACTTTGCGTGCGTTCCCCCTGTCATTGTGTGTTTACCGCGTTCGGAAACCGATCCGGCGCACCGCACAGAAGGGGTTCATCCCATGAAAGAAGCCATGCCCGAGCAGCTGCTCATGACGGTGGGGCAGACGCAGGTCATGCTGGGCGACATCTCACGCACGCAACTGTGGAAGATCAGTACCGCCGGCGAACTCGCCAAGGTCAATATCGGTAGCCGGGTGTTCTTCACCCGCAGGTCTATCGAGGACTACATCGAGCGTCTCGTCGCGAGGGCATCGTGACCGCGAAAAACACCACCCCCGAGGGGTACGACCTCTACCGGGAATATGACGCCGCGGGCCAACTGCTCTATGTCGACGTCATTGATGACGTGGCCTCCCGGCCGGTCATCTGGGACGCTGATCGCGGGCCTTGGGGCATCTGCGTCGCGAAGGTGATCATCGATCGGTACGAATCGTTTGAATCCGCTTGGGCGGCACGGTGTGCCGTGATCAGCGACGAGGACACCGTGTTTAACGAACGCTACGGCTCCGATCAGGAGTGGATGTGGCGGTGGTTGGTGGCATACACTGCCGGCCGGCGCCCCGACGAAATCGAACCCGAGCGTCTGGAGATTTTCCGCCTACTCAGAAATCTCCTTGAGCGGCGGGTTCGAGTTCGAGCCCGAGCGGCAGGTGCGTCATGAGCGGCGGCACCAAACAAGTGAATAGCCCCCCGGCAGAAGAACCGAGGGGCTATCACGCGCCTGAACCGCACCCGACGTGGGGACCAACCTCGCCGAATGTTTTCAGTCTAGCCGATGATTCGCGCAATCTGTGCAGCGCGGCGCTGACATGCGCGGGTATGAACCTCTACGTCTTCCCGCTCAATCCGGGCGGTAAGGACCCGGCGACACGCCACGGGCACCTGGACGCGACCACCGACCCCGACCAGATCAGGGCGTGGTGGAACGAACACCCCGACTACAACATTGGGGTCCGACCCTGGCCGGGGGTCGCCGTCCTCGACGAGGACGTCTCCGACGGCAAACCCGGCGCGGAAGAGCTTGCCGCCCTGGAAGCCGAACTGGGAGCGTTGCCGGAGACGTGGATCGCGGTCACCGCAACGGGTGGACGGCATATCTGGTTGGACGTGGGCGCGGATGCGATCGCCGCCCGCGGCGTGCGGAAAACGATCGCCCCCCATATCGATGTGAAGGTAGGCGCGACGGGATACGTCGTCCTGCCGCCGTCGCGGCGCAACTGTGGCACCTACCGCTGGCTGGACGCCGACGCATCCGGTATGCCGCCCGGTCTGCCGGCGGCGGCGCCCGCCGCCTGGCGTGAGCGCATCCTCAAACCTGTTCCCTCGCAGCGGCAGACGAGCTCCCCAAGGCCACCAGCTGCCGCCGGGACCAACCCCGAGTATGTCGCGACGGTTGTACGCGAGGAACTCGAGAAGCTGGCCGCGGCGATCCCGCACAACCGCGACGGCAGCGGCCGCAACGCCACCCTGATCGCTGTCGCCTGCCGCCTGTTCGGGCTCGCCAAGGGCGGGCACCTAGACAGCGCCGCAGCGGCCGCTGAGATGCGCCGTATCGCAACAGAACTCGGTCTCCCGGACCAGGAGATCACCACAGTGCTCAACTCCGCCTGGGGACGAACCAGCGCCGAACACCCGCCTGCCCGGTCGCCCATCCCCGCCGCCTACAGCCTTGAAGGACCACGGTTATGACCGTCGCAACCATCACTCCGAACCTCGACGGCATCGTCACCGACGAGCGCACCCGCGAGGACCTGATCCTCGAGCAGGCCGAGCGAATCAGGATTCGCCGCGAGGCCCAAGCGTTGGTGGACGCTGAGAATCAACCAGAGATCGAATACCCGCCCGTTCAGTCGTTGACTGCACTGCTCGCGAAACCGCTCCCGCCTACCCGCTGGAGAATTGATCAGGTCGCCCCGACTGCTGCGCGGATCATCCTAGCCGCCCAATACAAGGCCGGAAAGACGACGCTGCGGGACAACATGATTCGCGCCCTGGTGGACCGTGAGGACTTCCTCGGGCACTTCCCGGTCCACGTCCCTGCGGCGTCCCTGGTGCTGATCGACGATGAACTGTCCGAACACATGGTGCAGGACTGGCTAAGCAGGCAGGGCATCCGTAACACCAACGCGGTCACAGACGTCGTGACCCTTCGCGGCAAGGTCGCAGCGTTCAACCTGTTCGACGACCGCTGCCGCGACACCTGGGCGCGGCGCTTCCGCGACCTCGGATGCGACTACCTGATCCTCGACTGCCTGCGTCCGATTTTGGACGCCTTCGGGCTCGACGAGAACCACGACGCCGGCAAGTTCCTGGTCGCCTTCGACGCCCTCCTCGAGGAGGCGGGCATCCGTGACGCACTGCTGGTGCACCACATGGGGCACAGTGGTGAACGATCGCGGGGAGACAGCCGTCTCCTGGACTGGCCGGACGCGAACTGGCGACTGCTACGCGAGGACCCCGAGGACCCCGCATCTGATCGGTATTTCAGCGCGTTCGGCCGGGACGTCTCTGTCGCCGAGGGGCGATTAACCTTCGAGCAGACCACCCAGCACCTGCGCTACACACCCGGGTCACGGGGTGACGCGCAGACCGAGGCCGCGCTGACGGCCCTCATCGACGTACTCGCTGAGGATGGGCGATCCGGTGGCAGTGGGCTGAGTGGGCGGGCGATCGAGGCCGCACTTGCGGAGGGCGGCCACGCGCAGAAGGTCATCCGCGGGGCCGTCAAGCTGGCCCGGGGGCAAGGGCTCGTGGCGGCGGCGGCAGCAGCGCGCAACGCCACCCTCCACCGCATCGCGCAGCCGTGCTCCGCGTGCTTCTACCCACTCACGGCGGGCCAGGTGAGTTGTCACGAAACCTGCAAAGGGAGAGCCGCATGACCCCGCCAGTGCGTCAGTGCGTCACAGTGCGTCGCCAGTGCGTCAACGCACTCAGCAGTCCAGTGCGTCAGTGCGTCAGTGCGTATATAGACGCACTGCACAGACGCACACACTGCACAAACTCCGGGGGATTCAGTGCGTCGCGTCGTGAGGCCCTGAAATGAGCGCGCCACCCGTTGCCGTCACCGCCGCGCACCGTTTTGGTTCAGCGGCTAGCCCGGGCGATGCCGCCGACGCGATCACCGCCCTACTGGCCGGCGTCCCTCGGCTACCCGGCGCGTCCTGCCACGGCGACAGCCGCACGTTCGACCTCGAGCCCGACGCCGACCGCGAAGATGTCGACTACGCGATCGAAATATGCAAGGCCTGCCCGGCGCTGACCGCCTGCCGCGAGTGGGTGCGGTCGCTCCCGCCGGAGCAGCGTCCCTCTGGCGTGGTCGCTGGTCGGCTGCTCGCACCGCCCAAGCCGGCACCGCTGGCGCGTGAGCAGCGACCTCAGCGGCCGAGCAGGATCGATCACCCGGAACTGGACGCTGCCGCCGACGACTGGCTGGCCCAGTACCTCGAGCGTGGCCCCGTACTCGCTGCCGACGTCAAGGCAGCGGCACGCCGCGCCGGGATCGGGTGCAACCGGCTGTACCGCGCAGCCAACCGCCTGGGTGTGGATCGCATCCGCGTCGGGCGGCGCGAGTTCGCCTGGGGCCTACCGCAAACCGCCCCCAAACCGCCCAGGGGCGACAAACACGCCCGAGGTCGGGTGATCACATGATCAAGCCGCACGGGAACCGTGGGAGGCGCGTCGGCAAGGCGCTGCTCAACTCCCGAAAAACGGAGTGCTTCCGCGGGCACCCGCTGGACTGGTCGAACGTCTACCGCTGGACCGACCGCCGCGGCTTCCAGCACCGCTCGTGCCGCACCTGCCGGCGCATCCGCGAAACACTCACCACCAAAGGGGAAACCAAATGACCGCATCCACCACCGGACCAAGTGACATCGCCCTGACCCTGCTCGCCGCAGCGAGGCGTCTCAACACCGATCGCGGCCGCGATCTTCTGTGGCGGCTGATCGACGACGACAGCCTGGACCGCGTCCACGCCGTCGGGGTCGGCTTGTGGTGCGCCCGCTGGCTGGCCGGCCGCGCGGGGCGCCAGCGCTGGCTCGACTCCCTGACCGACCGCGGTGACCACGACGACCCCGAGTGGGCAGCGCGCACGCTGACCGAGCTCCGCCGCGGCGTGGTGAACAACCCGTCCCGCGACGTCTGGGTGGACCGCCATCGCCGGACGATGGTGAAGATCCTCGATCTTGTCGAACAGACAGGGCCGCAGCAGCTTCCACCGCGCGCCGAAATCGAGGATCTGCTGGCCACCGCCGGCGACGCGGCGGGGGAACGGTTTCTCGAACTGGGCATGCCAGCTCGAGGTTGGGGTGAAGCGCTGCTCGCCGCCGACCGCGCCTGGTTTGGGCGGCACGACGTCATCTTGCGGCTCGTCGAACTGGTCCAGATGCTCGCCGCACTCGACGCCCGCCCGATGTACCTGCTCGACGTGCTGGCGTCGCAACTACTCACCATCGAAATGGAGTTCGAAAATGATTGAGCAACTACCCCAACCTGACCCACGGGGGTGGCTGGCCCTGCGCGGTCTCCCGCCGGACCTGCAGGCCGCCGAAGATGCACGCGCAGAAGCGGATCAGCGCTACGCCCGCGAAACCGGCCGGCGCACCTTCTCGCGCCTGGCGAGCGGAGCCGAGCGACAGCTGCTGCAGTACCTCGGCTACACGTTGCCGAAAACGGAACTGCGCACGGTCGTTTCGTTCGTCACCGCCAGTCTGCGCAACCGCAGGTGGCCCCAACTGGAACAAGGAGCACAGCAGTGACCGCACCCGACACCACACCCAACGCCGACGCCGACACCGGCGCAGAGGACTACGACGCAATCCTGTCCAACCTCGAAGCCGACCGCGACCATCACCGCCAGCGCGCGGAAATGGCCGAGACAGCCCTCGGCGAACTGCAGCAGCGCGTCGAGACCGCCGAAACCGCTGCGCGCGAAGCGCAGGCGGCGCTGGAGGCTGCGCAACAGGCCGCCCAGGACGATTCTGAGGCAACAGAACCGACGCCCGAGGGTGATGACAGCGGGCAGCAGGAAAACGAGCCACAGGACGAGACAGGGCGCAAACCAGCAGGTGTGCGGCAACGTCTCGCCGAGGCTGAGGCCGAGCGCGACGCGCTGCGGGAACGGTTATCTGCGCAGCGCACCGCCGTCTACGAGGACGCGATCGCACGCGCCGGGGTCACTGGCCTGCTCATGTCCGCGGCCGGTCACACCGCCGAAACGCTGGCCGGCGAGGACGGGGTGATCGACCCTGGCGCCGTCGTCGAGACCGCCCAGCAGGTCGCCGCGGAGGCTGGCATCCCGCGGCGCCCGAAGGCCGACCCGATGCTGGGCCGCGGCAACCAGCCGGTACCGGAAAAGGTGACGTTCGGGTCGCTGTTGAAAGCGACCGTTGGCCCCGGGAAGGTGTGACGTGATGAGCTAGACTGGAGGGGTAACTCTGGTGCGCCCGCCGCGGGTGGCACCGGGTTGCCCGCCACGGTGTCCGGTGACGCCGCCCACCCGCGCAGGTCGAGTGTCGCACTCCCGCAACGGTTCTCCCAAAGTCATTGCTATCCAAAGGGATTGAACCATGTCTCAACTAACCACGAATGCCTCGAGCATTCTCAGGCCCGAAGATGTTCACGAGCTTCTGATCGAGCCGGTGCAGCGCGAAAGCGTCGCCTTCGCCGCGTCCACGCCGGTGACCACGAGCGCGCCCGAGGTCCGCTTCCCGAAGCTGACCGCCGACCCCACTGCCGGCTGGGTCGCCGAAGGTGAAGAGATCACCGTCGACGACGCGGAATTCGCCGACATCACCGTCAAGCCCGCCAAGGTCGCGGCGATCACCGCGGTCAGTGTCGAGCTCGCCGCCGACAGTTCGCCCGAGGCGAGCAAGGTGATCGGTCAGGCACTGGTCCGCTCGCTGACCGCGAAGATCGACCAGGCCTGGTTCGCCGCGACCACCGTCAACGGACCGAGCGGCCTGAAGTCCCTCACCGGCGCGCAGCTGGTGCTGGCCGGTTCCGCGCCGACCAACACCGACGCTTTCCTCGAGGCGATTACCGCCGCTGAGAACGTGGGTGGCACGATCACGAGTTGGGTGATGACACCCGAAACCGCATTGCTGTTCAGCCGGCTGAAGAAACAGGTCGGCAACGAGGAGCCGTTGCTCGCTACCGACGCCGCCTCGGCCGACGGTCGCAAGCTGCGCATTGCCGGCGTCCCGGTGATCACCACCCCTTACGTCTCACCGGTCGCGTCGCCCGCACCCACGATCTGGGGCATCTGCCGGGATCGCACCTATGCGGTGATGCGCTCCGACGTGGTCGTGGACGCCGACAAGTCGGTGTACTGGTCGAGCGACCGCCTCGGGCTGAAGGCCACCGCGCGCGTCGGGTTTGGGTTCCCGCACGAACCCAGCGTGATCGAGGTGCGCCTGGCCGACGCCTAAGACCACCTGAAGGTGTCACTCGCCGCCGCAGCGCCGAGAGGTAGCGGGTGACACGGCGTCAGCGCGGAGTGCGCGTCGTTCCCTTTCGCGATTCATTGTCACGACGCCCACTCCCGCTGACGCCCCATCTCTGGCAGCTGGTTGGTGCCGCGTGTGCCGGTGAGCGCGCGCCAACCAGCTGCCAGCACCCCACCTGGGGGGTTGCCCCTTAGGCCCGCCCCGGCCGCCGCGGTTGTCATACGTCCCCGCCTCGCCCAAGCATCGAACTTTTCCCCAAAAGACCCCACACACAGCCTGATCAGCGCAAATAGAAAGGCCTGAACATGACCGCATCGACGCCGGCAGAACGTCTACGCGCCTCCCTGGAGGCCGCGAAACAGCGTGCCGAACTCGAGCAGGGCCGCCCACTGGCATGGGATGAGCACGAAGCTGAGCTGATCGACCGACTCGCCGATGCAGCCGACCGGCGGGCACTGCTGCAGCGGCTGTTCACCGCCGAGGCGAAGGGCCAGCAGCGCGCCCGTGAACTGGCCGCACTCTCGAGTGAGATACGCCAGCTCGACAGACTCACCTCGACATTCCTGGGCCGCGTGCTGGCCGGCCTCAAACCGGAGACCGCACCGACGTTTACCCAGAAGCGTGCGGCGACCGCGGCGAATGCCCGCTGGCGGGCAGAGTTCCGCAAGCGCGCCGAGGAAAGGTCGGTCTGATGGCCTATTCGCCCCCAGACCGCCCAGAACGCACGAACAGCACCGCACCGCTATCTGATGCCTACCGCGCGCTGATGGAGCGCCTGGGCTCGCGTGAGCACCGCATCCTGGTGGCGGGTGAGGCGCGCCGCGCCGATCACCCGTTGCTGGCGGCGATGCGCCGCGGGGAGCCGGTGACGGTCAACGCTTTTCAGCTGCCGCGGCAGTTCCGGCCGGACGGCGTCTCGCCGTCGGAGCCGGTGACCGTCCACCCGAATGGCCGGATCGAGGTGTATTCGTAACCGCGCGGCGAACGCGTTCGTGAGTCACGGAATCCATCCCAGTCCAGCGCATATGGCTGCGGCAGTTGGGTGGTGACTCTAAGAAAATCGCTCAAACTTTCGAGTACACGCCGCAAACGTTCGTGGTTTGTCGCGCGCGTCCGTTAGGCTTCCATACAAGCAGCAAACCCCAGGTCAGAAACCCTGGGGGGCTCTGGATCCTGGGGCTTGCATCTACTTTGCGGGTAGATCAGTCAAGCTATCAGGTGCCCGGCGGACCCGTATACGAAACGGGAAACTCGGGATTCATTCGTGACCAGAGCTACTTCCTTGCTGCTTGTGGGCTGCGCCTCAAAACAGAGGCAAAGCCCCTAGTGAAAGGAGACAGGCACATGCCTGTTGGTCGCAGGGTCCACACGGGCCAGACCTGCCCGGAGTCCGGTGTCTGGAGGTCCATGGACTTCCCCAGCACCACGGCACCTATCGCGCGCGGCAACACGATGCCACCGCACAACGGGGCCGCATGCGTCTGGCAGCTAATTCAGCTGGCCTAAGCCGCACCGGCAAGAGAGGGTGGCACCGTCGAAAGGCGGTGTCACCTTTCTGTTGCGGACTAGTTCTTCGCCGACTGCAGTGCCCGTAGTCGCCGCTCCACGAAGAACGAGGCGGTCAGCACGTCGATGCAACCCTGGCAGGCGTCGATGGTGTACCGCAGCAGTTCGTCATCGTCGAGCGCGGCGGCCGCCTCGGCGGCCTTGTCGCAGCGCAGCAGTAGGGCCTCAAGTCTGGCCGCTTCCGACTGATCGAGCCCGGCGCGCATATGGTCGGCGATTGTTCCCAGCGCCGACATCAGTTCATCTCGTTCCACACGCGGGGGAGTTCCTGTTGCACACCCAGGGCGGCTGTGCAGGCGGCTATGACCTCATCCTCATCCGTCACGCCGTGGGCGTGCAGTTCACGCACGAGCCGTTCCACCATGGCCAGCTGCTCGACGTCGAAGCCGGCGTCGAGTGCGGCGATCATAACTGCGGGGTCCATGTGAACAGCCTCCTATCCAGCGTCGATGCGACGATACCGGGCAGGGGTACGTATGCCAATTCGTATGCCAACCAGGGTGGAAAAGGCATAAACACGGGTAATCGGCGGTGAACACAAACCCCTTCTGAGCTGCAAATATAGCATGCCGTTAACGGCAGGAAACGCCATGCATGTAGCTGGGGGTCAAGTGGTCGCAGGTTCAAATCCTGTCAGCCCGACCACGAGAAGTAGGCTTTGACCTGCGGTTTAGCCGGCTGAGGCCCGGTAGGTGCCGCTGGTCTGTGGGACCACATTGGGACCACATCGGGCGAGTGCCAGTATTTGCGCTGGTACTT
>Ga0078972_1017314_pt1 | contig 10377 bp, 12 predicted proteins | sample YelNatPaOPGAMG01_FD_67568 | JGI IMG/M metagenome (GOLD analysis project Ga0078972, IMG submission 67568) | Hot spring thermophilic microbial communities from Obsidian Pool, Yellowstone National Park, USA - OP-RAMG-01 (SPADES assembly) (version 2) | ecosystem: Environmental > Aquatic > Thermal...
TGTAATACCTTCGGTCCCCGTGTGTCAAATTTCCGACAACTTTCGACCAAGCTAAAAAGGGCTGCTTTTGCTTAGGTTAGCCATGCGATAACAAGGACTCTCTATACGTGGCGTTACATAACACTGCTTAAAGGAGGGTGGAAAGCATTATTCATCTCTAAAATTCAAAAAAGTCCAAGCGTTTCCATGAGATACCCCTGGGGCGAAAAGTCCGCAAAACCTTGTTGCTTTTAGTAGCTACAGGTAGGTAAAATGTAGCTACACAAATATTTCTAGGAGGTAAGATGCCAACAGTCGGAGTAAGAGAGCTTAAGAACCGGCTTAGCTTTTACTTAAAGCAGGTAATGAGTGGGGAAAGGATCCAGGTGACCCACCGGGGTAAAGTGATCGCCCTCCTTATTCCGGCGAGAACAAACAACGTTCCCAAAGAGCTTTTGACGTTGGTCGAAAAAGGCCTGGCTTCCTGGGGTGGTGGGAAACCCTTGGGTTCCTCCAAGCCCACAAAAATCTGCGGCCAACCCCTCTCGGAGCTGATACTTGAGGACCGCGGATGATCCTCTACCTCGATACCAGCGCCCTCGTGAAGTTCTACGTGGAAGAACCGGGTTCCAGGGCGGTAAGGGCACTTTTAGAAAGGGCTCAGGTCGTTTCCACTTCGCGGGTGGCCTACGTGGAAATGCGGGCCGGCTTGGCCCGAAAGCTCCGCCAAGGCGAACTTAGGGAAGAGGAATACAAGCGCATTATCTCGGATTTTCAGAAGGATTGGAAGGATTATTTCGTAATTGAGGTCTCCGAAGGCGTGGCTAAGCTTAGTGGAGAGCTTGTCGAGAAACATCCTCTTCGGGCCCTTGATGCCCTGCATCTTGCCTCAGCGCTTTTCCTAAGGGAGCGGGTACGTTCGGATGTGTTTTTCTCCTCCTTTGACGGAAAGCTTAACGAGGCGGCTCAAGCGGAAGGATTGGCGGTACCCAGCTCTTAACAAAAGGGGCCTTTTGTTAAGTTCTCTTCTCCCTTAATCCAGGTCCCCCTTAACCCCGCCTTTTCCCCTCTAACCCTGTCCCTACCGGGTTTCCTTGCCTTAAAGGTCCTTTTATGGTACCATAAAAGAACACCATGGAGGACTCATGAAGCTCCGGGGCGGAGAGGTGGCGGTGGTGCGGGGAAAGGACGGCCGGTTCCGGGTAACCATCCCAAAAGACCTCGCTCTGGCTCTGGGTTTAGAAGGCGGGGAACGTGGGAAATTCCGACTTTTACGGCTTTCCTCAACTCAGGTAGTCCTCGGCCTCGAGATCGCCCGGAAGAGAGGGAAGGCGGGAGAGGGTGAGCCGTGAGGGCCGAGGAAAAGGTCCTTATTTCCCTGTTCGAGGAGGGGGGACGAGGTGAACCTAGGCCCCCTTCCCTGGAAGCCAAAAGAAAGCCTTTAAATCGGGGGCTTGCCCTCCTTTCCTTCCAGGGCGACGAGGCCTTGGTCTCCTTCCCAAGGCCCCCAAGACTCGGCGAAGCCCTTCTCCTTCGGGAAGGCCCTCGAAAACTCCTCCTCCAAGTGGTGTGGGCTAAAGCCGAGGGAACAAGATGGATCGCCCGGGCCAAGGTCCGCGGCCCCTGGGACGGAATTTTTCCTGGCTGGGAAGCGGAGATCTTTCCGACTAGCCCGCCAATCCCGGAAACCCCGGGCCCAAGGATCTTCCTTGGCCGGACTTTGGAAGGAGAAGAGTTTTCCCCGGGTGGAAGGGCCCTAGAGAAAGTGAACGTGATCGTGGGGGCAAAGGGTTCGGGGAAGTCGCACCTCGCAAAGGTCATCCTCCTTGGGCTTATCCGGGCGGGAGCTCCGTGCCTCGTTTTGGACGTGAACCGGGAGTACGGTGGGCTTCCTGGGGTTCGAACGTATGCGGTGGGGAAGAACTTCAAGCTTGGGGTACGGGAAATCGGGGTTGAGGCCCTCTCCGTGATGCTTGAGGCCTTCGGGACACCCGCGACTTCCCTCCTTTATTTTGAGACGAGGCTTTCGAAGCTTTTTCAGGAGAAGAAAGACTTCATCGGGATCGATGAGCTGATTTTCATGGCGGAGGAAGGGGAGTTCTACCCCACCCAAAGCGGGTATGCCGCGGATGCGGTGAACCGAACCCTTCGTTCCCGGTTAGAAGCCCTAAAACTCACGGGAATGGTGGCGAGGAGTCCCCTCGAGGCCTCGTCGTTTACGGGGGTTTGGAAGGAAATCCGGGAAGGAGGGGCGATAGCGTTCGACCTTTCTGGGCTTTCCACCCCGGCGAGGATGGGGTTTGCCCAGGCTCTTTTGAGATTCCTTTTTGCGCTTGTGGAGGAGGAAGAAAAAGTTCCGTTCGTGTTTTTTGAGGAGGCACACCTCTATGTGACCCCGCAGGGGATCGATGCTCTCGTGACAAGGGCAAGACACACCGGGATCACGAGTTTCTTTATTACGAATACACCCACAGCTCTTCCGGAAGGGGTTTTACGGGCGGCGGATAACCTCTTCATCTTCCGGTTGCCGCTCGAGGAGGACATAAAGTGGGTGGCGAAATCCGGGATGATCGAGGAAAGCTACCTATTCGTCCTTGTGAAAGCCCTTCCTCAGCATGCTTGTCTAGCTTTAGGGGAGATAAGCGGCGGGTACCCGCTGATCTTGGGCCCTGACCCCCTCTTAGGGTGCGAAACACGGGGCAAAACCCGCTATTACTTCTAGCCTGCTTTTTGTTGCTATAATTGTAGCAACAAGGAGGAAAAATGGAGTTTGTGAATGTGAGGGACCTCCATAACCGCACTTCGGAGATCCTGCGCCGCGCCAAAGACGGAAAGCTTGTGTTCATAACCCAAAGGGGAAAGCCCATTGCCGTCTTGCGCAGTTTGACTGAGGAAGAACTGGAGGATTTCCTCCTTTCGTACCACCCTCGGTTCCGTAAGGCCGTGGAAAAGGCCATAAAAGAGGCGAAGGCAGGTAAGACCGTCCCCTTGGAGAAAGCCCTCCAGGAAGACCTTGCAAATCCTTCTCACTAAAACCGCCCAGAAGGACCTTACTCGCATACCCAAGGACCGGCGTTCCCGAGTCCTACAGGCCTTGCGGGCACTGGAAAGTTGGCCTCTTTTGGAAGGAATAGACATCGCTAGGCTTAAGGGCTACGAAGAAAAAATTTACCGTTTACGTATCGGTGATTATCGAGTGGTATTCCTCACCGCGGAAGACGCTATCTACATCCTACGCGTGGTTTCCCGGCAGGAATTGGAAAAAGTCCTGCGCCAGCTTCGCCCTTGAAGAGTTAAACCGGGAGCCTGATTGAAGGTGGAGGGTTACCCCAAACGCAGGCCACAAATGACCTGATCTGCGTTACGGCCTTCGGATAACATCAAACTATGGCTAAGAGAAGAATCCAAATCTACCTTGATCCCGAGGTGCATCAGCATCTCAAGGAGCGGGCCAGGGAGGAAGGTATTTCCCTGTCTGAGCTTATCCAGCGCATGGTCAAGGATTACCTGCGCAAAGCGGCCTTGCCTAAGGATTACTTGGCCATCGTAGGTCTTGGCCAAAGCGAGGAGATCGATAGCTTCGAAAAACACGACGGCTACTTTGTCTGGCGCGTTTCTGATAAAAATCATGATTGGAACTTTGCTTTTTATGCCTTCATCTATTAATTGGCAGATTGAAACAAGCAAGACGATGCTTTAGCTACAGTGTCTTGTTTGTGGCGTCTGGGGCATCATGGCAGCTTCCTGTCTTTACTGCCGCCTTCACTGGCCACTGCAACTGGTTTGTCGTCAGTGATGAAGTCAGATACGAATCTTTTGGATACCACGGCGCTACAGGTAATTGCGAACCTTCTGGCTTAAAACAATATTTTCTTCCGCTTGAAAAAGCCAAACCCCAGGATTTGTCTTCGTCTACTAAGCTTAATCCCTAAGGCGATGTACACCAGCTTTCTTGCGGTCCTCCCCTGCTGGACAGGAAGGAGGGTCCCATCCAAATGCTCTTCCGCAATCAGGTGTTGCCGCCAAGCTTGGATCTCTTTTGCCTCCACCTAAGTGAAACGAGAAATGCTCTGGAGCGAATGAAAAGGGCTGTAAAAGGTCGACCGTGCTTCCCTTGCAAATGTAACTAACTTAAAAATTATTTTTAAAATTAGAATATATTTAGTTAGATTGCACTATTGTAAATCGTGTGCTTTCGTTTTCACTTTTTTGGCAACATATGTTAACAAAGGATAAAGCCACATGAACAAAGTAAACAGCGCCATTGCTAAGCTCGCAGGCCTGGAAATAAATGGTAACAGTGCCCCCCGAGTTTTAATGTAACTTTGCATAAAATACATTTCTGTCATTGGACCAACAACAATACCAAGCACCATAGGTGCTACCGGAAAATCGTATTTTTGAAGTATAAACCCTAAAATGCCCATGCCTAACATTATGCCAATGTCGAAGGGATTGTTATTGATTGCGTAAGCACCAATGATGCACATTAACACTATCATTGGCATCAAAATAGATTTGGGAATGCGAAGCAAATATGAGCCTATTTTATATAAGGAAGCTTCAAGAGGAAATACTATTAAAAGATTAACAATTATGAATACAATGTACAAACTGGTAAGTAAAACACGCTGCTCCGTAAAAAGATGTGGACCAGGCCGCAAGCCGTGAAACATAAAGACGCCTATGAGAATAGCAGTAATAGTATCGCCGGGGATGCCGAAAACAAGCGCAGGGATCCATGTTCCGCCAAGCGCAGCATTATTAGCGTATCCTGCATCTAGAAGGGCTTCCTCTGATCCGCGACCAAATTTTTCTGGATGCTTTGAGAATCTTTTCGCCAATGCCGTAGCAACCCATGCCGCAATATCTGCTCCAGCTCCTGGTAGTGCACCTATGATGATCCCTACAATGGTCCCACGAATCCCACCCACCCAATATTGTTTAATCTTCCGCCATCCTTCTTTCCAAATCTCTTTTATGGAGACTGAAATAGTCTCAACTTCTGCTTTTTGTGAGAACATAACAACAACATTTCTTAAAACTTCAGAAAGCCCGAAAAGGCCACACATTGCAGGAATAAAGTTAATGCCGTTTAAAAGGTTGGGGTTGCCAAAAGTAAAACGAGGATAACCTAAAACGATATCTATGCCGATGGTCCCTAGCAGAAGACCGATGAACAAAGAAATGCAACCCTTAACTAATGATCCCGTACTAAGTATTGCAGCACAACTTAAACCCAAAACAGAAAACCAGAAGAACTCAAAGGAACTGAAATTTCTTGCAACTCTTGCAAGAAGGGGAGCAAGAAAAATCAAAGCAAGCGCTCCTCCAATTCCACCTAACGAATCTGAAAGAATTTGTATGCCCGCAGCAGTGGCGAGTTTGCCCTGCTTCGCTAGGAAATACCCGTCATCGCAGTAGGCTGCGCTTGCTGGAGTTCCAGGCATTCGAACTAAAATGGTTGGCAAATCGCCTATACCTATAGCCAGAGCGGACATCGCGGCATAAGCAGCGATGGCCGGCAAGGGCGGCAAAAAGAAAGCGAATGGTACAAGCAAAGCTGCAGCCATTGTAGCAGTTAGACCAGGAATAGCTCCTATAATCGCACCGAATACTGAGGCGCCAAGAATTGCCGCCCATACTAGAGGATCCGCAAAATTACGTAACGCTTCGTATAAAACCGTGGTCGTGCTCATAACTCTTACCACCCTCCAGGAAGCGGCCCTTTTGGTAAGGGGACGTGGAGAACATAGTCAAACAGAGCTTTTGTCAACGCTGCCGTTACAAGAGCTGCGATTAAAGCCCAGTAAACACGAGCCCGCAGTTTTAACATTACTAAAAAAAGGGCAAGGAAAGACGAAAGAAAGAAACCAATATGAGGGGACAAAAAGAGATATAGAAAAACTGCACCTACAACAGTTAAAAAATTGCTGGCGCCCTTCAAATGGGGGATAGTGATACGACGGGTTCGGAGCAGGGTTCTCACTCCTTGAAGAACGAGCAAGCTACTCGTTGCAAGTAACCCTAAGGCGACTAATCCAGGAAAGAATCCAGGACCTGGAAAACGGGCAGGTTTAGGCATTGTTCGAGTTGTAAGATAAACCCAAATAGAGATCGCTACAAAAATCAAACCTAAAATTATATTAGACATTTGTATTTAAGCGAGGGGCCCAAAGTAAAAACTTTGGGCCCCTCTCTAGCAAAACTACGGTTTCGCAAAGCCCGCCTGTCTCAAGACTTCGCCCCACTTTTTATCTTCGTCCGCCATGAACTTGCCAAAATCTTGTGCCGTAAGGAACCGTATTCCGAAACCATTTTTCTGCATGAAGTCTACAAACCTTTGACTTTGAACAGCTTTGGCAACAGCCGCTTCAAGGACCTTGATTATTTCAGGAAGTGTACCTTTCGGAGCACCTAACCCACGCCATGTGCCAGCTTCCCAAGGTATTCCTAATTCACGCAAAGTGGGCACATCGGGGTAGCTTGGGTGGCGTTCGGGCCCCATGAAGGCGAGGCATTTAGCTTCACCACTTTCAATAACAGGGATTGCCTCTGCTAAGCTACAAGTGACTATGTCAACCCCGCCAGCAATAAGTTCTTGTAGCGAAGGTGCTGCGCCAGTTGTAGGTACCCACCCAACGTCATTTACGCCAAACCCCGCGGTTAACAACCATCCTGCACGTGCGAGGTCCCAAATGGTCCCAGCCCCTGACCCGGATGCGAGTAATTTGCCAGGGTGTTCCTTTATATATGCATGCAAATCTTCATACGTTTTCCAAGGTGAATCCGCCCGGACGGTTATAGCCGAATAATCAGCGTTAACTAAAGCGATCGGTTCAAATGCTTCGTAAGTCAAGTCTGTAAGTCCTTGCCAATGTAACAAACAAATATCAAGAGTCACCATCGTAAGAGTATATCCATCAGGAGCAGCCTGCGCTCCAGCAGTATGGCCCACAACCCCAGCACCTCCAGTTACGTTTGTAACACCAACTGGAACCCCAAGAATCTCGGACAGCTCAAGGGCCAAGGCACGCGTGATCCGATCAGTCCCCCCTCCAGCAGCCCACGGACAGATAATTGTTATTGGCCTTTCAGGATATGCACCAAAAACTGGTAAAGCGCCTAAAACAATCACAACAACAATACCTAAAACCAACAACCGTTTCATTTTAATCACCTCCTAAAAATATTTTAACCCTATCTTTAGATATAGTCAAGATCATGAGTTAACTCATTAACTTGTTAGGCGAATGAGCTAAGATCCTTCATGGATTTGGTCACTAAAAACAAGGAGAAACGATGTCCCAAACCAATATAGCGGAGTGGGTGAAAACCAAGTAGCCTTGTATCCTGACGCTATCCGAAAGGAGAAAACTCTGATCCTACGCCAATTCAGCTCTTGCGGAATAGAAAACGTTCAAACACTTTAGACTGAAAGAGTGGACCTCAGGTGTACAAGCCCGATGTGGAGGCTGCCTTTCTTAGAGTTTGGAAGACTTGTGGATAGACATCCGCCAAGAGGTTTATCCCTTTATTTTTGAGATTATAGTGGTGCTTGAACGGGAAGGCAGGACAGTATTACTGCTTTTCTTCTTGTGAAAAGATTGCCCTGCCGACACGAGTAACGAACTTCCTTTAACCATCTTGCAAAAATGCCCTCGTTCGAATATAAATAAACGCCATGTATGACTTAGTAACTTTTGGAGAGACTATGCTCTGTCTTGTGCCGCCTGGCTATCGGCGGTTGGAACAGGCAACCGTATTGGAAGTCGACGTGGGGGGGGCCGAACTTGATACTGCAGTAGCTGCCCAACGTTTGGGGTTGAGAACAGCGTATGTGACGCGACTCCCCAGAAATCCTTTAGGCCGCTTCATCGCAAACAAAGCCCGTGAACACGGGGTAGACACCAGTTACATTATTTGGACAGATGAAGGTAGAGTAGGGTTACATTTTGTCGAAATGGGTGCCAGCCCTCGCGCGAGTGAAGTTTTGTATGACCGCCGTGATTCCACCATGGCCAAAATTTCCCCAGGCGAAATAAATTGGAGTAGAATTTTTAAAGAAACTCGAGCTTTCCACATTACGGGCATCACTCCCGCGCTTTCTCCATCTGCAGCAGAGGCAACAAAGGAAGCTGTGTACCAAGCCAAAGATCACCGAGTGCTTGTGTCAATTGACTTAAACTATCGGGCGAAATTGTGGAGCACAGAAGAAGCACGTCGGGTTATGAGCGATCTCGTTTCGCGGGCAGATATTCTCATCACTACCGAAGAAGATGCTGAACGGGTCTTCGGTGTCAAAGAATCCTCTTACGAAAAGGCTGCGGAGCGTTTAAACAAAATGTTCCCCAATTTCCAGGCGGTAGCTATCACTATTCGTGAGACACCGTCTGTTTGGCGCAATACTTGGACAGCCATAGCGTACTCGAATGGTGAAATTATTAAGGGCCCCGTATTTGATATTGAAGTCGTTGGAAGACTGGGGGCAGGCGACGCTTTCGCTGGGGGATTTCTTTACGGCTATCTAACTAAAGACGTTAAGACTGGACTCAATTACGGTGTCGCAATCTCGGCACTCAAACAAACACACCCCAGTCCGCTTGCATGGGTAACCAAAGACGAGTGTGACAATTTATTGAAAGGTGTGCAGTTACGTATTGCCCGCTAACAAGTTAATGGGCTAAATTTTTGGTGCATCTTGTTCATAGGGATGCTCCGAGTTGTTTCAACGCATCGATTGCTTGGTCGACCACATCCTTCGGAGGCAGAACATAAGGTAATCGAGGATGGCCAGCGTTGATCCCTCTTCGTTGCAATATAGCGTGAAGCAGCGGAATCGTTGGGCCGTAATGGTGCACAGTCTCACGCATGGCGGAGACTTTTAACTGAAGTTCTCGCGCTTTGTTTGTAGCCCCTTTCTCTTTTATCTCGGTGAACAGCTCGACTACTGGCTCAGGTAAAGCATTAGCCAAGCCTGGCACCGCACCGTAAGCCCCCATCGCGATAGCGGGTAACATAAGAGCTTCGGTCCCGATGATGAAGATAAAGTTCGGTTTATTCACTTTCCGCAAATAATCATAGAAGACCATGATATCAAAGCTAGAGTCTTTGACCCCAGCGATTCCAAGGCCCGCTAGCCGACCAAGAAAATCTGGAGTTATAGGCACACCAGTTGTCCGCGGATTGTTATAAACAAAAACCGGAATCGACACGGATTCAACGAGGGCCTTGAAATGGCGCTCTACCTCTGGTTCTTTAAAAGGATAGTAAAAAGGAGGAACAGCAGCTACAGCAGTGGCACCGGCTCGTTCGGCATGTTTAGCAAGTTCGACAGCTGAATGTGTAGAGATAGTGCCGACATGCACAATAACGGGAATACGTCCATTGACCTCATCGATAATTACTTCAGCAACTCTCTTGCGTTCGTCCACCTCCATTAATGGGCCAGATCCATATGTCCCACAGATGTAAAACCCGTGAACTTTGTCAACAAGAAAAGCTACGATTTCTCGCTGTGCCTTTTCATCGAAATCTCCTTGGGCATCAAATGCTGTAAGCAACGGCGGAATCACTCCATAAATCCTTCGTGCTTCACCCTGTTTTTTCATTCTGGCCTCCTTGTTCAAAAAGGATAACTTAATTTTAAAACTTAACGCACCCAAAGCAAGGGCTACAAAAGGGTCTTCGTTAAGTCCCAGGCCAAAGTGGTAGGTCAGCACAGTGTAGCACAAAGCTGTACAGCCATAGTGCCCCATTTACTGTGTAAGGGCAACATGGTGGTTCCCTACTTGAATTTCCGCCAATCCTCGGAGCCTGCACGCTCCCCCTGCCTCGCCAAGCTTATTGAAAACCAAAACGGAGATCCTCGTAGGGGGTAAGGAAGTCGCGGGTGTAGTAGCCGTTGACTTTCGGGGGATGGCTTTCGAGACAGATCTCATGTGCTTCATTTCCAAGGGTCTCTAGCAGCTCCTTTACCGTGGTAGTATTAGGGGTAATCCTCACATTTGATACGGCGCTGAGAAGAATCTTAACTTCGAGGGGAAAACAGAGCCATTAACACTCCCTTGACAGAAAAGCCCATAGCATCCTTAATAGACGGTGCGGTCCTAAATATTTTTAGAAAAAAAGGAGTGCCCATGCGTGGGCTCATATTCGTGTGTGTTCTTTCTTTTTGGGGTTTTGCTGCCCTTCCACCGGGAGCGGTGGCGGAGCTTAGGCTTGGCCGCGTGGCGGATATGGCCTTCACCCCCGATGCTCATGGCCTCCTTCTCCTTCAAGAAAACCGGGTAGAGCTTTGGGATTTCCGCACCGGAAAACTCATCCGAAGTTTCCTTGGCCATTCCGGGCTCGTCTGGTGCCTCGCGGTTTCCCCGGATTCCGACTCTTTCTTCACCG
>Ga0078972_1017315_pt1 | contig 10376 bp, 10 predicted proteins | sample YelNatPaOPGAMG01_FD_67568 | JGI IMG/M metagenome (GOLD analysis project Ga0078972, IMG submission 67568) | Hot spring thermophilic microbial communities from Obsidian Pool, Yellowstone National Park, USA - OP-RAMG-01 (SPADES assembly) (version 2) | ecosystem: Environmental > Aquatic > Thermal...
CTATAAAATTATTTTTGAAAAAGTTGGGATTTTAGAAGAAGATTTTACTGATAATATAATTTGGTATGAGGAACCAGATAATTTAAATATTTCTTCTAATAAAAAAATTATAGGAATAAATTTAGCAGGAAATACACTTACAAATAGATGGCTTTATGATAGATGGATTAGTTTGATTTTAAAAATAAGTGGAATAAGTAGAGATTTTGTTTTTTTATTTTTTAGTGATTTGAAAAATTATGATTTTGTAAACTCTGTTTATGAGAAAATTAAAGGAGAGGTGAGTTCATTTCTGATATACAATGTCTCTATTGAAAAGTGGATTGGATATGTTAAAAAATGTGATATTATAATTTCTGTGGATTCTTCTATAATTCATATTGCATCTATTTTTAAAAAACCCTGCGTAGTTATAAGTGGACCTGTTGATCCAAATACCACAGAGCCATATTTTAATCGTAATTTTTTTAAATTTATTTACAAAAAAGTTTCATGTTCGCCCTGCAATTATTATATCTGCCCAAACAAAGGTGATAAGAATATGATTTGTATGAAAAGTATAAATGTTGAAGAAATTTTTAAAGAATTTTTAGAGGTTTATGAAAATAATTCACATAATAACAAGAATTGATAGAGGTGGTTCGTCGGAAAATATAGTTGATATATGCAATAGATTGTATGATGATGGTATTGATGTTTGTCTTATTTATGGGGGTGATACTGTTATAAATTTTAAATTTAAAAGTTTTTATCTCTTTGAAATGAGAAGAGAGATAAATTTTAAAAATGATTTGAAATCGTTTTTTAAAATACTTGAAATATTAAAAAATGAAAAACCTGAGATTGTTCATACTCATACTTCAAAAGCAGGAATTATTGGAAGATGGGCTTCGTTTATATATAAAATTTTTTATAACAGAAAACTAAGAATAATTCATACTCCACACGGACATATCTTTTATGGATATTTTGGTTTTATTAAAACAAGTTTTTTTATATTTCTTGAGATTTTAACCTCATTTATTACTGATAGGTTGATAGCATTAACTGAGAATGAAAAAAAAGAAAGTATTAACTATTTTGTAGGAAATAAAGATAAATGGATTGTTATACCAAGTGGAATAGATTATAGAATAAATTTAAGCCAAAATGATATAAGAAAAGAATTTAATATTAAACCTGATGAGATTGTTATTGGAAGTGTTGCTCGGCTTGAGCCAGTTAAAGGAATTGAGTATTTTGTTAGAAGTTATAAATACTTTAGAAATATCTTAAATATTAAAGGAATAAAACTTGATTTTTGTTATCTTATAGTTGGTGATGGGTCTGAATTTGATTATTTAAAAGAAATCTGTGAGGATGATGGTAGTATAAATAATATTATTTTTACTGGCTGGAGAGATGATGTTTACGATCTTATAAACGCAATGGATATATATGTTCAACCATCTTTAAATGAGGGGATGGGGAGAACTGTTGTTATTGCAGAACTTCTTTCAAAGCCAATTGTTGCATCATCTGTTTGTGGATTAAAAGACCTTGTAATTGATGGATATAATGGGTATCTTGTTGAGCCGAGAAATTCTCTTGATATTGCAATGAAACTTTATAATCTTATCTCAGATAAAGAGAAAATAAAAATATTTGGTAAGAATTCTTTTGAAATTGTAAATAAAGAGAATGATGGATTTAAATATTATAGTTTTGAAAGGGAGTATTTTCTTTTAAGAAAACTTTATGGAGTTTAAAAATTATAAACTATTATTATGATCGTTTCTATTCATCAACCGCAGTATATGCCATATATTGGATATATTTATAAAATTTTAAAAAGCGATGTCTTTGTTTTTTTAGATGATGCTCAGTATAAAAAAAATGAGTGGCAGAATAGAAATAGGATAAAAGGTCCTAATGGACTTGTCTGGCTTACAGTTCCTGTGAGTTTTAATTTTGGGGATAGAATAAATGAGGTAAAAATAGTTGAGGATGGATGGCAAAAAAAACATTTAAACTCAATAAAATCAGCATATTCCAAAAGCAATTATTTTAAGGATTTTTTTCCATATATAGAAAACCTTCTTTCTAAAAAATACGAAAATCTTTCAGTTTTAAATATCAAATGTGTAGAAATGATACTTGACTACTTAGGAATTAAAAAAGAAATTGTTATATCATCTACTTTAAAGATTAATAAAACTAAAACAGAGCGGCTTGTTGAGATTGTAAAAAGATTAAATGGAGATACTTATCTTTCTGGCGATGGAGGGCATAGTTATCTTGATGAAGAAGTTTTTGAAAAAAATCAAATAAAATTGATTTATTTAAATTATAAACCTGTAAGATATAATCAGTTATGGGGAGATTTTATTGAAAATCTTTCAGTAATTGACCTGATATTTAATGAAGGAAGAGAAAAAACTCTTAGGATTTTAAACTATGATAAGACACTCTAAACCTTATTTTGATGAAAGAGAGTTGAGATTTGTAGATAAAATATTAAAAAGTGCAAATCTTTCGAAAAATATCTATGTCCAAAAGTTTGAAGAAGAATTTTCTAAATTTATAGATAAAAGATACTCTGTTTCAACAAACTCTGGAACAAATGCACTTTTTCTCTCACTTTATTCAATTAAAGAAGTAAAAAAAATCTCAGGATATGTCTTAATTCCATCGCTTAATTGCACTGCTATCCTTAATGCTGTTCTTATGGCTGGATATAAACCTGTTATTTGTGATGTTAATAAAATAGATTTTTTATACGATATAGATAAAGCAAGAAAATTGATAGATAAAAATAAAATAAAAATTGTTATACTTCCTTATTTATTTGGATATCCATCATCTTCTGTTTTTGAGTTTAAGAAAATGGGTCTTTATGTTATTGAGGATATAACTCAAGCGCTTGGCTCTTCTATAAATGGAGTTATGACAGGCAAGATTGGGGATATAGTTGTTTCTTCATTTTATGCAACAAAAATGATTACAACACTTGGTGAGGGAGGAATAATTTCTACTGATGATAGAGAAATCTATAAGTTTGTTAAAGATGTTATAGATTATGACAAAAAAGATAATTTTAGATTAAGGTTTTCTTTTAAAATGAATGAGGCAGAAGGGTATTTTGGAATAAGTCAATTAAAAAGAATAAACTTTATTATAAGAAAAAGAAGAAAAATTGCAAAACTCTACTCAGATATTCTTTCTAAAAAGAAAGGAGTAAAGATTTTTTACAATAATATTCCAGATGCCGAAGTGGTTTTTTACAGATACATTGTTGAACTTATTGATTATAAAAGGGATGAGATAATAGATAGGTTTAAAAAATATGGTGTTGAGGTCTCAAAACTTTATCCTCCGCTTGATGTTTATTACAAAAAAAAATCCAGTTCTCCTGTTTCTACTTACATTTATAACAATTTCATATCAGTTCCCATCTATCCAGCACTTAGAGATGATGAGATTAAAAAGGTTATAGATTCAATTGAAAAAATATTTTTATGAAAAAATTTTTTATTTTATTTTTGTTGATAGTTTTATTCTATATAGGACTTCATATCTATATTGCAAATTTCTTTTCCAGAGTAGGTTTTTCGAAAAATAATGTAAATAGATTTTTTCTTATTATGGCATTATTATCAGTATTTTTTCTTTTTTTAAGAAAAAAATTTGAAGGTGATGTGTTTGAAGTTTTATGCTTTCTTTCTTTTTTGTGGATGGGAATTGTTTTGATATGGTCATTTTTTGTATTTATTGGAAATTTACTTTTTTATTTCATTGGTTTTAAAAAGGTTTTTATATTTGTGAATTTTTGCACATTTTTTATTTCTTTGTTTTCCATTTATAATGCAATAAAACCACCTTCTATTAGATATTTAAACTATTATTCAAAAATAGTTCTTAGAGATTATAAAATAGTTTTTATATCAGATCTTCATATAGATTTTAAATTTAAAACCAGATTTTTTTCAAAGATTATTGAGAAGATTAAATATGAAAAACCAGACCTTTTAATAATAGGTGGAGATATGCTTGATTTGGGATTTAAGATTGACAATGAGATTTATAAGATTAAGGATTTAAAAATCCCTGTGATATTTGTTTTTGGAAATCATGAATATTTCTATGGTATTGATAAAACACTTGAGGTCATAAAGAATTTAGGTTTTAAACTGCTTAGAGAGGATTTTTTTGTCTATGGTGATTTAAATATAATTGGCTTTTCTGATATAAAGATTGAAAATTTTAGCCTTGATGATGTTAAAAAAATTGTTACTAAATTTTATGATAATAGAAAATTAAATATTCTTGTTTCTCATCAGCCGCTTTATTTTAATGAGTTAGCGAAGGATTATGATTTTATAATGTTAAGTGGACATACTCACTGTGGACAGATCTTTCCATTTCATATATTTACAAAGCTTGTATATACGCATTTCTGTGGTGAATATTTTAAAAATAACTCAATGCTTTATGTATCTAAGGGAGCTGGTATGTGGGGACCTAATATGAGATTTTTATCTAACAATGAGATGGTTGTGGTGAATATCAAAAAATATGAAAAAGATAATACTAAATATAGCAAAAATTAAAATAGGATTTGCTTTTGAGGAATATGATGAAGGCTTTTTTAGAGAGTTTGATAAGAGATATGGCGCTTTTAAAGTGGATTTAAGTTTAGAGAAATTTATAAATGTAAAATTTTCAAAGAAATTTTTTGTTAAAGATAATAGAGTTTTGTTAGATGATAATGAAATGTTAACTATAAAAAGAAAAGATTTTTATTTTGATGGAAATTTTCTTTTCATCAGAAAAGATATATATTCATTTGATAGTTTTTTAAGGGTTTATATTTCAGATGCACTTAACAAACATAATGGTCTTTTGATACATTCTGCTGGAGTTGTTTTTAATGATAGGGGTTTTCTTTTTGTATCAAAAAGTGGTGGTGGAAAAAGCACTATTGCAAAAATTTTTTCTGATCAATTTCCTATTTTAAATGATGAACTTATACCATTGATATTTGAAAAAAACAAGATATATTCTTTTTCATCACCATTTTATGGAGAGGTTAGATTTGGTAATAAGTTTATCTTTGTTAAGGTTTCAAAAGTATTTTTGATAAAAAAATCGGATACAAATTTTGAGAGAGATTTAGATTTAAATGAAAAAATATTTAAAATTATGAGATGTGTTTTAAATTTTAGCAATGATAAGGATACCATTTCAAAAATTTTAAATAAAGTAATAAAACTTTCAAAAACTTGTGTTTCAGAACTAAACTTTACAAAAGATAAAAATTTTATTGAGTTTTTTAAAAGGAAATATTCTTAAATTTTGATTTCTGGTGTTAGATAAAAATTAAATATTCCTGAAGTAATAATCGTTAGATCAAAAAAATGTTCCCAAAATCTATCCATAAACTCTTATCAATTTTAATATTTTCTTTTACTCTAATAAGTTTTCTATAAATTTTTTGTTTTATTTTTCTGAATAATAAACAAATTAAAATCCCCCTGTTTCTCCTTTTGAAAAGGTGGAATTAAAGATAGATTTTGTAGGGCAAGGCTTTAGCCTTGCTTTTAAAATCTCCCTTAGTCCTCACTCGCCGTAAAGTTGATGGAATTAAAGGTGGATTTGATATCTTGAATAATTGAAATATTTTTAGGAACATAATTTTGATATATCCAGTTATCTTCAGGGACAAAAATTATGATCTAATGCGTGGATAGAAAACAACTTTTTTTATAATTGAGTATAATAACCAACTAATAATTGTTATTATCACTATATCTTTATCAAAAAATTTTTTCATAGTATTTGTTTTAATTTTTTGTATATATGTCCAGCAATAAATGACCATGTTATATAATATAGCACTTACAGGTATAGATATAATTAATCCCTTCTAAAATCCATATTTTTCAAATAATTTAAGGTAATTATTTATAACAAGAATTATTATTAGTGCAGCTGTAAATCTAAAAAAAAAAATTGTTATAATCTTTATCCTTATCTATCTTTTTTATTACTTCAATTGCTTTTTCTATGTGTATCATTTTACTCATATAAACAATTTTAGTATTTTTTATCTTAGCAAAAAAGATTTTTTGTAAAATCTTAAAGAAAAAAGCGAGATTATAAAAAATATAATAACCAGACCTACAATACTATATTGAAAAAACTCTATTTTTATTTTATATTTGATCATCATTTTTGAGATAAATACAATCGAATAAATAATGGCGTATGAGAGAAAAATAAAAACTACATTCTTAACCCTTATGTCTTTCTTTATAAATGGGATGATTAAAATTATTGAGAAAGTAGCAAAAGCATAACAGAAAAATGGCAAAACAAAAATTAGGTTAAAGTAGAAAAAACTTTTAAACGGTATTAAATCAATAAAAAATATTAGATTCAAAATCACAGTTGCTATATAAGATGTTAAAGCCATTATAATAATTTTTGTAATGATTAATTTTCTGAAATTAAGAGGTATTGTAAGAAGGAACTCTAAAAGCCCTTCCCTTATTTCAATAAATGTGGTCTCTACTATTACATTAATATAAAAAAAAGCCGAAATAAGCGTTAATGGTGGAATTATTATATTTAAAAAGTTTGGATTATCTATTTTTACTCTAAACATATAAAAAACAAAAGCTAAGATAAGCGAGGTGATTAAAAGCCCGCTGTTTAGAAATGATTTTTTAAAATATAGTTTTATAACTTCATTCATAGTCCATCCCTCTTTTAATTTTGTCAGTTTTTAAAACAAAAATTATTATAATATCCAGAAAAACAAAGATGTATGGAAGTTTTAAAAGAAAATTATTTTCTTTTTGAAATCCATCAGTTACAAAATTAGAATAAAGCCAGAAAATAATTAAAATTATCAGCATAAATCTTTGCATATAGAAAGCAATTTTTGGGTATTTGAAATAAATATAGAATTCAAAGAGTGTAAGAATTATATAGAAAATAATAGAATTTGCAAGTATAACAAATAAGCCAGGCGAGGTTAATATGTAATAAAGAGAGGTATTTCCCACAAAAATTAAAAATATAAATAAACATATAATATTAAACGAAACAGTTGCAATAACTTGAGAGATCAAAATTTCTTTAATGCTTAATGGACTTGAAAGAAGATAATAAAAAAGCCCATCTTTAAATGAAAGTCCTGAGATATAATCTGCGCTTACGGAATTTAAGATTATGGTTAAAAAGGGTATTGATATAGAACAAAAATAAAAAAACTTAATGTGATTTGGTTTTAAAAAGAAACTTTTAGATATCCCTTGCGAAATTGCAACCATAAAAATCAGAGTTAAAATATATGTAAGCGGTCTTTTTAAAAGATCTTTTAACCAGAGTTTGGAAAGAATTATTAAGTTTTTATTTTTCATTTCTTGTTATTGTTTCAAGATATATCTTTTCAAGGTTGTAGGTTTCCTTATTCATATCTGTTATGCTATAACCAAGATTTTTAATAAACTCAAATATTTTATCTGCTTCAAGTTTAAAATCAGTTTTTGCCATAATTATATTATCTTTTAATTCTATTTCATCTGTTTTAAATAGATTTTTGAGTTGGTTTAATATGGAATTATCAGGATTTTTATTTAGCGTAAGTTTATATATAATTTTTCCTTCTTTTATTTTATTCATCTCTCCGTAAAGAAGAATATTTCCCTTCTCAAGTATCATTACATAATCTGAGATCTTGTCCATTTCTGCAAGGTCATGCGAGGTTATGAAAAAAGAGATTTTATTTTCATCTCTTAACTTTTCTATGAGATCTCTCATCTTAACCCTCATTACAGGATCCACCCCAGACATTGGCTCATCCATAAAAACTATTTCAGGATAATGTATAACGGCTCTGATAAACGAAATCTTTTGCCTCATTCCTTTTGAAAAAGTTTTTACTTTTGAGTTTAAAAAATCTTTTATCTCAAGATATTGGGAAAGATAATTTAATCTTTCATCGAATAAATTCTTTTCAAGCCCGTAAAGCGAGGCAAATATTTTCAAGTTCTCATAAGCCGTCATCTCATTATAAAATGCTGGAGTGTCAAGCATAACTCCAAATCTTTTTCTTATCTCATCAAAATCTTTTGAGTTATAATCAATCTCTTTTCCGTTATATTTAATAATTCCATTGGTTTTATCAAGTATCCCAAGGATTATTCTCACAGTGGTTGTTTTGCCAGCTCCGTTATGCCCTAGATAAGCAAGAACCTTTCCTTCTTTCATCGAAAAGGATATATTGTTTAAAATTGTCTTATCCCCTATTTTTTTATTAAGATTTGAAACTTCTAATATTTTCATTTTCGCTCCTTTATAGTTATTTTATCAATTATATCACAATGTTTCTCTTTCCACCTGCATTTCTCAACTTTATTAGAGTAATAAATCCCTCTGCTTATGCATCCTCCGCATTCTAAGATATACTTACAATTACCACAGGTCTCATCAGAAGGAGCTTCCAATTTGTAAAAAAGATTCCCAATTCCATTCTCGAAAATTTCATTAAATGTTTTTTTATTTAAGTTTCCAAGCGACCATAAGTTATTAAACATTATACAGGCACGTAGTTCTCCATCAGGTGATAATGTAACGCTTTTATATCCGCTTCCACAATTTTTATTTTTTGTATACTGTTTAATTTGATTTTCTGAAACAGCGAAAACAAAATCGCCATACTTATTTTTCATCTTTATAAAAGCTTCAGCAACTTTATTTATATTTGATAGTATTTTACTTCTTCCCGCCTCAAATACGGGAGAAAAAGAAAAGTTACTTGCACCAAGTTTTTTTGCAAGCAAAAGAGTAGGTTCTATATCATCGAAATTCTCATCATAAACTACCATGCTGACTCTGTAGAAAAATTTTCTTTCACCCAAAATCTTTAGAGCATTTATGACTTTTTTATAACCATCTTTTGTTCCTCTAAATTTATTGAAAAAACTTTCATTATAACTATCTAAACTTACGCTTATAACGATTTTGTCTTTATAGCTTTCAAGTAAATTAATTTTTTCTTCGGTAAGTAAACTTCCATTTGTAGTTATTGCGATTAATAAAAAGTTTTTAGCGCAGTAATCAAGTATTTTAAAGAAATCTTTGTGTAAAATACATTCTCCGCCTGTCAGTTCCACCAAAACTCCTCCTTTATTCTTATACTCTTCAAGCCATTTAATTAATGAATCAAAATCAATAAATTCCTTTCTGCATGGTTCTGCCTCAACATAACAGTGTTTACATCTAAAATTACAGGAATAGGTGAGTTCTATTATCATATGGTTTGGAAAAAAATGATCTAAACTACCTCTTACTTCAAAATGAGTATCAGATGGTGTCTGGCTTAACTCTATTATTTTATTAGAATGTGCATCTTCTATGAATTTTTTTAATATTTCAACTTTCAAATCTTTATTATATGTTTTAGAGTATTCTTCTATGATATCTTTTACTTTTCTTTTCCCGTTAAAAAACTTTATTATTCTAAAAGCTTCCATATTTAGTTTTTTTGATATATAAGTTGACCATTTCCTTTTCCCCTCCCCTTGTTCGCAGGGAACATATGCAACAATATTATCTGGGTTTAGGGTTATAATACTTCCTTCTTTTAGTCTCGGGAATCCTCTTGTCATAATATCCTCCTTATTTTATATCCCGTGCTGGCAGAAAGTTGCCAGCACGGGTAATTGTTTTTTATTCAGTAACAGCCAGAGCTGCCGCTAATGCTGCGCCAGCAACCCCAATAGCAGCGGTAGGACCACATACTCCACATGCTCCGCATACCCCACAGGTAGAACAGCTTGCATTTTCAACCTCGCTTATCACCGGGACATCTATTATGTTTTCCATTTTTCCTCCTTTAATTTTAGTTTTTTTAAAAGGCATTTTTGCCTTCACAATTATATAGGGCAATTTTTGTGCCAGGTGTTTTAAGAGTAATAAATTTGAGCCAAAAAATAGTATTTTCATAGGGGAAATTGAGTTTTTTGATAGATTTTTGGATGGTTTTTATGCAGCTAAAATATTTTCATTTGAAAATATTCCTTTTCATTTGAAAATCTTTCATAGGGAAAACTGACCTTTTCATTTGAAAATAATTTAGAGGAACGGAGGATTGGAGGATTAGCTTGTTAATGTATTTTTCCTTAAAACTAATCTTCCAGTTATCTATTTTTAATCATCTAAAATGTAGTTTCACTTCCCGACGACACGTCGGGGAGCAGGGAGATTGCTCTGAAAAAGCAAAGCAAGCTTTGCAACTACAAATGATTAGGCAAAGTAAACTTTGGAACTACAATAAATCCCCCTATATCCCCTCCGACGTAATGTCGGAGGGGAAATAAAAAAGAGGG
>Ga0078972_1017316_pt1 | contig 10376 bp, 6 predicted proteins | sample YelNatPaOPGAMG01_FD_67568 | JGI IMG/M metagenome (GOLD analysis project Ga0078972, IMG submission 67568) | Hot spring thermophilic microbial communities from Obsidian Pool, Yellowstone National Park, USA - OP-RAMG-01 (SPADES assembly) (version 2) | ecosystem: Environmental > Aquatic > Thermal...
CAGTCAGAGAGTTGACAACAACGCTTGAACCGTTGATTGTGGTTGTTGCACCACTTCTTCCTACTGTTAATCCAGTTTGAGTTGTTCCACCAATAGTTAATGTACCAGCTGCTCTTGTATCTATTGATCCACCGTTATTGACCAAGATATTTCCAGCTACATCAAGCTTTGCAGTGGGAGCAGTTGTTCCAATACCAACATTTCCTTCAACAATTAATCCATTTGTAGGTGCTTGAGCATCTGAATAGGTTTGAGAGCCAATAGCTACTCCTCCTAATACTCCAACTTTGGTATTGGCATTAACTGATGTTGTTCCAATACCAACTCTATCTGTTGAAGTAGTAAGTCTTACAATTGTTCCATCATCAGTCCAACCTCCTGCTGATCCTGAAACACTGCCTATTGCTGTATCAAGCTGCTTAATAGCTGATTGAACATTGGTATTACCAGAAATGTAGGTCATATTGTCATCGTAGAGGCCGATTAGAGAAGCGCCGGAGGAGGTGCTTGAATTGTCGTTTAGACCAATGCCGCCGATAAATAAGTCAGCGCCTGAAGCGATAAAGGTGTCGCCTGATGATTCAACCAAGAATTTGGTTGATTCGGTGGCCCCCGCGCCAAGCTTCAAAAGATCAACTGTTGTAGAAGTGCCTCCATAGTAACCGTGGATTAATGCCCCTGATGTAATTTGAGCATTTTGGATATATAAAGAGTCATTTGTCGTGCCACTTGCGAGGATTGAAACAGTACCATTGCTGGAAGGGGAGAGGGTAATGTCTCCAGGGATGCTGCCGCCATTTGCTTTAAGTGTGATTGCTTCTCCTTGAATGCCGAAATTGCCAGAGACAGATTTTATTTTTGGTCCAACTTCAGCTAAAACGACCTCGCCGCCTGAATTCATTGTCAAAACAGTGTTTTTGGTAGCAGAGCCGGTTGCTTCAATAGGATAGCCCTGCAATGTCTCGGCGTTTAGGGCGTAGGCAACGGTTGCAATTTGAATTCTTGGCGTTGCCTCAGGATCAGAACCTACTTTAATACCAAGCCAGACTTCAGCGTTTTCAGTGAAAACGCTTGAGTCAATTGGTGAGATGCCGGTGCAGGTATAGCCGTCGCCTGAAGTAGTGCCAAGAAGGATTGAGAAGATACCATCTTCGTCAGGATCAACTGAACAGGTAACGCCTGTCTGATTCCAAAGAGTATTGCCGCCACTTGATGCATCGTAAAGCTTGAAAACAATGTTGGTGGGAGTTGTAATTGGCGTTTGGTATTGGTTGGTTAGTCTTCCTTGGAAGGAAAGATATCTTTTGGGTGTTACCGGCTGACTAGGGTAGGCGATGGGAGTTTGAGGCTTGGCAAAAAGTTGCTGATAGACGCCGAAGCCAAGGCCAGTAGCAAAGATAACAAGAATAGCAAAGTTAAGATAACGGCTAATTGCAAGAGAATGATATGCTTTGTACCATTTAGGTCGAGTGTAAAGAAGGTGATAAACTAGCTTCTGCAATCTAGGTTTTTCCGCAAGATATGCGTTAATTCGTGCCTTTAAACCTTCATAGGAAGGGTAATTACCGAAAACTTTGCGGTTAATTGAGGGTTCTGTAAGTTCAGATAGAGACTTTTCTATTGGTTTGAGATAGGCTGTGTCTTTCAAATAATCTTCAACAGGATTGATGTTAGTTTTCTTTTCTTCTTTGGCCCAGCTGAAGAATTTTTTAAGCGACGATATTTTTCTGTCTTTGGTAGCCTCAGGAGAAGAGGCAAGTTCTATAATAAGATATCTTTTTATATCTTTTGATGTAATTTCTTGAAGATCTTTTTTACCTTGTTTTTCAATAAAACGCAGGAATTGGTTGATATCGGCAAGGTAGTTCTTCCGGGTTAGAAAAGAAGCTTTTTGAGCTTCAAGATAGTTTGAGAATTCAGCGGCAGCTCTTTCAAGAGGGGGAACCATGACTGCTTTTGAGATGTTTTTTATATCCTTGGCGAAGTTGAATGAGAGGAAATTGTTGTCTAAAAGAAACTTGGAAAGGGTTCTTAAGGTAGAAAGCCGGCGATTGATGGTTTGAACAGAGTTTCCATTTTTGATTAAAAATTCTTTATATTCTTCAGCGGTTTTATTGGTGAGGAAGGGTAGAGCTTCTTGTAAGTTCTCGCAATCAGCGCCTAGGGACTTAATTTTGAAAACTAGCCAGGCTGTGAAGAGAGCAAGATCAGATTTGTAGTAGCGTAGAGTTTTTTCCGAAACATTACAGGATTTTAAGTATTGCAGAAAAAGTTGTGTTATGCGGTCTTTCATAGTTTTTAAAAACTTTTAGCAACTTGAGGCTGGATTATACAAATTATACGCATTATACTATTTTTAAATTATTTATTAATAATTGTCAAGAGGTAATTGACCTTGAAAAAGCTCCTTAAAGACGAGATAATTTTCACAATGTCAATAACTGATTTACCGCATATTATTTTTACTTACTTAAGTATATCTAAATATTATTTTTGACGCGCCGATAGTTTTTAAACAAAATTTTAAGAAAAAATGGAATAAAAGACTGCGGTTAAGCTTTGCTTAAAAATATAGGGTTTGCGATAAATTTGCGGTTAATGAAAAATGTTAGGCAAAAAATTTGCTTTTTTAATCAATCTTGTTTTTTCGTTTTTTGAAGTTAGATTAAAGACAATTTGTCACTCGGTTCTATTGTCTGCTAGGAAAAAAAATAGCTAAAAAATGCCTGTATTGTGGCAATTAGCTTTTTCTCTGATATTGTCTGAATAGGTTTTCTTTTTTTACTCTTTTGAAGATAAATAATAAGAGTTTTTAGCGCCTGATTATTATAATTTATAGATTTTCTACGGTTGAAAAAGAACTATTTATATAGTATCTTGAATTAATGGTAAGTCAAGATACAAAATCGTCTAAAGTTGATTTACCGGAGGCTGGTGAAATTCTGTCAGCCAAAGAAAGACAGCTACAGATAGAAAGAGAGGAGTTGAGAAGAGAGTCGCAAAAAAAGTGGGTTTTGACTTCGCTTTTGCTAATTTTTGTGTTGATTTTGCTTTTGGGGCTTGTTTATTCTGTTTATTTGGTCTCCGAGGAAACAAGAATCAAAAGCAAAGCTGAGAGTTCGGCTTTAACACGCCAAGTCGAGCTTGCCAATTCTTATCTTTTTGCTTCGCCTTTAAAAGCCAAGGCAGGGAGTAATGAGAAGATAAGAATCACTGTCTTTTTGCTTGATTCAAAAGGTTTGGGAGTGGCAGGCAAAAGGGTGGTTTTGGGCAAAGATGCTAGTCTTGAGATAGAAGAAGTTCAGCCAGTAACTGATGATCTGGGGAAAGCGCTTTTTGATGTTTCTTCATCTTCGGCTAATGCTTATTTGATTGAGGCTTCAGTTGATGGCAAGGTTCTTCCTCAGCGTGTGAGCGTGGTTTTTGAATAGCAAAGATCAGGTAGAAAGTAGCGGACATCAGACATCAGCAATCAGACATCAGCAATCAGACATCAGACGTTGAACATCAGATATCAGAATTTGGTCGGAGTCGGCCGAAAGATTGTATCTAGTATCTTGTATTATGTATTATGCAGGGAATACAATTAGAAAGCAGAATGTAGTAAGTAGTAAGTAGAAAGTAGAAAGCAAAATTCTATAATCCATAATCCAAAATCTATAATCTAATCATAAAGTTTTGACTTTTGAGTTTTAAGTTTTGAGTTAATTTGTGATTTGTTTAGAATTTACCTACCCGCAGATGCTACTCATCAAGTGTTGCAGGCGGGGGATTTAGAAATTAGAATTTGTGATTTGTTTATTGTAATTTGTTTGGATCTTGGAGCTTGGAATCTGGAATTTGTTTGTAATTTGTGATTTGGAATTTGTAATTTTACTCTTTGTTCTATGTTCTTTGTTCTAACCTAGTAGGCAAAAGGCAAGAGGTAAAAGGTAGAAGATATACAAGTAGAAAGTAGAACGTAGTAAGTAGAAAGCAAGAATTCATAATTCATAAATCCTAAATCTAGATTCTATATCTGTTTGTAATTTTTGGTTTGTTTATTGGAATTTGGAATTTTACTCTTTGTTTTTCTTATTGCCCTAAACAGAATCAAAGCAACGATTATTTCAAGAAGGATTAGATTGAAGAACCATCTTGAGAAAAGGGAAATGATGAAGGAAATGAGTTTTTGAATGAGCTCAAGAGTTTGAGGAACAACTAAAAACGATAGAGTGTTGCTTTTGGGGGAGTTTTGGCCTTGGAAAAGGCTTGCGGCAAAGACTCGCCAGCGGCTTGAGGATTCAGTTGGAAGGTTAAATTCAAAGTTGCCATTTGCATCTGATACGGTTTGATATTTTGGGAGATAGTAAGCAGAAACGGTTTTAATTAGTTTGATTTTATCAATGATATCTAAAATATTGGTTTTCTGTTCTTCTTTGGCAAGAAAAATAGACACTTCCGTATTGGGCGTTGTCTTGCCTATGGCTTTGATTTGGGAGTTTGTAGTTGCTTTCCCTTTTTCAATTATCAAGATAGGGGAAAGGAGAACAGGCCCAATCTCATAGCTCTTATTGCCAACAGGGAGGGGTGCAAGACAGGTTGGCTGGGTTGAGCTTTCCTGAAAATATGCCTGAATACATAGCTCAGGGTAGAAACCCGTCTCTCCTTTTATTTCAGGCAGCGGAACATTATTAAATTCAAAGTATCCGCTCTCGTTGGCGCTGGTTAATTCCAGAGTGTTTTTGCCGATAAGCGAGACGAAAGTGCTACTTGGCGCGTAGCCGAAGATTTTAAAGGGTATTTTTCCTATTTGTGGCAGTGGGGTTTCAGTTGGTGTAATTGTTGGTGTTGGTGAGGCTTGAGGAGTGGCAGAAGGGCCGGGTGTTGGTGTTGGGGCGGGAGCGATAGTTGGAGTTGGAGTAGCTTCTCCTTCTATCACGGTTTGAAAGGTGACTGACATAAAGACATCATGGGGTGTAGGTATAATCGTTTGCGCATGTGCGCCTTTGACTAGCAAGAATAATGAAGTCAAAGCGATTAAAACAGCTGAGGTGTAGGGATAGGGTCCGACCCTGTCCAGGCTGGGATATTTTTTATTCATCTTCGAGTATCAGCTTTTCTATTCCTTCTTTAGGATTTTCAATGCCTGCTTCGACGAAGTCTTTATAGGTTTGAAATTTTGCTATTGCAATAGGCGAGTTGTCAGGCCTCTCGAAGAATTTGAGCACAATTTCCGGCTTAACCCAATCAGCTTTCTTAAGGCCCAAAAAGTATGGATAGCTTGAGTATGGCCAAGTGACAAGGTCCGTCCTTGTCAATAGCTTTAGAGGATTGAGATGAATGTAGCGGGATAAATGTAGAAGATAAGAGTCGTCTTTTATAAGCGCTGCTTTGTATCTTCCCTGGAAAAGAGTTCCTTCTCTCCGGTAGCGTCTGTTGAAGTAGAGAGCGTAGGTTGTTGAGATAGCTCTCATTAGCTTGGTTATGCCATCTTTTGTTATTTGCTTTATCAATAAGTGAAAATGGTTGGGCATTAGGCAATAAGCTATGAGTTCAACTTTCTGGTTTAGATTGGCAAGTGGCCTTGGTCGTCTAGGTTTGGCGTCTGTGTCTATTAGCGGGTGGTTGATCCCCTCCATCTTTTCGGATAAGTAGTATTTCAAAAGGTGGAGAAAAACTTCATAATCTTGGTTGTCAATGAAAATGTTTCTTTTCTCAACACCGCGGTTGTAGATGTGGTAATAGGAATTCTCGGCAAAAATTTTAATGGCGTTTTTTGCTGGCATTTTGTTTGACAAGGTCCGTCCTTGTCAATTCAGTATTGAGGAAAGTTACGCCTTTGTCAAGGCTGATTTTGTTTGACAAGGTCCGTCCTTGTCAATGGACATGGCAGTTACTTGGTGGAGGAGGGGGGAGTGTCTTTGAACTTTTTCTTTAATTCCTCAATCTCGCTGATCTCTTTTTCAAGCTTTGTTTCAAGCTCTTTTTGCCTGTCTTTGATTTTCTTGCCAACAAGTATGGCAAGCAGGATAACGATAATAATTGCCAAGGCTATAGCAAGCGCTAGCTTCCAGGGGAAAGCCCAGAGAATTTTATCAGCCGAAATAACCTGGTTTGCATCTCCATAGATTGCCATAAAACTGACCTTATATTTTCCAAGCATCAGCTTTGGCCCAAGCGTGGCTTCATAGATCCTACTTCTTTCAGGGAAGATATTTCTTTCCTCAAGGTTATACTGACCCACGATTTTGCCTTGCCAGTTGGTAAGGGTAATAGTTCCTTTGGGTGTAATATGATAGCTGCCGTTATTCAAAATTTCAGCTTTGATATCAACCGGCCCGTATTCCAGAAAGTTGGGCACGTCAAACCTTTTAAGCGCTGCCTGCTCGATAATTGGCCCGTTGACTCTGATATTAAGCAAAGCAACAAGCCTTGAAGTTACCGCTTGCTGGCCTTCCTTTTGAGTGATGAAGGCTTTGGTATTGGGCAAAGTTCCTGTCGGCTCAAAATAAACAGCGGCGTATCTTCCCCCTGGCGCGGCATTGTCTGGCGCTTTTATCTTCATCTGCACCTTGAAGCTGCTTCCTGCCGCAATTACAGCTCTATCTGCATTGGTAGTTATCCAGCTTGAAGCGGAATATTTGGTAGGGAATGAACCTTCTTCAAGAAGATATGGAGTGCCTGTTGCGTCTTTAACGATAAAATCAACTATCTTTATATTTCCGGCAATAGGCAAGTCTGATTGGTTGAAGAAGGTAACATAAGTTGATTCGGTTCCTCCCGGATCAATATTGATATTTTGCCTTGTTGGGGAAACTGTTAGCGCAAGATTGCTCTGAGCTTTTGCTGAAGTTGCGCTTATTAAAGCTAGGCTTAAAAGTAATGTGATTATTTTGGCAGGCTTTTTCATTTTAGAAAATAGGAACGGCTGTATATTTAACTGTATTATAGTAGAATCCAGCAGGTTGTGTACCAGGAATTGTGATTCTGTAGCAGACATAGATTTGATTTGTGTCAACTGAGCTAGTGTTACTCATTATTGAAGCTCTGGTTTCGCCTCCTTGAATGTCGGCAATTTGTCTTGAGCAGAAATTAGTTGATGTTCCGCCGCCTGTTTTGGTACATGGCTCAGTTGTTGAATCATAAACCCAAGCAGCATCTGTTCCTGCAAGATTCTGAAGCGAAATACCGAGCCCTGGGTAGCTTGAAGCATTTGTCCAATAGCGTCCTGACGATTCAGAACAAGCAGTCGCTCCGCAAACGGTATCTCTGATACAAATTCCCGAACCAAAGGTGAAGTGTCCTGCTGAAGGTGCGGTACCAGTACAGACATTGCCATTTTTACCCATCTGGTCGCTTTCTTCAATATAGACATTGTAGCCTGAGACGGCGTTGGTTGAGACGGTTAGAATCTGGTCTCCCTCATAGAATGTATTGGTTGATGTAATTGTGCCCCAAGGAATAGCAGTTGCTGTAGTTGTGATATCGGTTGTCTGGCCGCATCTTGTGTTGCCAGATGAGTCACCAGCTACTGTGAATGAAAGGCTTTCAGGGACGGTGGCTGAGACAAAAACTCCTTCAACTGGCGCGACCATCACATTTGAGGAATCGATAGTAGCGTCTGTGTTGTCCCTTGTTTTGACATTGATTGTGTATGCGTCTGCTACGCCTTGGGTGTGCGAGCTTGTTCTAGGTGCTGGGTTAACAATGCCTTTTGATGTCGTGCCGATTGTAACTGTAATAACAGTGTTATTAGCTTCACACTGGGAGCCAGACCTGTCGATTCTTATGGTGTGATCTGTTGTGCCATTTCCGGGGGTGATGGTTTCTGTTGTTGACCAGTGAGCATTGTTACAAGAGCCATTAGTAGTAGTCGAGGTTGAGACTTCGGTTGCTGTAATTCCGTTTAAGTCAAATCCGCCATTTGCCACAGTGTCTGTGACATCAGGGAAGCCATCATTACTTGTTGTTGAAGTAGTATCATTGTCACTTGGAATGGTAATCAAGATGTCTCCACCATCGGGGACATTATTGGCAAGTGTAAACTGGATAGTTAGAATTCCTGATTGTGTGGCGACGATTAAATCAGTAGCTTGAGGGGTTGAGACTAAAGCGGGTGAGATAGTGAATTGAGTTCCATTTAGACCCGAAGTACCAACTACGTTGTATGATCTGTTATCTCGGCAGCCTGAATAGCTTGTAGGAACTACACAAACAGAATCACCAACGAATAGATGGTTGACATTATTATCTGGATTGCCTGAGGTGTCAATTGAGACGCTTGAGCTACCTGCATTTCCTGAGGCATAGCCTGCTGTAAATGAGAAACGGGAATTGGAAAGAGTAGCAGTTGCGTTTATAAAGTTGGCTGATCTTGTTTTTTGAGGCTTAATAAAAGTCAGAAATAAAAACGTAAGTACAAATGTACTTACTAAAAGAAACAATATCTTTTTGTGATTATGACCAAGACCTTTTTTCATTAAAAAAAGGATAATTTAAATTATCCCTACTTTTATCCTAGACCTCGGTTTTTTTCTTGTCAAGGGCTTTTTTCTTTGTTTTTTTGACGAAAATTAAAGTTATTAGCAATAAAAATGTCGCAAGAAGAGGAATAACAGGGATTCCAAAGCTATTGATGGTTTTACTGTAGCTTTTCTTGTCATTTTCCACTTCAAATGAAAGCGTGGCTTTGTAAGGGCCAAATAGAAATTTGGCGGGAAGCCGGCAGGGAACGAGTCTCTCATTTTCGAGACAGGAGATTTCTCTTGATGAGGCGGTAATGATATTTTGTGGGGCGAGGTTAAGAACATATTTTTTGCCAAGGACAGATTCAACGGTTATTTTCCCAAAGGGTTTAAAAAAACCCTCACCGATATTTGCGAGTTTGACTTGATAGGTAAGGGGGGAGAAAGAATCAATAATTTTAGGGGCTTTGAATTCTTTGATAGCCGCCTTTCTGTTGATTATGCCGTATTTTGATATAGTAATTAGTATATTTGATCCGATTTCAGCTTGCGACAGACTGCTTTTTGTTTCAGGGGCAACAAAGGCGTTATCAAGTTCGGTTCTAAAAATTAAGGTAAAGTAGTAATCACCATCTGGGGCGTTGTCTTCAGGGTTAATAGCAAGAACTATCTTTTTCTCCTCACCTTGTTTTAAGTTGAATTTGTCACCAAGCGAGAATTCGGGGTCTTTGAATGAGAACCAGTATTTGACAGAAAGGGGGTCGTATTCTTTTATGCTTTTTGAAATTTTAGGGTTGCCAAAGTCGTCTGCTTGATTGAAGGTAAAAATGTCAGCTGAGATAATAGTATCAGGGCCATCGTTTTTGAGCGTATAGACTTGTTCTATCTTTTCGCCGGGCTTAATTACCGCTTCAAGAATAGGGGGACTTATTGAAAGTGAGATATTTTGTGCTTTCACTTGACTAGCTTTAATTATGAGGAAAAGGGAAGCGATAGCTGTTGTATAGGCTATTTTTTTGAGCATTGAAATAATTATACAGCAAAACAGACGTCAGACGTCGGACATCGGATATCGGATATTGGATATTGGTCAAAGCTAACCGGAAGGTTGTATTTAGTATTTTGTATTATGTATTATGCAGGGAATACAAGCAGAAAGTAGAACGTAGTAAGAGTAAGGGTTTATGATTTCTACCGTATCCGTGTACTAGTACACTGACTAGACAAAGAGAGAGTTCAATTCCAAGCCGGGTTTGGAATCCTATTGCCAACGCGGGTCTGAGTAGCCCAATTCCCAAATTTTAGATCAAAATCAATATTCAAAGGCGGAAGTTGTTGTTGGGCCTTGATTGTTGTCTGTTGCGAAAGTGACAAGGACGGACCTTGTCAGGTACCCTTTAAAGGTCAGACCTTTAAAGGGTCTGGTCTGGAGTCAAGTATCAGCTAGAGATTTGATTGGAGTTTGTCGGAGCTAGTCCCCGTATAAAGCGGGGTTAGTCGGTGAATGCATCATCCCCATAATACATAATTCATAATACTGAGTTCAGAATTTTCCCCTTTGTTCTTTGTTCTATGTTCTAGCCTAGTAGGTAAAAGGCAAGACCTGCCCGCAATGCTTTCAGCATAGCTGATGCAGGCGGGGGTAAAAGGGGAAAGAATTCGGATGTCAGCTATCAGCCGTCAACTGTTGGATTTAATTGTTATCTTAATTCATAAATCTTAAATCCTAAATCAAAATTCTATAATCTATAATCCAAAATCTATAATCTAATTAGAAGTTTTGACTTTTAAGTTTTGAGTTAATTTAAAATGCTGGTATAGCTGTAAATTTAACGATATTGGTATAAGTTCCTGCAGGTTGGGTTCCTGAGACATTTACTTTGTAGGTGATGGTGGCCTGGCTTTCCCATGGCCAAGCATTGTTGGGGT
>Ga0078972_1017320_pt1 | contig 10370 bp, 12 predicted proteins | sample YelNatPaOPGAMG01_FD_67568 | JGI IMG/M metagenome (GOLD analysis project Ga0078972, IMG submission 67568) | Hot spring thermophilic microbial communities from Obsidian Pool, Yellowstone National Park, USA - OP-RAMG-01 (SPADES assembly) (version 2) | ecosystem: Environmental > Aquatic > Thermal...
TAATTCTGTCTTTTTCGTTAGCAGATATATCATTCTGATGCAATTTCATTTCTGATTATTGCCAAAATCTTATCGCGGTCAGGCAAATCTTTTGATGCAACATTTCTTCCGTTGACATAACCTGAAGGTATCCTCCTGATTTTTCCTGTCTCCTTCTGAAACCCCGGTGAAGGTGTGCAGTATCGTGGTTCACCGGCATAATAAATATCAAGCCTTATCTTTCCGGGAAACTGGGAAAGAAAGCTCTCAAAAAAGTCTATCATGGCTTTGCATCTGGCTGTAGGAGGTGATGCCACCAGTATTTCTATCCAGACTTTTTTCCTGTTTCTTTTTCAGCTGTTGTCATTGTTCTTTGATAACTTCTTTCAGTAAATTTATTATACCCTTTCTAAGGTATAATGGTATCCGGGTAAATTCTTTGACCTTCTTCTGTGCATCTTTCAGGATATGTCCTTTAAGCGCATTACAGAGCCTTTCGATCTCTCCGTACTGTGGCACAAGAAAATCACCGGAGAAATCAAGTGCCTGGATAGCATTGTTGGCCGTGCTGCATCTGATTGTAAGAACACCGCCTCTTGTCTTTGCCGAGACAACTGTGGTACGTTCGGGAACTCTTCTGAAAGTCCATTCCTTCAGTAAATACTTGTCGTGATGAAGTCTTTCCGCTTCTTTCATTTCATCAGATGTCAGCCCTGATTCATGAAGATCAATATTGAGGACCCGTGCAAATTCATTAATGAAATGACTCTTCAGTGTTTCAATGCCAATCTGTTTTGCAGTAAACTCAGATAGATTTGCAACCCGTTCTCCCACGTTTTTAAATCTCTTGTCATCAAACTTTAAAACTGAAGGTCTGAGAACCATTTGCATCCGTTCCTTGTCAGCATTGAAAAGAATGCTTCCGCTGTGTACGAATGCGCTGTACCATTCAAGCTGGGCAGAGCCGTAAATCTTCCTGCCATTTACAGTTATATCATTAACCGGGGAGAGTTCAGCTCTTATACCCATCTTCCTGCATATATTTATTATCACACGTCCAAACAACTGATAGAGATCATCAGTATCAGACAGACCGTAATCAGAAAGGAACTGTTCAGTTTTAAAAAATGCTGAATAGCAGAAAGTCCCGTTATCCTGATAAACTGCTCCACCTGAATTAAGTCTTCTTACAACAGGCAGGTTGTTTGCGGCACAGAAATCCAGATTGAGTTCGTCTTCCGGGTTTTGATAATAGCCGATCCATACTGATGGCAGTGTCTGTCTTATTCTCAGTGTCGGCATCTGGTCCTCCCTTTCGTCTGTCAGGCGAAGGATGGCCTCCTCAACGGCAAAATGCATAAAAGGATCCGTAATGCCATCCTTCAGTAACCGCCAGGTCTTATTCTGCTTCATAGTACTGGCACTTATCGTGATGACAATCTTTCAGTTTGCCCTGAAAATCACACTTAATGGTCAGATCCGGAAGGACTATATTTAATATTTCTGAAGCTGTCTCCCATGCTGCCCGCAGTGAAACGTAAGTGCTGTATTTGCAACAGCGCGGGCCCCCGAGGAGTGTTATTGAAAGCAGCGCCTTAGCCGTGGTGCTGATAGTCAGGTTCCGTTCGCGGTCTTTCAGATAGTTTGAATGTGAAAGAATGCCAATGGCGGCCCCGGCCGATACCGCAGCCCCGCAGGTACCGGTTGTTCCGCAGGAACCGTAAGGTATGCGACCCGACCGTTTTAAAGATGCCTTTAATCTTGCTTCACTCAGGTCAATAAGACCGAGATTTCGCAATGAGGCCAGTATTACCGGAGCCACAAGTTCATGATGCTCTGCTCCGTAATGATTGAATGACCGATGCTTCATGATCAGGTTTGCCAGTGAAACGGGGTCAGTTATCACGGTATTGAGACAGGTGCGTTCAATTATCTCCTGTTGCGATGCCAGACGGCACTCTTCACAGATATAATGACCGTCGGGGCAGATATACTCAGTCTCCTCAGTCAGACCGCAATATGAACAGGCAGCTTCCGATGTTTTTTTAATGAGCTCTTTTCCACAGATCGCACAGCTAAACATATAATTGAAATATTGGTCTGTAAATATACCATCTTGTCGGAACGCTTAAAGAATTTTTTTTCGGTATTATTTCCACATCGCAGGTTATAAATTTTATTTACCGTTTATTTTTCTCCGAAAAAGCAGCAATCACATTGATAACATGCTGACCCGGGTTGTTTTTGCCGTCAATTATATCGGAGTAAACATCGGCAATAATTCCAAATATTTTAGACATAGGGTGTAATTCATCATACCAGTAAGTTCCCTGTTTTTTGCCTTCCGATTTTTCATAAAAAGCAGTAATTCCTCTTGCATCCACATGATAAACATTGTCATATTCTTTACCAAGTTCTATAAGCATCTCATTCATTTCAAAGATTATTGTTTTCATAACTGATTGCTGCAACAAGATCATTTCCACCTCCGCTGATGATGAAGACATCGGGTTTGATTTTAGCATATTCAAACTCATAGTTCAGGGTTGAAATCATATTTGAGATCCAGTCTCCTCCTTTGGCAAGGGTATAAATAGCCAGATTCGGTTTCTTTTCCAGATGATCTGTAATGTCGTGAAGAAATACAGGATACTCGAACCAGGAATCCCCTTCAATCATTACTATCTTATTGTCGGGATGCAGTTCCGGATCCCGGAAACCCTTTCTAATTCTCCTGTGAAACTCATTAAGTTTCTTATCATCAGCGCTTCTGTTAAGTGTTCCTATGAATCCTTTGTCTGCTATGGACCGGTTAAGGAGGAAAGAATTACTTCCATAATAAATTGAATGTATCATCTCATTCAATTGCAAAATGTCAATCTCCTGCAGGTGCTGGTTCAGCCGTATCCAATTAGGATCATTATGATTAATAAAGCTTGTAGGATGAATCCATAACGAATCCATTAATCGTTCAACTTCTATATTACCTTTGTTATTATTAACCGGCTGGCCGTAAGTAAAATCACTGCAATAAACAAGTAAGAGTAGTATCAATAAATGCCTTTCCATCAGTAACAAATATTAATTTGTTATATGTCTGACAGTTTTTTACCTGACAGGCATATATCCACCTGGAACTCCATTTTTAGAGAGAATGATCTGCCAGAGCTGATTTGATTTTCTTGCACGGAAACCGCCAGCGCTTGAAAGCAAAAAGTATTTCCACATCCTGTAAAATCGTTCTCCATATCTGTCCTTAATGTCATCCCAGCTGCCAATAAAATTTTCGTACCAGGCCATTAATGTCTTATCGTAATCAGCGCCGAAGTTGTGCAGGTCTTCTATAATGAATAATCCTTCAACCGATTTTGCAAGCTGTGCTATTGATGGCAACATTCCATTCGGGAAAATGTATTTGTGTGTCCATGCATCAGTGTTTTTAACTGAACGAACTTCACCAATGGTATGAAGTAAAAACAATCCGTCATTTTTCAGGTTTCTTTCGGCAATAACAAAATAATGCCGATAATTTCTATACCCAACGTGTTCAATCATTCCAACTGAAACAATCCTGTCAAATTTCTCATTTACATCACGGTAATCCTGCAGCTTAAATTCCACGGGGAGCCCTTTGCACAATTCTTTTCCAAGAGAAACCTGTTCTTTTGAAACAGTAATTCCAACAACTTCAACTCCGTATTTTTCGGCAGCATATTTAGCAAAAGCGCCCCAGCCGCACCCTATGTCGAGTATACGCATGCCGGGTTTTAAATAAAGTTTTTTACAAATCAACTCTAATTTATTTTCCTGGGCTTCGTCCAGAGTTTTCGCATCCTTCCAATATGCGCAGCTATAATTCATCCGTTTATCGAGCATCTTTCGGAATAAATCGTTACCTAAGTCATAGTGCCTTTCGCCGATAATAAATGCCCGTCGTCGTGCCTGCATGTTGATTAACCAGAATCCGGCAAGTTGTAAAGCCACTTTATAATTATGCTTCACCTTGTTTTGTAAATCGGCACGGATAATTCTGAAAATCATCTCATCAAGCTTTTCAACATCCCACCAATTGTCCATGTACGATTCGCCAAGCCCCAGTTCAACTTCGGTTATGGCACGTTTATAAAATCTTTCATCGTGCACCTGAATATCCCAAGGATTACTGCCGTTAATTTCAATATCTGACAGAGATAATAGTTCCTTGACAAGCGATTTGTATTTTTGAGATTTCATTTTGACACTTGTTTTTTATTAATCTGTAGTAATTATTTCTGACATTATCAAAATATCTTCATTTAATTCGTTGTCAATGTTCGTATTACTTTTTATGTGAAAATAATTTAATTTTTAACGATCACAAGCCTGTGGAACTGTCATAAAAACCTTCTTTTTTATTTTCACCCCTAAATCCCCTGACATGGGACTTTACAGTACATTCATGATTAAGCCCCATGCAAGGGGGTTGGGGGTATTTTTTAAAATTATTTTCATTTTTGTTTGCGTTTAAAAACATGAGGGTTTCGTATTATATAAAAATACGAAAAATTTTGTTTTCAGGATTTTCAGCATTTAACAAATTATTCAGTTAACATTGAGAGCAAATCATTTAAAAAGGGATGTTGTTATTAATGAATGGTATTGTAGCCTGTAAATTTTTTGCATCAGGCTAGACCAATCATCAGTACATCATCATCTTCAAAATCAAATATTTTCCCTTCACGGGCCAGCCAGCCGACTGCCAGATAAAATTGCGGGTCAGTCATTTTAAGTTTCTTTTTAAGTTCTTTTAAGCTCTGGTTTCCCTGTTCATTGAGCAGGTTCCAGATTTTCCCGGCATTTGAGCCAATTTCTTCTGTAATCATGTATTAATTTTTTGTTTTGATTTAACTTTAATTTATTCCTCATTTTCTCTGAGCATTTTTAAATCACGAACCATTTTATGGGTCATTGGCAGGTCACTCATAAAAAAGCGAAAAAGGTTTAAGACAGAATCAGCTTCCTTCCTGGTATTAATATTATAATTAAAAACTCCCGTTTTTTTACCCTGCTCCAAAATTTTAATAAGATAATTTTTAATATCATTCCGTATCTTTATTAAAGTAGATGCAAAAGCAATGGCATTTACATGGATGATATCAGCAAACATTAAATCTAAAAAATATGATTTCCGATTGTAAAAATCATAGAGGTTTTTAAATAAGTCAGAAAGTTCCTTTTCCGGATCAGGATTCATGGCTGCTAAGTTGTTAATCAATTGTTGGATTTCATTTTCAAGTCTTGATGCCAGAAATTTCAGAATGTCATCCTCATTTTTGAGATAAGCCGGAAGTTCGTTTTTCGGGATTTTCATTTGCAGCGCTAAGGAATCAACCGTTAAGGCATTTATTCCTGCTTTTTCGATGATGGCGCCGGCAGCTTTTTCAATTTCTGATTCTATTGGTTCCATAATTAAGGGTAAGTTTACAGATTCATTTTAATCGCTGAGAAATTTTACCAATACATCAATGAATTCGGGGGTGCGCAGGTACCCGTACGACTTATGCGGGTTAGCAACTCCATTCATTACGTAAGTGTTTGTCACCAGTTTATCAATACATTTTACACCATGGCTGTTGGCATCGAAATCATCGCCTAGTTTGTAATCGAGCGCGATGTTGTCACGGATATCAGAGAAATTAAACCAGTTATTATATACGCTTTCAGGTGTTTGAATCCGGATTTTACCATAAGTACTCTTTGAATGTGCTGCAATCCGGCTTATAACAAACGGCGCTCCCAATGGCGCTCCCATGGTTACGAGGGTGTTGATTTTTGTCTTTTGGTTGATAAAACTCAAAACATCAAAAGCAATAATAGCTCCCATGGAATGGGCAATCAGCATTATTTCATCCCCTGAATGTTTTTTTAATGCATGATTGAATCTGTTAATAATTTTTTCTTTTGTTTGAAAATTAAGGTCAGAGTCAAAATTGCTGTCGCCATTGAAATAAACTTCCAGTTCGTAAAAATATTTGTGTAAAAATTTTTGGGAAACAAAAGCATAACGCAGGTGATAATCTTTTTGCAGGAAAATTTTGTATGCTGCCTTTTTAAAAAAGTCAACAAAATATTTCCGGAATTCATGAGGTTCAAACCTGTAATTAGCAGGCGTTTCCGTATAAACTTCATCTATAAAATAAGGACTGTTTTTGTCAGATTCATCAACATTTTGAGGTTTGTCATAAAGCAGGTCGGCCCAGTACACCAGTTCAATTTCAGGTAATTCGATATTATATCCTTTGTTGCGAAGGCCTTCCTGAATTGCCATTTTCCCCCATTCCTTAAGTTGGTTCTTTGGTGGCTTATTACCTAATCCGTGTATGGCTATTATTACTTTTGACATTTTTGGATCGTATAAACCGGTTAGAAAAGCCCGATCTGACAGGCCTCTTAATCTTGTTTATTATTATTGTGCGATTTCATCAATTTAAAATTTATTTTTCAGATGGTTTTTATTGATATTTTTTATTTGATAATTCCGTTCAGGTATTCGATGTTTGCGAGTTCAATCAGAATACTTTTTTCGACATTCAGTATCAGGGTCTCCGATCTGTTTATATTTAATTGTGCATCATTGAGCTCTATATTTGTAATAACTCCGTTCTTATATGCAATTTTTGCAATTTCATAGGCTTTTCGGGCTACTTCGAGGTTGCTCTCAGCTGAGACTTTCTGAGCAGTCAGTGATTCAATATTTTTAAAAGACTTCTGCAGGTCATAATTTAATTTCAGCGAAAGGCCTTCCTGGTAATCATTTAATTTTTCGATGCCGGCTTTTATTTCAGCCACTTTACCCTTTGACAAATTCCCGTCGAACAGGTTGATTTTTAATCCCACACCTACTGCATATCCCTGCCTCCAGTTTGCATCAAATGGCGGGAAATCCATACCATGATATATATGATAATTGCCAAAGGCAAACAGCACCGGCAGGTTTTCAGCGCCCTCTATTTTTGCCTTTTTATCAAGCACCTGCTTCATTGATTTCAGGTACTGAATTCTGTAACTGTTATTAATAATGCTGTCGGAGTTTTTGAAATCCATCATTCCCGGAATAAAAGTATCGTCCGACAGTTTTCCGGAACAGGTTATTTTTGATGAATCGGGTATGTTCATCAGGTTTTTTAAGCCAAGAATGGCAACATCCCTGTTTCCTTCAATCTCAATAATTTTACTTTTGAACTCCTCGATTTTATTTTTAAAACTAAGCACGTCGAACTCTGAACGCACACCCTCCGTAAATGCTTTTTCGGCCAGAGCAAGATGCTCGTTCATCTGATCAAGAGATTCCTGATATACTTTAATCAGTTCATTTACAAACAGGATATTATAAAATACTGTTTTCACATTCAATACGGTCTGTGCTTTTATATCATTCAGATCCTGCTCGTAAGCCTTTCCGAGTTCCATTGTGCTGCTAAGGGCATTCTTACGCCTGTTTCCCGCATATATAGGATAAGTCACATTGAAATCAGTCGTCATTACATCCCTTGCAAGATCAGGATAAGGAGCCATAGGATGCATAATAATATTATCTCCCGTTGGGGTGCCGTTGTTCAATACAGGAACATTTGTCCCGGCAAGAGGATACATTCCCGGCAGATTGTTTGTGTAAAAGTATTTTGACATGACATCAGCCTGGGGCAGGAAAGTTGAATAAGCCTGTGTATATTTAGCTTCAGCTTCTTTAATCTGGCTCTCTCCGGCTCTGATGCCCGGATTATTTTTAAGAGCCATATCTACGGCCTTGTCTAAAGTAATAACATCCTGTGCTTTAATATTATAGGAAAATATTAACAGAATCAGCAAATATCCCGGAATTTTAATCTTCCCAAATTTTATTTTTGTCTTCATTTTTTAATCTCCTTAAATTTAAATTCAGGCTTCTTTAATCTTTTTTAAAATCTTTTTCCTTTCAATCTGCCCGATCAATATTGAAAGAAGCGAGAGTGCAAGAAACAGTCCCACGTATTTCCATAAGATGTTCATCTCGGGATACGCCACCGATAATTCCTGCCTGTGGTTAAAAACAGGATAAAGGGAACGCAAATAATGGCTCAAAGGGAACCAGTTTCCTATCATTTTTGGTACATCGGCCATTTGTTCAGGCGGCACAAGGTAGCCCGAATACATAAAGGCAGGCATTACAATTAGCGTTATGATTCCTGCAAGAACAGCACCGTTCCTGATGTTCAGGGCCAGAAAATAAGAGATGCTTTCCATTGAGAGAACAAAAAGGAATATAATGGCCACAACGTTCCACATGACCTCATGTGTAAAAGGAACTCCAAAAAGCTTCATGGTGGTGAAGAAGGCAACTGATATTGACGTGCCTACTATTAACAGGGAAATGATGAGAGGAGGCAGAAGCATTTTTACCGGAAGTTGTCTCACGGATTTCAATCCGGGTGTATTAAGGCTGAAAGTTTTGAAATTAGCTCCGAGCATGAAAAGTACAATTAGCATTGATACTATCTGCATTGCCAGTCCCATAAATGCCGGAAGCATTGATGATTCCATGCTCAGCGAAGGGGAATAAAAGACTCTTTCGTTTACAGTTAGCAGAGGCAGACGGGGATGCCTGTCATTCGGTATAGCTCCCAGATCCTCAACCCTGATTTTCATTTCAAGCTGATTGCTTATTGTCATGGTGATTTTCCCGAGCATCATAAGCGCCATTTTGGGAACTATCGGATTGGCAGTTCCGTTAAGAACGGCAAGAATATTTACATTCCGGCTGTTAAGTACATCGCGGTATGTATTTTCGGGGATCACTACTCCCACATCAATATCTCCCCTGTCAATCATCCTCTGCAGTTCGAGATAATCAACAGTTTCTCCTTTGACATCGAAATATTCAGAAGCTCTGATATTATGAATCACCGATCTGCTTAACGGGGAATGATCAAGATCAACAATAGCCGTTTTAATCTGCAGCGGAGTGCTTTTATAATACATTCCGGCCATAAGGCTGAAGAATAGAACCAGCGCCAGAGAGATCAACAGGGTGCGCAATAAAATCTGCAGCACCATTTTTACTGCTTTCATGACTCTTTAAATTTTTAAAAGTTACCGGCAACGGCAGGTTTAAGGTTGATATAGACTGACATGCCGGGCTTGCATTTAAGCTGATTATCAAGGATCCTCATCTTTACATCAAATGTCCTTACGTCTTTCTGATCCCTCAGGGTTGTAGGAGCGTGAGTGGCAAAATCGGCTACAGGCAGTATCTGAATGACTTTCGATCTGAATTTCAGATCGCTGATATTACCTGATAATGTAACTGTATCTCCCAGGTTCATCTGATCAATATATGTTTCAGGAATGTTGAATCTTGCCCATGTACCCTCAGGGTCGGTTTCAACGATTACCGGCATTCCCGGAGCCAGCATCTGATTAACTTCCAGCACCCTGACATTGACAATTCCGTTAACCGGTGCCGTAATCATCATATCACCTATCTGTGTGTCGAGGGCTCTTAACTGTTGGGTGAGCATTTCATACCCTGTGGATATTTCATCAAGGCTCTGCTGTGATACAGCCCCCGCCTTGTATAAATTCTCCACGCGTTTTTTATTGATTTCAATATTTTTCAGTTTTGCAACAAGTGCTGCACGGTTCGCCATTATTTCACGGGTATCAAGGCGGGCTACTTTATCTCCCTGTTTGAGAGTGTCGCCTTCATCTACATAGATTTCCATTATTCTTCCCGGAATCCTTGTGGTTACATTTATCTGTGTATTTTCGATGTATCCGAGAAAATGCGCTTCTTCCGGAGTCTGCTGATTGTTTTTACATGAGGCTAACCCGGTTGCCAGAAGGCTTATCAATAAAAGATTTCTGATAGTATTTTTCATATTTATAAAAGTTTAATATTTTAAATTTTGAAACGATAATCGAGTTGTATAAGAATGTTGTATTTGGTGAAGAGACTCCTGTTCTGGAAAATGGTGTATGGAATCCCGAATCGCAGGAACAGGTTCTTCTGGTATTCAAACCATGCCCCGCCATAAGCAGTAATTGCAAAATCACCGGTATGATTTACCGTTAAGCCGGACTGTTTGTTTTTGAATTTTAAATATGAAAATGCTCCATACTCGATTCCGAAATTTCCAAAAAGGGTGTTGTAATTATTCTCTTTTATAAAAGTGATACCGGCTTCATCACCAATACTCATATCTGATGAATTCTTTGGCCGCAATTCATAATATCCCGACAATACAAGAGAGGAGTTATCATAACGGTGCATACCTGTCAAACCGGTTTTAAGTCTCACAACACCCATTCCAAGAGGATAATCCCAGGAAGTTAAGTGATTACTTTTTCCGGAAGGCAGGAAAACAGTACCTTCT
>Ga0078972_1017323_pt1 | contig 10370 bp, 7 predicted proteins | sample YelNatPaOPGAMG01_FD_67568 | JGI IMG/M metagenome (GOLD analysis project Ga0078972, IMG submission 67568) | Hot spring thermophilic microbial communities from Obsidian Pool, Yellowstone National Park, USA - OP-RAMG-01 (SPADES assembly) (version 2) | ecosystem: Environmental > Aquatic > Thermal...
ACCAATGCGTCCAGGTCGTCGTCACCGATGCCACCGGGCAGTTCACGCTGTACAGCCAGCGCAACCTGGACGTGGCCGAGCAACTGGTGCCCGGCCAGCCGACGACGTTTACCGTTCCGGTACCCAGGAATTCGTCCGCCAGGTCTCGCAAATCATGGCCGCGGGCGACTTCGATGCCCTGGCCATCGCCGCCGAAGCGACCGGCTGGTATCCAGACCCTGAGCCAGGACCCCGACCTGCGACAATGGCCCCTCACGCTCTACCCGTTCAACCCCCGTGTGGCCGAGGGCTTCAAGCGGGCCTACATCGACCTGGACAAGACCGACCCCAGCGATGCCGGGGTCATCGCCGACCGCCTGCGCTTCGGCCGCGACCTGCCGGCGCTGGCCGGGCGCTATCGCCTGTACCTACCGCTGGTATGGGGCAGAGGCAGGTAACGCAGCATAACGGGAATGGGCCGGCCTGCGGCCGGCCTCACCGTCACCGTTTCAAGCGGGCCACCACCCAGGCCACGGCAAAGGCGGCCAGGACGGCAAAGAGCGTCCAGACCATCCACGGGTAGTGGGCGATGAGCAGGTGCCGCAGCGGGCCGATGGCACCTTCTCGTTACGCTGCGCGGAACTTACGCTAGGGGGCGGCATTCTTCTGCACCAGCGGCAGGTAGACGTGGTGCGCCAGCGGCTGCGCTCCGCCCGGCCGGATGCCGTACCAGTAGCCCGCGCCGAGGGCGTGGCCTGGGCTCGCGCCGGAGCCGATGCTGAGCTGGCCCAGGGTGCTCTGTACGCCATGAGCAGGCGAGGCCATGGCGGCTCCGCCCCCGGCCAGCACGTGCCAGCGCAGGTTGTGTCCCGGCGACGTCTGCGCCCCAGCCAGCCCAACGACCGTGAACAGAACAGCCAGGAGGAACAGCGCGGGCAGCCGCTTCATGGCTCACCCCCCGGGAAGGAGGCCGGCGGCTGCACCTGCGGATGCCGGGCCTCCCAGGCGGCGCGCCTCTCCGGGTAGAGGTTGGGGTCGTCGTCGGCCCAGGGGGCGCGCTCCAGGCGATCCTTCTCGTAGCCCAGGCGCACCGCCACCAGGCGGTAGTCGAAGGCGCAGTCGGCCGGCCGGCCGTCCAGGGTCTTGCCGATCACGGTGAAGCTGGTCCGGCCCTTGACGGCGACGCTGAGGATGACAATGTCCGCGCTGTTCGCGGTCAGGAAGACGTGGTAGGGCTTCTCCAGGTTGACGGTCTGGGCAAAGAGTGGATCGATGGTCACGACGGCCGTGCCGTCCTTCAGCTCGCCGAAGCCATAGTCGCTGAACCAGACCTGGCTCGACTCCTCGCTGTAGAGCAGGCGGGCACCGTCGGCGGTGGCGACGACGGCGTTCTTGCTGCCGCCAGCGACGTTGAGGCCGGTCTGGGAAGCCGGGGTGCTGATGTACACACCGTTGCCGAATGTCGTGACGAAATACCCGGACCAGCCACTGGTCTCGTACGTCGCGCCGTAGACGCCAAACAACTCGGCTACGCCGTAGACTCCGCTGGCCCCACCGCTCCCGTAGACGCCGACGCCGTTGGGCGATTGGACCGCGCCGAACACGCCGATGGTCTGGCCCGTGGTGGCGGTGGCCACGCCGTGCATTCCCTGGCCGGCGGTCGAGGCAGATCTGCCATAGACGCCATAGTTGCTGCCACCGACGGCACTCGCCTCACCGTACACGCCGGTGCCGGCGGTCGAGGCCGAGAGGCCGTACAGGCCATAGGTCTGGCCGCTGGTGGCGGAGGCCCAGCCGTACACACCGGTGCCGGCGGTGGAACCGGAGCGGCCGGACACGCCGTAGGTGCTGCCGCTGGCGGAAACGGCGTTGCCGTACACACCGGTGCCGGCGGTCGAGACGGCATACCCGTACACGCCGAAGGTGCTGCCGCTGCTGGCGCCCACGTACCCCAGCACCCCGCGGCCGTCGCTCGAGTCGGCGCGGCCGTACACGCCATAGGTCCAGCCGGTCGAGGCACTCGCCAGCCCCAGCACCCCGGTGACCGGCGCGCTGCCGTACAGCGCCGTGCCGGCGATCGTCACCGCGGACACGCTGAGGGGGTGGAGGTTGGCCCCGCGGGTGTCGGAGGCGTTCAGGGCATAGGGCACGCTGACCAGGTTCTGCCGCGGCACCATCTCGGACTCGCCGGCCAGGGTGACCCCCAGCCAGAGCGGCCGGCCGTCGACCATGACGGGGTCGATCGGGGTGAAGATACCGAGGGTGGCGTTGAAGAGGCCGCCCTCGACCGGCACGGGCTGGGTCTCGCTCCAGAAGGGCGTGCCGCTCATGGGAGAATCGTAGAGGGAGAAGGTCATGGTGTAGACACCGTTGGGCACCGGGTTGCCGGCGCTGTCCAGGAGCAGGCCCTGGTAGGAGAAGAGGGGTGGCGCGCCGCCGGAAGGTTGTAGCGCCTGGCCCGGCGTGGCCGGCCGGGCCTGGGTTGCCCCAGAGGTGAGCAGGGCTGTGGCCAGGATCAGGGTAACCACCAGGATCAGTGATCGCTGCTTCATCGGTTTCCTCCTCGTTCTGAAACAGGTGAGACCAGCAGTGCTCCCGTTGAGCCGCATGCTCGCCGCCCACCACCTCCTTTCTGGGCCACCGGAACGGACTGGCCACCCGCGCCTGCACAGAGCACAGCCGGTCCTATCCTCTCCGCCGCCGTTCTTGGATCAGTTCATCCAGGATGTGGCCGGCCACGCCAGGGCTCAGCACGGCTTTCCCTCTGCTGACCAGGCGGAGCGCTGCCGCGATGTCGCTTCCGCCCACGCTGTCCTTCGCCAGGTGCCCCAGCGCGCCCGCGCGCAATGCGGCAAGCACTACCTCCTCCTGCCCCTCGCCGTGCAACACGATGATCCCCATGCCAGGAGCCGCCGCTCGAAGCTGCGCCACGGCCTGCCCTGCGCTTCCCTGGATCGTGTGGGCGTCCAGCAGGACGGCGTCGGGCTTGAACTCCTGGGCCAGGATAGGTGCCTGCCGCGCATCCTCCGTCTTGCCCACGACGGTGATGCCGTTGGCACTTGCCAGCCACGCGCACACCTTCCGGCGATATGCATCATCACCGTGTACGATCAGTACCCTGATTGGAGCGTTCACTGGTTGCAGCATAAGCGCGGGAACGCCCTACGCCGCTCTCTTGTGCGGCAGCAGATTGCCGATCAGCGATGCCCCATATTCCCTCGCCGCGAAGACACCTCCTGCATTCAACGATGCCCCGAACAGGGAAGTAGAGAAAGACCGGTGCGGCCAGGATAGGTACCCCGAGGCTCAAGCAGACAACAGCCTTGATGATCATCAGCACTTTTCTCATCACAAGCCTCGCTTTCACCTGAACACCATTGGCAGATAGATGTCGAACCTCCCTCCGGCGCTCAGCAGGATGCGCGTGCTGGCCAGGCGCCACTCGTCGCCCTCCAGTCGCAGGCCGGCCCACAGCACGGCCCACCCGCCGGTGGTCCCGCTGCGGTAGGTGGCGGTGGCCACTCCTCCGGCCGTGGTCACCGTGACGCCCTCCTGGCTGTTGATGCTGCCCATCAGCATCTCGTCGCCGTCCACGCTCAACACGATCTGCGTGCCGTCCGGCGCCGGCCGGCCGTATTTGTCATAGGCATGCACGGTGAGCTGGCACGTCGCGCTGCCGTCGGGCGGGAGCACGTTCGCGCTGCTCTGCAGCACCAGGGTGTTGGCCTGCACCGCGCTCATCTCCACCGCGACGGTCGCGCTGGCGCCGCCGGCCAATGCCGTGACGGTGGCCGTGCCGGCCGTCGCTCCCGACGTCAGCGTCGCCGTCACCAGCCCGTCGACCGTCATCGCGCTGGGCGGCGCGATCGTGCCCAGGGTCGTCTGGAAGTTGACCACCGTCCCGTCGGCGACGGCCCAACCCTGGGCATCGCTGACGGCTGCCATGACCACGGCCTGCTGGCCGTTCAGCGCGACTTGGCCGGGGTTCGTGTCCAGCTCGATGGTGGCCGGCCCGCCGCGCACCGCCGTCGTCATCGCCGCATTGTCCGCCCACTCGCCGCTCTGCGCCGTGAGCAGGGTCTGCTCGATCAGCCCGTCCGCGTCGGGCGGCACGGTGATGCTCACCGGGACCAGGATCGAGCTGTTGGCCGCCACGAAGACGTCCTGCGGGAAGACGGCCGTCCAGCCCTGGCTGGAGTTGACGGCGAGGTGGAATGGTCGCCCTTCCCCCGTGTCGTTGTACAGCGGAAACAGGTGGACGACCACCTCGCCCGGCTGGGCGAAGCGCACCCCGATCCCGGCCGGGTCCACGTGCATGCCCTGCACGCGGATCGGCACCTGCTCCACGCGGCGGAACGCTTCGCCGCCCGGCAGCTGGCCGTCGACCTGGATGGTGAAGGTGCCCATCTCCAGCGGGGTATAGTTTCCCCCGTAGCAGCCGTCGTTGGGGCCGCGGTCGTTGTGGGCGCCGTCGTCGTAGAGCATCAGGCTGGGGCCGGGGTCACCGTTGGTGCGCACCAGCCTAAAGGACGCATTGGCCACCGGCATGCCGAGATCCACGACGATCGGGGTGGGCAGGTTGACCGGCAGCAGCGGCTTGCCCTGGTAGTTGGCCTGCAGGGAACTCGAAGCCTTGGCCGTAAAGTAATAGGTGCCGTCGCCGGCGACGTGGGCGTTCCACTGCCCCGCCTCGGCTCCCTGGATGCGGTAGTAGGTCACCTTGCCCACATGGAGGTAGCGGACGCCGGGATCGCCGGGATTCACCGGCGTGCCCCCCGGCCGGGTGATGGACACCGTCACATCGCCGCTGTAGCCGTTGAGCAGGAAAAAGACGTTGTTCATTTGCGAGTCCACCATCACCGGGTAGTCCGCGAACGGCCGCGGGGGCAACGGGGTGAAGCGGATGGCCCGTCCGCTGTAGAGCGCTCCCGGGTTGTTGTAGGCCACCTGGGTCGCCCGGTTGCCGGTGCGGTTCTCCACCCCGACGGTGCAGGAGGAATCGTCGGTCACGGTGGCGTACTGCATGACGATCGCGCCCGTGCTGTGCTCGAGCAGGACCTCGAACGTCTCGTGGTTGCCCATGGCATCGCGGTGGTAGGCGTCCTGCCACTCGATCACGGTGCGGTTGTTGGCCGCGTCATAGTCGGAATAGAGGAGGGGACTTTCCGGCCCCGCGTCGCGCGGGCCCGCGCGGAGCGGGACGACGTAAGTAGAGATGTCATCCCAGAAGGGATAGACCACGTTGTTGGGGAGGGCGGTGTCGGGGAGGGCGGTATTGTCGCGGACCACCGTGCTGATCTCATCGAAGCTGAGGTAGCCGGGGGCGGCGACATAAGCCGCCTGGTACACCGAGTTGTAGTAGGTAAAGGCCTGCGTGAACCCGATGGCCACATAGTTATCGGTGTTGTAAGAGGTACCGCCCGAGGCGTCGTACCAGTTGTAGGGGACGTCGTCCCAGGTATAGGTCCAGCCGCTGCTGACGTAGCTGGCGTAGCGGCCGGCCCCGGCGTTGTTGCTCATCGCCGCCCGGACGATCTCGGCCGTGTCGGTCACCTGGCTCTGGTCGATGAAGAAGAACTGGCCGTCGGTGTCGGCGGAGAGCAGCAGGAAGGGCTCCAGGCAGTCTTCCATGGCGGCCGGGGCGAAGCGTGGCAGGTGCAGCTGGCCGGCCGGCAGCGGGTGGGGGCCCGCCTTTCCCTCTGCGCCGGCCAGGTTGCCGCCGCTGCAGTCGCCAAAGATAAAGGAGTAGGGCGTGACGTCGTTCAACTGCAGCAGGCTGGCCAATTCGGCCTCGGTCGTGGTGTCCTGCCGCGGCGGGCCGTCGGTAAAGACCCAGGCGTCGTAGCCCGGGCGGCCGCTCGTGCCCCGCGCCAGGGCGTCGAACGAGTCCTCCGGCAGGTCGCCGCCCCCACCGGTGCTGATCGCCGCGACCGCCGGGTTGACCGCGGAGGGGAAGAAGTGGTCGATGACCGTCGTGTTGGCGCCGGTGTCCTGGAAGGTCTCCACCGTGTACTCGTAGGGGTCCGGCAGGGCGTCCATCTCCGTCACCTTGTTCTGGATGACCTCTCGGACGGCGCCGATCTCGCCGGCCATGCTGTTGGTGGCATCGACCAGGAAGAGCACGGCGTTCCACGGCAGCCTTCCCTGGACGACGACCTGGGGTTGGGCATGGTCCGCGGCCGGCAGGGAGGATTCCGCGTCGCCCTCCACCGCCCTGGACCCGCCCTGCCCGGCGGTTTGATGGTAGCCAAAGATAGCCGCCAGCTCCGAGTCGTCCTGGTAGCCGGCCTTGTGCCACTGGTCCCAGAACTCGTAGACGTCACAGTCCCTCGAGAGGTCGTCGTACCAGTGTTCCTCCATCAGCTCGTCAAAGGTGTACCAGATCTCGTCGCCGCCCATCGCCAGCACGTCAAACGACTCGGTCGTCGAGTCGTGCAGGTCCCACAGGGTAGCCACCACCGCGCCCTCGTTGTCGCTTCCCGTGACGGTCTTCCAGGCGTCCCAATCCTCCCTGACGTACCAGGAACTGCTGCTCCAGTTATAGTCCAGGTACCAGGAGCTGTCGCGCACGGCGCTGGAGAGGTAGTTGGCCCAGCCCTCGGACCAGGCCAGGTCGGGATCATAGTGCCTGTCCAAATAGTGATTCCCGCCCGAGCTGTCGTCGCAGCCGTACCGGTCGGCGATAAAGTGCCCGTACTCGTGGATGATGACCGTGTCGTCGTAGCCGTCGTCGCCGGCGGCGTCACCGATCGTGATCTCGTTCCAGAAAGGGCTGTAGTTTGACCCATCCTGGCCGTACCCCGGCTCGTAGCACGCCTTGACCTGGTCGGGCGCGCCGCGGTACTGGCTGGCATAGGTGTAGGCGTCCTGGAGCACGTCGGCGATGTGGAACATCCTGTCCAGGTACTCATCGCTCCCGCCCCCGCCGGGGATGGTGCCGATGTCAATGTTCTGCCCGCCGGTATAGTTCTCGGTGCGGTAGCGGTACTCCTCGTCAAGCCAACTGATGTCGGTCACGTAGCCGCCCGGCGTGTTCGGGTAGAGGCGGACGAAGGTCTCCTTGTCCCCGCCCAGCCAGCCGTCGTCGTTGTCGGGGATATAGAAGGAGAAGCAGCCGTTGCTGTCGGTGCGCGTGCTGCCCTCGTAGTCGTCAAAGACCGGATCGTCTTCCCAGATCTCGACCAGCATCTGCTTGGCCGGGATGTCCCCGGGAGTTCCCGGGCCGCTGGAAGAGATCGGGCGGTGGTAGTAGAGCAGGCAGCCCTGGATCCAGTAGCCGTCCTGGTCCGGCGCCGTCGGGGAATAGCGCACGTTGGGGGTAGCGATCATGACCTCGGTGGGCACATGGGGGGCGCGGCGCGAGACCGTGGAGGGCCGATCCTCGTGGACGGAGAAGTAGAGGGTATCGCCGCCGCCAAAGGTGGCCGACGGCATCACGCTCGGGGTGCCCTCGGCGCCGACGGCCACATGGTAGGAGCCGGCCGCGTCGAGGACGATTTCGACCTGGGCGGTGGCCGACTGCCCGGTGGCCAGCGTGCCGAGCGTGGTGCTCACCGCGCCGCGCAGGGTGACCTCGGGCGGCACGACCCAGTCCAGGGTCACGTTGTCCAGGGGCTCTTCGGTGGTGACGTGGGCCGTCAGCACCATTGTGTTGTGCGGGCCGGGGGTGCCCTGGTAGTCGAGGGTGACGCGCACTGGAGAACGAATTTTATCGTAAGTCTGGGGAAGTGGCCTACCGGGAGACAGGAGCGGGGCCAGGAGCACCAGAATAAGCGACGCACACAACCACGATCGCGCGTTCATCGCATTCCTCCTCTCAGACTGGCGAACGTGCTTTTAGAAACAAACGATCAAGCGACTCCCGCGCTCATTCCTCCACAATGCAACCGCTCCTTTCTTCTATTTGGGGGCGGGCTCTACCTGTATGAACTTATTCAGGCCGCCCAACGGCCTCGATCTGAGCGGCTCGGCAGCTCAGGCAGCGCACTATTCATTGTAGGCCATCCTGGCGGGCAAGGGACGATGGCGTTTCCGCACGCCAGCCGAGTCCGCTCCAGCGAGTTATTGGGCAGCGCGCCGTTCCGCCAAAGGGCCCTTCAGCTTGACCGAGGTGCGGCTTCTGAGAAAGGTGAGCCCTTATTTTGACCGGAGAGTAGCTGCTGTCCAAATCGCAGCCAACAGATCAATCGCGCCAAATAGGAGCAACATTGGCTGCACGAATCGCAGCAACACGAAGAAGATACACGCTCCACCGGAAGAACTGGGTCAACTCTGTCCTGGCAGCAAGTATGTCATAGGTGCCCAGGTAGATGAGGAGCATCCCTGCAACGCGTATCCAGACATCGCTCGCGGGCGGGAAGCCGAAAAGCCCGATCACGGGGTTGGGTACGACCACGAAAAGGATACCTAAGACCACCAGGTAGCTCCCATATACAAGTAGGCTCGTTGCGCTCTTGTTCATCGGGAATCTCCTTTCTTCAATAGGGATTATTGGCTATTTGCATGGCAGACCATTGAGTGCAAATCTAGAAAGTTCGGTGAACACATTACCTCCCTTCATGTGTTTGGAAGTTAGTATACCATAGGGGGCCGGGGATGTCAAGTGCCATTGGTGCTGAGGTTCAGACATGAGTTGGGACAAGGGGATGAACGATAGCCAGGCTTAGCCACGCCGACAATAGCCTGCCACTCACGGGTGGAAAGCGACCGTTCAGGCCGGAGTAGCGCTTCCATTTCCCTCCCGGCTGGGAGGCAATCGTTTTGGAGGAATAGGTGAGGAAGCCGCAAGGGATGGCTCGCCCGCGAAACGGGGTGGCCAGGAGCAGGAGCCAAAAGCCTTTGTGCCCACATACGTGGTCTTCCGGGCCTGGGGATGCTCCACCTCGGTCGGGTCCATTCGGCCTGCTCCTGAAAGAGACGCCAGAGGGCCTGGCGAGGGTCTACCCGACGCAGGATGTAGGCGGCGTGCGCTCATCGGTCAGGCGTGTTACTGACCTCTACATAGATTTCTAAATAACGCCCGATTGTGGTATAATTGGGTCTATGGAGACAACAGAGCGTTCCACCGATTGGCGCGAGGTTCGTCGCCTACGCGCCTGGGAACTGCACCGAAAGGGCTGGAGACAGAACAAGATTGCCGAGGCCTTGGGAGTCACACCTGGCGCCGTCAGCCAATGGTTGAAGAAAGCGCGCGAAGGAGGTGTAGAAGCATTGCGCGCGCATCCCGCGCCTGGTCCCACGCCGCGGCTGACTCCAGAACAGAAAGCGCAGATTCCCGAACTGCTGCTGCGTGGCGCGGAGGCGTTTGGCTTCCGTGGGGACATCTGGACCTGCGCCCGCGTGGCGGAAGTCATCCGCCGCGAGTTCGGGGTCACGTACCATCCTGACCACGTGAGCCGACTGCTCCGGGAATGTGGCTGGAGCCAGCAGAAGCCGCGCCGCCGGGCCAGCCAACGCGACGAGGAAGCGATCGCCGCGTGGGTGAAAGAGCGCTGGCCGGAGGTTAAAAAAAAGCCATAGACGAGCACTACACGCCGGTCTGGGTGGACGAGTCGGGGTTCTACCTGCTGCCGGCCGTCGTGCGGACCTATGCGCCAGTGGGACAAACACCGACCATCCGGTCGCCGCTGACCAACGATCATCTCTCGGCTATCAGCGCGATCACATCCACTGGCCAGCTCTTTATGCGGGTACAGGAGCGGGCCATCCATAGTGATGACGTGGTGGTTTTCTTGCGGCACCTGTTGCGGCATATCGAAGGCAAGATTCTGATCCTGTGGGACGGTTCGCCCATCCATCGGTCCAAGAAGGTCCAGGCGTTTCTGGCCAATGGCGCGGCCGCCCGTATCCACCTGGAAAGGCTGCCGGGCTATGCGCCAGAACTGAACCCCGATGAGGGTATTTGGCGCTACCTGAAGCGGGTTGAGTTGCGGAACCTGGCCTGTCGTGATCTGTCCCATTTGCGTATTGAGCTCCGTAAGGCGGTCCAACGCCTGCGCCGCAAACCGAATATCATCAAGGGCTGCATTCGGCAGCCAGGGTACGTTTAGCAAGCTATGCAGAGATCAGTAATTCTGATACCGTCCCTGGGGCAACATGGATATCCCCCATACTTGGGCCTTTCTACTGGACACCGGATGGGTCGGCGGTCCGGTTCGTTGTACGCGCCGCGAAGGACTCAACCCATCTCAGCATATTCTATGCGATAGATCGGAACGGCGAGAACTTGCGACTGTTATACGTCTTCACCGATGACTTGATAAATTGGGGAGATTGTTCGCCCGACAACCGAGAAATGGCTTTTTCTACCGGGCTAGGGCTGTACATCATCAACCTCGACAGCGGGGAATGGCGAAAGGTCCTTGCCGACTATCACATTACTGTAATCAGGA
>Ga0078972_1017324_pt1 | contig 10370 bp, 12 predicted proteins | sample YelNatPaOPGAMG01_FD_67568 | JGI IMG/M metagenome (GOLD analysis project Ga0078972, IMG submission 67568) | Hot spring thermophilic microbial communities from Obsidian Pool, Yellowstone National Park, USA - OP-RAMG-01 (SPADES assembly) (version 2) | ecosystem: Environmental > Aquatic > Thermal...
CGCAGATACTTCCGTCGCTCGTGAGTGTTCATGATTTCCTCAGTGCGCATTGGCTCCTCCGGTGATATTATCATTTGAGCCAATAATAGCACTTCGGTGATATTTTAAGTGAGCTAATGCGCCTCCTAAGCACGATGGTGCCGCCTTGTGGTACAATGGCCGACGGCGCGTCCCGGCAGGGCAGAGCTTCGCTGGGGCGAAAGGCGCTCCAGGCCAGTTTCCAGGAGGGCAAGATGGCAGAGGCACAGGGCTATCACATGACACCGGAGCAGTTCCGCCTCTATGGGCGGGTTGTGGTCGACTGGATTGCCGATTATTACCAGCGCGTGCAATCGCTCCCCGTGCTTTCTCGCGTGCAGCCTGGAGAGGTACGCGCGGCGCTCCCCACCGAGCCGCCCTTGCACGGCGAGCCCTTTGAGGCGATCCTGGCGGACGTGGAACGGGTCATCCTTCCTGGCCTCACCCATTGGCAATCGCCGAACTTTTTTGCCTTCTTTCCGGCCAACGCCTCGGGCCCGGCCATCCTGGGCGAGCTCCTTTCCGCAGGCCTGGGAGTGCAGGGGATGCTTTGGGCGACGTCCCCGGCCTGTACCGAGTTGGAGACGCACGTCTTGGACTGGCTAGCGGACATGCTAGGGCTTCCGCCCCATTTCAAGTCATCCGGTACCGGCGGGGGCGTCATCCAAGACACCGCTTCCAGCGCGACCCTTTGCGCGCTGCTCGCGGCCCGCGAGCGCGCCACCGGCTTTGCCAGCAACGAGACGGGCTGCAACGGACGGCTGGTGGCCTACGCCTCCAACCAGGCGCACTCTTCGGTCGAGAAAGCGGTGCGCATCGCCGGCCTCGGCCGGCGCAACCTGCGCCTGATCGAGGTGGACGAGCGCTATGCCATGCGCCCGGAAATGCTTGCGGCACAGATCGCACGCGACCGTCAGGCCGGGCTGGTCCCCTGCTTTGTCTGTGCCACGATTGGGACTACTTCCTCCAATGCCATCGATCCTTTGCCGGCGATCGGCCGGATCTGCCGGGAGGAGGGCCTGTGGCTCCATGTGGACGCCGCGATGGCCGGCACGGCCGCGATCTGCCCGGAGTTCCGCTACCTCCACGATGGACTGGAGTACGCCGATAGCTACTGCTTTAACCCCCACAAGTGGATGTTCACCAATTTCGACTGCGATTGCTTCTACGTGGCGGATCGCGCGACGCTCATCCGTACGCTGAGCGTTCTTCCGGAGTACCTCCGGAACAAGGCCACCGAATCCGGAGCGGTGATCGATTACCGGGATTGGCAGATCCCGCTCGGGCGGCGTTTCCGTGCCCTGAAACTCTGGTTCGTGATCCGTTTTTACGGCGTCGAGGGCCTGCGTTACCATATCCGGCAACACATCGCTTGGGCTCAGGAGTTTGCCCGTTGGGTGCAGGAGGACCCTCGCTTCGAGCTCGTGGCGCCGGTACCCCTGAACCTGGTCTGTTTCCGTCACCGTGCCGGGGACGCCTTTAACGAGGAGCTTCTGGAGCGCCTGAACCGCAGCGGGCGGCTCTACCTGAGCCACACAAAGCTCGATGGTCGTTATGTCCTGCGGTTCTGCGTGGGCCAGACGCACACCGAAGCGCACCACGTGCGCGCCGCCTGGCAGTTCATCCAGGAAACAGCCGAGCAACTGGAGCGGGAGCGCGGGTGATGAGGACGATCGTCGTGGGGCTGGGCAACCCGATCCTCCGGGATGACGGCGTGGGGGTACACGTGGTGCGTGCTGCGGCGCGTCAGGTGCAACGTGACGATATCGTCTTTGCCGAGGCAAGCATCGGCGGGCTGCGTCTGCTCGACCTGCTTGCGGGTTACGAGCGGGCGATCCTGGTCGATGCCATCGTGACTCCCGATGGCCGGCCGGGCGAGATCCGGCGCCTCGGTCCAACGGACCTCCGTTGCTCGCGGCACGCAGGCTCCTCGCACGACGTCTCGCTCCCTGCTGCCTTGGCACTGGGGCGTCGGATGGGGATGGCGCTTCCGCCAGACGAGCGCATTTCCATCATCGCCATCGAGGCGGTGGATGTGCTCACGTTCGGCGAGGATTGCACGCCAGAAGTCGCAGCGGCCATTCCGCGCGCCGTCGAGGTTCTACTGGAAGAGCTTGGGGATGGGTAAGGGATTAAGGGCTGGTGTCCGGGGTCTCTACCAGCCCGATTTCGCTGATCAGGCGAAGGGTCTCCTGTGCTTCCGCCTCGTCCAGCCGGCTGATGGCAAAACCGGTATGGACGATCACGTAATCGCCGACCTGGGCCTCCGGCACGTAGGCCAGGCAGACCTCGCGGAGGATTCCCCCAAAGTCCACCTTGGCCATGGGCAAGAAACCGCTGTCATCGATTTGGACAATGCGCCCCGGGATGGCAAGGCACATCATGCCTCCTATGTACCCAAAGCAATGCGAGATGGGCCGCGAAGGATTCTACCACATCGCGCGGAATTTCGCAAAAGGATTCTCTTGTGGTAGCATGAGGATCACAGAGGGGCCGGCGTGCGGCCCATAAAGGCTCGGAGGACGCGATGGTCACCCTTTTGACCGGCTTGTTTTGGGCCGCGGCCGGCGGCCTCAACCCTTTCTTACCGCTCCTTTTTGCCTCGGTCCTGGCCCGCTTTACGGGGCGTTTCCATCCCGTGCCCCGCTATGCGTTCTTGGGCGAGGCCTGGTTCGTGGCCCTGGCCGGCATCCTTCTGTTGTCCGAACTCTTCCTCGACAAAATCTACCTTCCTGGGGAATCGCTAGGCGTGCCAGCCCGTGAGCGGGACCGGAAAAAGTGGGTGGGGGCGCTGCACGACCTGGTGCAGATGCTCCTGGGGCCTTTGGGCGGCGCTTTGATCCTGGGCGCTTGCGACCGCGTCCTGCCCGCCGCCTGGTTCCTCATCGCGCCTATGCTGGGTGCGCTGGTTGCGGGAGCGGCCTACGCCGCCAAGCGCGCCTTACGCCAGCGGCTCGTCCTCCGCTGGGCAGCCCCCTTGCGCCCGCTGGGGAACCTCTTCCTGAGCACAATCGGGGATCTGATCGCGGCCTTAGCGTGCGTGGCCGGCCTGGTGATCGGCGTGTTCGGCTCGTGAGCGCTCGTCTTCGGAAAGCGCCCTGACCACGCGCGGGACCTGGAGGATATCGGGCACCCAGAAATCCACCCCGTCCTGGGCATCCGGGGGCCCGCCCACCAGGAGGGTACGCATGCCTGCCTGGTGGCCGGCCTTCAGGTTGCGCACCGTGTCCTCGATCAGAAGACATTCCGGCCCGGCGGCGGGGAGTGCTTCCAGGATGATCCGGTAGGCGCGCGGATCCGGCTTACAATGGTAGTCCAGGGCCTGGATATCGAAGATGCGCCGGAAGTGGCGGCGGATTCCCAGCGCTTCCAGGACACGGCAGGCGTATTCCGTCGACGCGTTGGTAAAGAGCACTTTTTCCTGAGGCAGCGTAGAGAGCATTTCGTCGAGTGCGGGGTTCGGCCGCAGGTAACGGGTTACGTCGATGCTGTGGACAAAGGCCAGATAGTCCTCGGGGTCCACCTGGTGGTGGAGCTGGAGGCCGCGGAGGGTTGTGCCGTATCGTTCGTAATAGGCGCGGCGCAAGCGAGGCACCTCCTCGTGCGGGATTCCCAGCCGCTCCTCCAGGTACTGGTGGATCAGCGCGCCGATTTCTTCGAACATGCCGGTATCGGCAGGATAAAGCGTCTCGTCCAGGTCGAACAGGAGGAAACGCAGGCCAACCGGGCGCTCTCCTCCTCCAGGAGGATCACCTTGCAAGGCCGATCGCCGCGACACAGGGTCTGACTCCATCCGATTCCTCCACCATGGGCGCCACCCAAGGCATTATACCACCGGAAGGGCCGGAATGCTAACGGAACGCTAACAGTGCTCCATCCTTCCTCTAACGGCCCTGGTCTATCCATGGGGCTGCAGTTGCGAAGAGCAACCGGAAAGAAGGAGGTGATGGCGATGAGCGAGCTGGTACGCTGGCGGCCGTTCCGCGAACTGCGGCGGATGGAAGAGATGATGGATCGCTTCTTCGACGAGGCTTTCTTCCGGCCGTGGGGCTGGCGGCGGGGTGAGTTCTTCGGCATGGTGCCGGTGGACATCTACGAGACGGGCGACGAGTACACGATCAAGGCCACCCTGCCGGGTGTCAAGCCGGAAGACATCGAGGTCACCTACGAGGCCGGCGTCCTGACCATCCGCGGCGAAGTGGCCGAGGAGAAGGAGATCCAGGGCGAGTGCCTGGTGCAGGAGCGTCGTTTCGGCAAGTTCTCCCGCTCCATCAGCCTGCCGGGCACCATCGTCCCCGACAAGATCGTCGCCAACCTGAAGGACGGCGTGCTCACCCTGCGCGTCCCGAAGGCGGAAGAGGTCAAGCCGAAGAAGATCTCGGTGAAGGTGGAATAACCCCTTCCAGGCGCGTCCGGGCGGTCCCCAAAGGGGGACCGCCCGGACTTTTCGCTACTCAGCACGGGCATCCCTGAGGGCAATTGCCTGTCCCGGGCGGTTGTGGTAAGATGCCCGCGCGATCTTCCTCCGGGCCAGCCGAAAAGGAGGCTTGTGATGCAAAGCGAACGAGCCCGGCGAACCTTCGCCCTCTTGATCACGACCCTCTCCTCGTTCCTGACCCCTTTTATGGCCAGCTCTATCAATCTTGCGGTCCCCGCGCTTGGGCGAGAGCTTGGGGCATCACCCGTGGAGGGCACCTGGGTCGTTTCCGTGTATCTGATCGCGGCGGCGGCATTCCTGGTCCCTTTTGGCCGACTGGCCGATCTCTTGGGACGGAAGCGCGTATTCCTGGCGGGTTGCTCCCTCTATGCGCTGGCCTCCGTCCTGTGTGCGCTGGCGCGCTCGACACGGTGGCTGATCGCCTTGCGCTCTCTCCAAGGGGTAGGAGGCGCGCTGCTGTTTGGCACCGCGGTCGCCATCCTGACCTCGGTCTATCCGCGGGAGGAACGCGGACGTGTGCTGGGCGTGAATACCGCAGCCGTCTACACCGGCCTTTCGCTGGGGCCGGTGCTGGGGGGTTGGATGACCGACCAGCTGGGCTGGCGCTCCCTCTTTTGGGCGAACGCGGCACTGGGAGCGACCATCCTGGTCCTCGCCCTGGCCACGCTGCGCGGAGAGTGGGCCGGGGCGGCGGGCGAACGGTTCGACTGGGTCGGCGCTCTGCTCTATACGGCAGCCCTGCTGGCGTTAATGTATGGGGTGTCCTCGCTGCAGGGAGGGCGGGCAGCTCCTTACCTGGCGCTCGGCGGCTTCCTTGGCCTGCTCGCTTTTGGCGCGCTGGAGTGGAGGCGAGAGCAGCCGGTTCTCGACCTGCGGCGTTTCCGTGGGAACATCCCGTTCATCTTCTCTAACCTGGCGGCGCTGATCCACTACTGCGCCACCTTTGCCCTGACTTACCTCCTCTCGCGCTACCTCCAGGAGATCCACGGGATCGCTGCCCGAGAGGCCGGCCTGATCCTGCTCGTGCAACCCGCGCTGATGGCCGTCCTTTCCCCGTTTGCGGGGTGGCTTTCGGAACGGATCGAGCCCCGGGTGCTCAGCTCGCTGGGGATGGGGTTGATGGCCGTGGGACTTTTTTTGCTCTCGTTCTTCGGGGCCATGACCACGATAGGGTCTGTGCTCTGGGTGCAGGTGCTGCTGGGTGTCGGCTATGCGCTTTTTTCCTCGCCCAACACAAATGCCGTGATGAGCTCGGTTGCCCCCAGAGACTACGGCCTGGCCTCCTCCACGTTGGCGACGATGCGCCTGATCGGCCAGGCCTCCAGCATGGCGATCGTGCTGCTGATTCTGTCCATCGAACTGGCCCGTGCCGGCCCAGGAGCAGCCCTCGCCGGCCCCCTGCTGGAGACGATGCATAGCGGGTTCCGCCTGTTCACGGCGCTGGCCATCGTGGGAATGTTTGCTTCGCTCGCGCGGGGACGGGTACGTGGGGCAGCCGATGCCCGCCCGGGCTCGCGCCTCTGAGCGGGCCCCACTCCGCTAGGCCCCATCCGGAAGGGCTTGGGCATGCCCCAGCGGCACCAGATAGAGCGGGGTGTAGAGCGGGCCTTCCGGACGCAGGTCGCTACGGATCACGCGGATCTCGGTGACCCGCCAGCGCCCCAGCAACACCGGCTTCATGGCAGCGAGCGCCTGTCCCAGCCCACGGGCTTCCTGGGGACGAGCCTGGGGACGCACGCGGCCCAACGTGAGGTGGGGAGAGAAGGGCCGGTCCTCTGGAGGAAAGCCACGTGCCGCGAGCTCTTGGGTCAGCCGGGACTGAAGCCGATGGAGGGCCTCCATGTCCCCTTGTAACCCTACCCACACCACCCGCGGCCGCCCCAGGTTCGGAAAGGCCCCTACGCCGGCTGCCTCGAGCTCGAAGGGAAGGGCCCCACTCGCCGCGATGCGGGCCGCTTCGGCCACCGCGGGCAGCTCCTCGGGGGGGATTTCCCCGAGAAAATGGAGTGTCAGGTGGATCTGGTGGGGGGAAACCCACCGCACGGGAGGCCGGCCTTGTTTGAGCTGGTCCTGCACACGGGCCAGGCCCTGCTGGATGGCCTCAGGCAGTTCGATGGCGACGAAGGTGCGGATGCGCTCCGTCATAGAAACCTCCAGGCGCACAAGCGAGACGTTGTCCCGCACGGAGGCGAGCTCCGTCTGGGCAAGCCGGGATGGACGCCGCTTAGGGGGCCGGCCGCAGCACGAGCTTGGGCCCAGATCAGGTGCTTCCCGTCCGAAGGTGGGCCAGGCACCCACGGTGGACGACCACGCCCCGGTTTGGAGCGCAGGCAACCACCACCTCCAATACACCCACAGCGTCTGGCGAACCCGGCACGCGCTTTACCCTCCGCCGAGCGGGGAGGAACCCCATCACCTCGTCGGACGGGTGACTCAGGAGCCCTCCGGGCGTTGGCCCGAAGGGCACAGATCCAACAGCACGCACCTAGAGCAGGCCGGCCGCCGCGGATGGCAGGTGTCCCGGCCGTGCGCGATCAGGTTCAGGTGGAAGGTGGCATAGATCTCGGGCGGAAGCAAGGCCTCGAGTTGTTGATGTGCCGCTTCTCGAGAGCTCTCCGGCGGGATGAGCCCAAGCCGCCGGCTGACGCGGTGGATGTGCGTGTCCACAGGGAAAGCAGGCCGGCCGAAAGCGAAGAGCAGTACGATGGCCGCCGTCTTTGGCCCTACCCCATCGAGCGAGGTCAGCCAGCCCCGCGCCTCCTCCAGCGGGAGATGGGACAGGAAATCCAGGCTGAGCCGGCCCTGCTCCGCCGTGATGCGGCGCAGCGCGGCCTGAATGCGCGGCGTTTTCAGGCGCGCAAGCCCGGCCGGACGGATGGCTTCCTCGACTTGCTCGGGTGGCGCATCGCGCACGGCCTCCCAGGTAGGGAAGCGTTCGCGCAGCCGGGCGAAGGCACGGTCGCGGTTCTGGTCGCTCGTGTTTTGGGAAAGGATCGTGGAGACCAGCTCCGCGATCGGATCGAGCCGCTGGCGCGGAGGGGGCTCGCCGTACCGCTCTGCCAATCGACGGTGGATCTGCAAGGCGCGGGACGCAAGATCGCACACGTGGGTCCTCCGAAGGGACAGACGCTGCCATTATAGGCGAACTCGGGACGGCGTCAACTTGTCGACCAGGCGGCTACCGCTATAATGGAACCTAATCGACCGGCTTCTCCAGGAGGGTGGGTGATGGCCCTTCGGCGTGTCCATCTCTGGATCCGCGGCTATGTGCAGGGCGTGAACTTTCGCTACTACACCCGTCAGCAGGCCCAGCGGCTGGGGCTGACCGGTTGGGTACGGAACCTGCCCGATGGGCGGGTAGAAGTGCTGGCGGAAGGGGAAGAAGGTGCACTCCAGGCGCTCATCGCCTGGTGCCAGCGCGGCCCTTCCCTGGCCGAGGTGGAGGGAGTCGACGTGCAGTGGGAGCCGTACCGGGGCGACCTCTCGCGCTTTGCCATCGCCTGGTAACACGCTCCAGCCGGCGACAACGCGCGCAGGGTTGAGCAATCCCGCAGAGGCTGTTCTTGTCGGCCGCTTCGATCGCGTGCCTCCAACCTCTTGTGCAGGGAGTGGTGTCCACGGGGTTCCCTCGCCAGGGCGATTTCAAGCCACCGGATATGCTTGCCGGGACCGAAAAGGGTGGCGAATGACGGGGTGCCCCAAAGCGAAGGTCGCGCGGAAACCCCACACGGTTTGTCTCGGATAGGCTCAGGGGAGATGGCGCGGAAGGTCGGCAAGGGAAGGGATGACGAGATCCGGCTGGACCGATCCTTCGAGGTCTTGGGGGCGGAAATGGCCGGTACGCACCAGGATGGTGCGCATCCCGGCGTTCTTTCCGCCGGCGATATCGGACTCGACCCGGTCGCCCACGACCGCGGCCTCTCGGGGCGTCGCTCGCAGCTCTTCCAGCGCCATCCGGAAGGCAATGGGGGAGGGTTTGCCGATGAGCGTCGCCCGCCGGCCGCTGGCCCGTTCCAGGAGCGCAAGCCATCCGCCCACGTTGACCGTCGGACCCTCGCGTCCCAGGTCGTAGGGGTCTGCCTGCATTGCGATAAAGCCCGCTCCCTGCCAGAGGGCGCGGAGCACGCGGTTCAGGAGGCCGTAGGAGAACGACTCGGCCAGGTCGCCGAGCACGACATAATCCGGGCTCTCCTGGGAAAGTTCCACCCCCCCGAACTCTTGCAGACCGTCCCCGTCCAGGAGCACCCAGCAGCGGGGACGGCCCAGGCGTCGTAGGTAGGAAGCGGTGAGGTAGGAAGCGGTGAGCACCTCCTCGGGATCGACCGTATAGCCCATCGCGCGCAGCCGTTCGGCGACGGTGGCTCGGGAGCGGCGGGTGATGTTGGTCAGGAAACGCAGCGCATAGCCCCGCTGGCGGATTTCCTCGAGTGCTTCTGGTCCGCCGGGAATCGGCTCGCCGGCGTGATAAAGGACGCCATCGATGTCCAACAAGAGGGCCCGGATGCCTTGGAGCGTGGCCATCGCCATGGGGGCCTCCCGCACTCAATCCGCCGGTTCGCGGACCTCGACCAGTTCGTACTGCTGGCTTCCTAGGCCCAGCGCAGCAGCCGCATCGATATGGAGCTGCCCGTCGATCCCGAGTGCCCCGGCGAGTACCCGCTCTCCAGGCTGCACGCCGCGGTCGGCTGCAAGCGACTGGGGAAGGGGAAGGGCACCGTTGATCGCATCCAACGTGGCCTGTTCAACGGCCACGATATCGTCGGAAGCAAAGATGCCCTGGTCCTGGACGACCGGGGTATCGGCGGCTGGCATGCAGTCGCACTCGGGCTGCACCTCCAGGGCAAAGTTCAGGAAGACCACTTTTCCGGGGGCAAAGGTACGCAGCACGGCCTGGGCGGCTTCCGCGAGGGCCTGCTGAAACTCGTTTTCGCCGCGGCTTTCCAAGGCGATGGCGCCCTGGCGGCAAACGCGGGCGCAACGACCACAGCGCCAACAGCGCTCGTCGAGCAGGAAGAGGTCGTTATCCTGCAGGACGATGGCCCCTGTCGGGCAGACGTGGAGGCAATCCAGGCAGAGGGTGCACAGCTGGGGATCGCGCACCACCCTGGACTCGGGCTCGGCGGCGTGGATGTGCCCGCGCGCCTGTTTCCAATCGCCGCTGCGGTCGCGTCCCGCCACGCACCCCATCGCCAGGTTCTTGATGGCCCCGCCGTAACCGGCCTGGATATGCCCTTTGCAATGGGAGACCACGACCATCGCCGGAGCATCGTAGATGGCCGACGCCACGCGGATGGATCCCAGGATGGGGCCAGCCGGAACGACGATGCTGTCGTGCCCGAACAGGCCATCGGCCAGGATGACGGGGCAACCCAGGGAAAGGGGGTTCAGCCCTTCCTGATTGGCGACCTCCAAATAGTCCCACCCGGCGATGCGCACCGTATCGGTGACGAAAGGCTTGGTGCCGATCCTGCGGAGCGCCTCGACGACCTTGCGCAGGAAGATGGGGCGGACGATGCGATGGCCCCCCTCGGACCCAAAGTGGGTCTTGATCGCCACGTAATCGTTGGGCTCGAACCGTTTGTCCAGTTGCAGGCGATCGAGGAGCTGCTCGAGCCGGCCTACAAGGCTGGCACGGTAGTCCCAGCGCGTAGCGCGGGCAGTGGTGTAATAGACGACGGACATCTGCATCCTCCCTGGCAGCCCAGCAACCGGCGGTTTTCCGGGACCGGCGGTTTGGGATGGACACCTCCCGGAGGTATCTGGGTAAGCAACATTCTAGCACAACCACCGCGGTAGGGCAACCGCAAACTCGGTTTTGAGGTAAAATGGGTTATCTAGCCAAGCACGAAAGGAGGATGGCCCATGGCGGATTGCCTCGCTGCTCCGTTGATCGAGCACTTTGCCCAAGTTGAGG